>Ga0157363_1001098_pt1 | contig 22003 bp, 17 predicted proteins | sample AttsexASBM1_FD_111477 | JGI IMG/M metagenome (GOLD analysis project Ga0157363, IMG submission 111477) | Fungus gardens microbial communities from leaf cutter ant in Ribeirão Preto, State of São Paulo, Brazil - Atta sexdens ASBM1 | ecosystem: Host-associated > Fungi > Mycelium > Unclassified ... | reverse complement strand
TCGGGCATTTCCCGCAGGGTATGATCGTGTCCATCCCGCTGCATCTGAAGGATCTGCCGGGTCAGCCATCGGCGGCCGAGATCGAAGCCGTGCTTCAGGACGCCTATGCCGGATGCACGCATGTGCGTGTTGTGCCCGCCCAGACGCAGCTTGTGGCGGACACTCTGGCTCATACCGACGATATGGAACTGCGGGTGCATCATAACGGTGAACTGGTCGTTCTGACCGCACGGCTGGATAATCTGGGCAAGGGGGCTTCGGGCGCGGCCATCCAGAACCTGCTGTTGATGCTGGGTCTGTAACGCACGTTATTTCACACGGCCCGGATTTTGCACTCTGGCCCTTTTGCGGGGAATGCATTAGGGTCCGGGCTGCCCGCGCGAGAGTGGCGGAACGGTAGACGCAGTCGGCTCAAAATCGACCGCCGAAAGGCATAGGGGTTCGAGTCCCCTCTCTCGCACCATGAACGGTCATTTTCTGCCGGAATGACCTCAGGACCGATCAGCCCGGAACGTGCATGTCCAAGCCGACTGTCAAACCCTCTCGCCCGTTCTTCTCCTCAGGTCCCTGCGCCAAGCGTCCCGGATGGTCCCTGTCCGGCCTGGATCAGGCTCTGCTGGGCCGATCGCACCGTGCACCCGAGGGCCGTGCGCGCCTTAAAGAGGTCATCACCCGCTCCAAAGACCTGCTCGGTATTCCGTCGGACTGGCGCGTGGGAATCGTTCCGGCCTCCGATACGGGGGCCGTGGAAATGATTCTGTGGGCGCTCGCCGGTGAGCGCGGAATTGATGTCCTGTCCTTCGAGAGCTTCTCCGGAACCTGGGCGCAGGATCTGCGCGACGTTCTGAAAATCGAAGATCTGCGCGTTCTGGACGCGCCTTATGGCGAACTGCCGGATCTGACCGCTGTGGACTGGAGCCGCGATGTCGTTCTGACATGGAACGGCACGACATCGGGTGTCCGCATCCCCAATGCTGACGTCATTCCGGCCGAGCACGAAGGTTTGGTCATCTGTGACGCGACCTCCGCCGCTTTTGCGATGGATCTGCCCTGGGATCGGCTCGATATTGTAACATGGTCTTGGCAGAAGGCACTGGGGGGCGAGGCCGCGCATGGCATGGTGGCGCTCAGCCCGCGTGCCGCTGCCCGCCTGTCGCAACCCTCCCCGCGTCCGCTGCCCAAGATTTTTCGTCTGGCTAATAAAAAGGGCCTGATCGAAGCCATTTTCGAAGGCGATACGATCAACACGCCGTCCATGCTCTGCGTCGAGGACGCGCTGGACGGTCTGCGCTGGGCTGAACAGATCGGCGGTCTTTCCGCCCTGAAAGCCCGCTCGCAGCAAAATCTGGCGGCTGTTGCCCAATGGATCGAAACGGCGGACTGGGTGTCGTTCCTCTCTGTCCGGGAAGAGACCCGGTCCAGCACGTCCATCTGTCTGAAAATCACGGCGCCGTGGTTTGAAAGCCTGTCTGACGAGGCGAAGGGCAAGGCGGTCAAGTATCTGACGGGCCTCGTTGCGAAGGAAGATGCCGGTTACGATCTGGCCGCCTATCGCGATGCCCCCGCTGGTCTGCGGATCTGGGGTGGGGCAACGGTCGAGACAGCTGATATTGAAGCGCTGCTGCCCTGGCTCGACTGGGCGTATGAACAGACCCATCTGGAGTTTTCGGCATGAGTCTGTATTCCGAAAGCCCAAGCGCCGCTCTGCTCCCGTCCGGTTTTGCAGACCTGCTGCCCGGTGAGGCCGAAGCTGAAGCCCGTGGCATTGCCAGTGTGATGGAAGCGTTCTCCCGTCACGGCTATCAGCGCGTTCGCCCGCCCTTGCTGGAATTTGAAAGTTCTCTTCTGGGTGGTTCGGGGGAATCCCTTGCTCCCCAGACCTTCCGCCTGATGGACCCGAACTCGCATCGTATGATGGCGCTGCGTCCGGACATGACGACGCAGATTGCCCGGATCGCGAGCATCCGTCTTCAGGACGCGCCCCGTCCTCTGCGCCTGTCCTATTCGGGAAGCTGCATTGTTGTCGGCACGCCGGGCCGTGAAGCTGATCGTCAGGTCTCACAGGCTGGCATCGAACTGATCGGCCCGGACAGTGCGCCGGCCGATGCGGAAGTCATTGCGCTCGGCGCAAAGGCGCTTGCGGAACTTGGAATCGAGGGCGTGTCGTTCGATCTGTCCATGCCCGCTCTGGCGCTTGGCCTGATCGAAGGCGTTATTCCCGAAGCCGACCGCGAACCCCTGCTCCATGCGCTGGACCGCAAGGATGCCAGTGCCGTGGCGGAACTGGGCGGACCGATCGCCGGAATGCTGGCCGTCATGCTCCGCGCCGCCGGTCCTGCCGATCGTGCGCTGGATCTGCTGGCTGAACTGGATTATCCCAAGGACATTTCCGGACATTTCGAGCGTCTTGCAGCCTCCGTGGCGGCGATCCGCGAGCGCAGCCCCGATCTGCGCCTGACAATTGATCCCGTGGATTTCCGGGGCTGGCGCTATCATACCGGTCTTTGCGTGACGGTGTTTTCGACCGGTTCGCGCGAAGAGCTGGGCCGTGGCGGACGCTATCTGGCGGGGCAGGAGCCTGCCTGCGGTCTGACGCTCCGCCCGCAGGCCCTTTTGCGTGCAGCCCCGGTGTCTGCGTCGCGCCCGCGCTGTTATGTGCCGGTCGATCTGGACGCATCCCGTCTTTCGGGCTTGCACAAGGCCGGTTATGCCACCGTGTCCGCCCTGTCTCATGACGAGGACGCGCTCGCTCAGGCGCAGCATCTGCGTTGCACCCATGTCTGGAAGGACGAGGCGGCCCAGCCGCTCTGACCTTGCCGGTCCCTTTCGTTTCTCCCGTCTCGTATTGTCAGTTCTAGGAAGTCAGCTCATGTCCAACGTCACCGTGATCGGAACCCAGTGGGGAGACGAGGGTAAAGGCAAAATTGTCGACTGGCTCGCCAGCCGTGCCGATATCGTTGTCCGCTTTCAGGGTGGCCACAATGCCGGTCACACGCTGGTCGTGGGTGAGCAGGTCTACAAGCTGTCCCTGCTGCCGTCCGGTCTGGTGCGCGGCAAGATCGGCGTGATTGGCAATGGCGTCGTCGTGGACCCGAAAGCCCTGATGACCGAAATCGACCGCGTGACCGCGCAGGGCCTCGTCGTGACGCCCGAGACGCTGTGGATTGCCGAGAACGCTCCGCTGATCCTGCCGGTTCATGGTGCGCTCGATCGTGCGCGTGAAGCTGCCCGCGGTGAGCATAAGATCGGCACGACCGGTCGTGGCATCGGCCCGGCCTATGAAGACAAGGTCGCCCGTCGCGCCATCCGTATCTGCGATCTGGCCGAGCCCGAGACGCTGGACTGGAAGCTGGACGAACTGCTCCTGCATCACAACACGCTGCTCGCAGGTCTGGGTGCCGAGACGTTTACGAAGGAGCAGCTCAAGGACTTCCTGACTGAGGTCACGCCGCGCCTTCTGCCGTTCTCCTGCCAGGTCTGGGATCGTCTGGACGAAGCCCGTCGCGCCGGTCGCCGCATCCTGTTCGAAGGCGCGCAGGCTGTCATGCTGGACGTCGATCACGGCACCTATCCGTTCGTCACGAGCTCCAATACGGTTGCGGCTGTTGCAGCATCGGGCAGCGGTGTCAGCCCGTCTTCCGTCGGATTCGTGCTCGGAATTGCCAAAGCCTATACGACCCGCGTGGGCGAGGGGCCGTTCCCGACCGAACTGCACGATCAGACGGGCCGGACCCTTGGGGAGCGCGGCCATGAATTCGGCACCGTCACAGGTCGTCCCCGTCGCTGTGGCTGGTTCGATGCGGTTCTGATCCGTCGCGCCGTCCGCGTTGGTGGGGTCAGTGGTATCGCCCTGACGAAGCTGGACGTTCTGGATGGTCTGGACGAGATTTCGATCTGCGTGGGCTATGAGCTGGACGGCCAGAAAATCGAGACTTTCCCGTCTGCTCCGGGCGCACAGTCTCGCGTCAAGCCGGTTTACGAAACGATGCCGGGCTGGAAAGAAACGACCGCTGGCGCACGCTCCTGGGCCGAGCTGCCCGCACAGGCCATCAAATATGTCCGCCGCATCGAGGAGCTGATCGAAGCTCCGGTGACGTTGCTGTCCACCAGCCCGGAACGCGACGACACTATCCTGATGCGCGATCCGTTCGAAGACTGATCTCTCACGACCGGAATCGCTTTCCGCATTAACGAAGTCTCAATCCCTGTCCGGCACAAAAGACCGGACAGGGAAACAACGGGATTTCGATGGCCGACACGCAGGCAGATAACAGCCAGGAACTGCTCATTGCCGAGCGGTATCTGATCAGCCTGGATCACAAACAGCCTGATTTTGGTGGCTGTACGACATATGGCGCGCAGGACATGACGGCTTCCGGGGCGTCATATCTTGCGCTGGCTCCCTTCGTATCTTCCGCCCGTCTTTTCGAATTCATGTTCTTTCGTCATGAGAGCGTGATTCCGATTCAGACCCATGAATACTGCCAGGGTGCTTTATGGGTTCTCTGTCCCCATCCTCCAGGCCCGTCTCTTGCTGAAAGTCTCGGTCTGTGGACCGAGAGCCAACTGATTGATGGCGTCATCCGCCCGTTTGCCGGGCTCCTCCAGAAGTTGGAAGCGGCCAATCTGACATGCCGCAGCATCCGCCCGGACAATATGTTCGTCGGGCAGGGGCTGCACAAAGTCGTGCTCGGGCCATTGGGTGTTACCGCGCCTGCTGAAAAACAGCCTGTTCTGTTCGAACCCCTGTCTTCAGCGGTCTGCCGTCCGTCTGCGCGGGGCGAGGGGACGACGGATTGCGACATCTTCTCGCTGGGTGTGATTATCCTCGCGCTTGCGATCGGAAAATTACCTCTTGAAGGACTGTCCGACGCGGAGATCCTCAAACGGCGCTTCGAGATCGGTACGCCTGCGGCTTATATGCAGGACCAGAAAGTTCCTGTCGGGTTGCGGTCCCTCCTGACCGCCATGCTGGCGGATGATCCGCATAATCGCCCTTCTCCACGCGATCTGGTGACGATAGCGCCGAGCAAGGTTTTTACGGTCCGCCCGGTCGTTCCCGCCCGCATTCCGCTCATGATCGGCGGAAACGCCGTGCATACGCCTCAGGCTCTGGCATGGTACGCCGGACGTCACCCCACCGAGTTTTCCGCGCTGTTGCAAAGGAAAGTCGTCAGTAACTGGCTCCATGGGGAGCTTGAGCTCTCCGTGATGGCGAGCCTGATCGAACAGGCCAGCGCCTCGTTTCTTCCGGCAGGCGGAAGCCAGGCAGTCGATCCTGCAACGATGGTCATTACACATGCGATTTCCGTGCTTGATCCCGCTGCGCCCATGTTCTGGGGAGGAATATGGTTCTGGCCCGAGGCGTTGCCACAGATGATGGTTCAGGCAACCGTTAGGCCTGATAACCCGGACGATGAACGAACGGTCCGCAATATCCTGAGCTTTATGGCGGGGAACCCGGATGCCTTCCTGTCGGCCCATCTTCCGCAGAGACAGGGGCGGCAGATCACGGCGTTGTCGACGGCAGCGCGGCGGATAGCTCTTAAAGGAGCGGAACTGGTCAGGCGTTTCCCCTATGAAATGAACAGTTATCTTCCGTGTCTTTCAAAAAAATGTCTGGATGCGCGGATCTCCGTGCCGGAAGGGCTGTTGCAGTGGCTGAACCGCCATGTGGGCATTGAAGACCTGCCGGATGACATGCTGGGGCGAAGCGGTTTTCTGGATGATCAGATGCGCTCTTTCCTTGAGGCGCATTGCGCGCGTCAGGGAGTTGTTCCGTTGTCGCAATCACAGAAAGCCGGGTTGCCAGGCTGGCTGGCGGATCTGACCCTGCTCGCAGCAGTTCAGAGGAAATTCGACACCGCGCCACTCAGTTTTCTGGCGCAGCGGGCTTTACCTCTGCTTGAGGCGGAGCTGCGCCAGTGGCGGAGCAAAAGTGCGCGTGCCCGTCGGCGCGTGCGTCTGGGAAAGGCAGCCGAAAACGGAAATCTGGGCGTCTTTCTGGCAACGGTCAACGATCCAACGGGTCTGCGGTTGGACCAGAGGCAGGCTCAGGAAGCCGAAGCCGAAATCAGCAACCTGATGCGTGTTCTCGATGAAGCGCCTGAACGCAAAGCCGCCAATGATCGCGAGGCGCGAAACTCCGGTGAGTTCTTTTCTCTTCTGACAGGCATCGCAGTCGCAATGGCAAGTATCTGGCTGGAATTCTGCCAGTGAGGAAGATTTATGGCGTCTGTTAGGTCGGCAGAAGCGGGAACGCTCCGTGCTCCGGGATTTCGGTGGTGGCACGGGATCATCATTGGCCTGATGCTGTCCTATGTGCCCGGAAGTCTGCTTGTTGCCGGTGTGCTGCTGTTGCCTCTGGTGGCTCTGAAACTGTTTGATCCGAATGCTGATAGCCAGCGTCTTATGATCGTTCTGTTTTACGTTGGCGCGGTCATGGTGCACCCTTTGCACGAAGCCTGGGCGGCCAACGGCGATTGGGAGACCTGCATCGCGCAGATTACCCAACCCGTAACGCTGGCGCTGGACTGGCTGGCGGCTGGTGCGGCGTGGCTTGTGGCGGAGGCTTCAGCCATTGGTGGGCGACTCTGGAATGCGGAAGTGGCACGACGCGAGCGCAAATCCATCGAAAAACGGATCGCGTATCTTCAGGACGAATGGATGTCTTCGGACGAAGGTGCTCCCGCGAACTGAGATTTCTCTCAGATCGCAGAGCCTGAAGCCTTATTCGACGGCGGACGTATCTTCGACCGGGGTTTCCATCAGTCTTGAGGCTAGATCGTTAGAGCCGCCGACCAGACCTTTGGCATAGTCCTGAGCCGAGAAGGGACGAAGGTCTTCGGCCTGTTCTCCGACGCCAACCATGTGGACGGGCAGTTTGAACTGCTCCGCAAGGGCCACGACGATGCCACCGCGGGCGGAGCCATCCAGTTTGGTCACGATCAGGCCGGTCACGTTGACCAGCTCCCGGAACACGCGGACCTGTTCGACGGCGTTCTGACCTGTCGTGGCATCCAGTACCAGCAGGACGGAGTGCGGCGCTGTCTCGTCGAATTTCTGCATGACGCGGATGACCTTGGCCAGTTCTTCCATCAGCGCGCCCTTGTTGTGCAGGCGTCCGGCAGTGTCGATCAGAAGTATATCGGTTCCAGCTTCCGTTGCGCGTTTGAGGCCGTCATAGGCCAGTCCCGCCGCATCGGCGCCGTGCTTTCCGGCAATGACCGGCACATTGGCGCGTTTGCCCCAGACTTCGAGCTGTTCGACAGCGGCGGCGCGAAAGGTATCTCCCGCCACCAGCATCACGGACTTGCCTTCTTCGGTGTACAGGCGGGCCATCTTGCCGATGGTCGTGGTCTTGCCGACGCCATTGACCCCGACCACCAAAACGACATGGGGTTTTTTCGCCGGATCGGGCTCGAAAGGAACTGCAACCGGCTCCAGAACACGGGCGATTTCGGTCGCGAGGGTTTCGCGGATTTCGTCGCTGGTCACGTCCTTGCCGAAGCGCGTGCTTCGGAAGCTTTCGATCACGCGTTCGGCGACGGCGGGGCCGAGGTCTGCCGCGATCAGTTCGTCCTCGAGTTCCTCAAGAGCCGTTTCGTCCAGCTTGCGATGGGTAAAGACGGCGCCGAGACGCGAACTCGAGCGTGAAAGACCCTGTTTGAGTCGTGAGAAAAATCCAGCCATGCATGGGAGTTCGGACAGGTCGGGCCGGACGTCAAGAGCACAGGAAGAGCTGAATGTATTTCAGGTACGGATTTCTGCCAGAAGTGTTCCATTTTCCAGCCCGGTAGCCCGGACGGGGACGAAACTGCCCCGCACTGGCGCAGGCGCGTCGCCGACGAGGCGGATGGCGGCGAATTCGGGGGAATGGCCGCGATCGGGCGTTTCGGCGAGAATATCGAAGTCCGTGCCGATGAGGCGTTCGAGAAAACGGTCGCGGTTTCTGTCTCCGACATCGCGGAGTCGGGCTGCGCGTTGCTGGCGTTCGGCGTTAGGAACGGCTGGCATCCGTGCCGCAGGGGTGCCAGGGCGTTCGCTGTAGGGAAAGACATGCAGGAAAGGGATCTTCTGCTCTTCGATGAAGGCGCGGGTCTCTTCAAACAGAGCCTCGGTTTCCGTAGGGAACCCCGCGATCAGATCGGCGCCCACACCTGTTTCCGGACGCATGGCGCGGACGCGACGCAGCGTGGCCGCAACGCCCGCGGTATCATGACGGCGCTTCATGCGCTTGAGAATGAGGTCCGATCCGGCCTGCAGGGAGAGGTGCAGATGCGGCATCAGGCGGGGCTCGTTTTCCAGCAGCCACCACAGATCCGCATCCCCCGTCTCTACATCCAGAAGAACAGGGTCGATGGACGACAGGCGCAGTCGCCGGACACCTTCAACACGGCGCAGCAGTTCACGGCACAACGTGCCCAGTCCCTTGCCTTCAGTGCCTTGCCAGGAGGCAATGTCCACACCGGTCAGGACGATTTCCTGATGACCAGCTTCGACAAGGGCCTCTGCGCGCGCGATGGCGTCCTCCATTGGGGTGGAGCGGGAATCGCCCCGGCCATAGGGGATGATGCAGAACGTGCAGCGGTGATCGCAGCCCTGCTGAACCTGAAGAAGAGCGCGGGCGTGGCGTGACGGCGGCAGTCCCGTGCCGTGATCGCCCCAGACGGCGGGTTTGAGCTTGTCTTCGTTGGGGACGACGCGAACCACGCCCGGCAGTTCGGCCCAGCGATCCGGTGCGATATCGGAAGCACAGCCGGTCACGACGATTTTGGCATCCGGATTTTCGCGATGCGCCCGTCGAATAGCCTGTCGCGCCTGCCGTTCGGCCGTGGTCGTCACGGCGCAGGTGTTGACGATGATCGTGTCGGTCTGGTCGCGCGCATGATGGGCCATGCCGTCGCTTTCATGCGTGTTCAGGCGGCAGCCAAAGGTCAGGACGGAGGCTGTCACGCCGTTGTTCCGTGGAAAACCGTGACGGCGGGGCCTGTCATGAGGACATGGCCGTCTGCGCGCCAGGTGATTTGCAGGTCGCCGCCATCCATGGTGACGGTGCAGGTGCGCTCCGTGAGGCCGCGACGCACGGCATTCACGACAGCCGCGCAGGCGCCGGACCCGCAGGCAAGTGTCAGGCCGGCCCCGCGTTCCCAGACGCGCAGGCGCATATGGGTCGGGGAGAGGATCTGTGCGAAGCCGATGTTGGCCCGTTCGGGGAACAGGGCGTCCTGTTCGAGCCCGGCGCCCAATGCTTCCGCGCGGGAGGCATCGCCGAAGATCGTGGCATGGGGATTGCCCATCGAGCAGGCCGTAGCGTCATGCAGGGGGAGATGCAGCGTGTCGCAGGCCTGCGAAAGCGGTACGTCCTGCCAGTCCAGATGGGGTACACCCATATCGATCGTGAAAAGATCGCCGTCGCGTGCTGTGGGAAGAAGACCGGCAGCAGTCTGGAGTGTGGGCGCACCACCGACGAATTTTGCCACGCAGCGGGACGCATTGCCGCAGGCTCCGGCTTCAGACCCGTCGGGATTGAAGAATCGGACATGCACGTCTGCGCCGTCCAGCGTCGGGGCAGTTAGGAGAACAAGCTGGTCGCAGCCGATTCCGAAGCGCCGGTCGCACAGATGGCGGATGGTGGCGGTGTCGAGCGCGGGATCGTTCTGGCGGGCATCGATGACGACGAAATCGTTGCCCAGACCGTGCATTTTCGTGAAGGAGAGGCTCATGATGGCCTTCCTCATAAAGCATCCCGCGGGTTGACGCACGGGGAACATGCCCTCATGTCCGCTGCTGGATCAGAAGGAGTGGATATGAGCGGCCCGGAACAGCTTGAAGGAATGCACGTTGCGGCGTTCACGCGTGCCAACGACGAGCCTGATACGATCTTCCATGCACAGCGCATCCCGGATTCGCTGATGGACATGGGTGCGCAGACAGCCGTGACGGCCCTGTATCAGACCGCTCTGCCGGTTGGGGGCGCCGTGCTGGATCTGATGGCTGGAGCGCTGAGTCACTATCCGAAGGAAGCGCAGTTTCAGCGCGTGGTCGGGCTTGGGGTTGCGAAAGCGGCTCTGGAGGCCAATCCGGTTCTGAGCGAACGGGTTGTGCAGGATCTCAATGACGAGCCGACGCTGCCTTTTGAAGATGATAGCTTCGATGCCGTGACACTGTGCGACGGTCTGGCCTATCTGACGCAGCCTTTGGCGGTTCTGATGGAAATCGTGCGTGTGCTCAAGCCCGGTGCGCCGCTGATCCTGACATTTTCCGACCAGTTCCATGCGGCGAAGGCCGTTGCGATCTGGCAGGCGCTGGAGCCTGCGGACCGCGTGCGGCTGGTCAGTGTTCTTATGTCCCGTACCGGCCTGGCGGAGCTGGATACGGGCGAGGTCGTTCCCCCTGAAGACCTGACGGCATGGCGCGATACGGTTCATGCCGTGATTGGCCGCAAGCCCAGAACCTGAAGCGCAAACACAAGAAAAACCTCGGCATACGTTCTTTCTGGTATTTTGAAGCGGAAGTCTTTATGCAGCGGCATTCCAGCCGCCGCATCCTGTCGTCGGCGTGACGTTTGCCGAGTGTTCATAAAATATGCCTTTTCCCGATACCCATCCTGCCCTCAAGCGCGCCCTTGAGGCACGTGGCTACGAACAGCTGACTCCTGTTCAGGAAGCCGTTCTGCAGCCGGGGCTGGACGAGCGCGACCTGCTGGTTTCCGCGCAGACGGGGTCGGGCAAGACCGTCGCCTTCGGCCTGGCCATCGCTCCGACCCTGCTCGGAGACGCAGATCGCCTTCCGCCGTCCCCTCAGCCCATGGCGCTCGTGATCGCGCCGACGCGTGAGCTGGCGCTTCAGGTCCAGTCCGAACTCAAATGGCTTTATGCCGAAACCGGTGCCCGCATTGCGAGCTGCATTGGCGGCACCGATGCCCGCAGCGAAGCCCGCGAACTGAGCCGTGGCGTTCATATCGTTGTCGGCACGCCGGGCCGTCTGTGCGACCATCTGTCGCGCGGCTCCCTCGACCTGTCCGCTCTGCGCTGCGTCATTCTCGACGAAGCCGACGAGATGCTGGACATGGGCTTCCGTGAAGAACTCGAGCAGCTTCTCGATGCTGCTCCGGCCGAGCGTCGCACCCTGCTGTTCTCCGCAACGATCGCTCGCGAGATCGCGTCGCTCGCACGTCGTTACCAGAAGAATGCCGAGCGGATCGACACGGTGTCGGGTGCGAAGCAGCATTCCGACATCACCTATCGCTGTGTTGTCACGCCGCCGCAGGAAATCGAGCGCTCGCTTGTCAATGTGCTTCGTTTCTACGAGAGCCCGACGGCGATGGTGTTTTGCAACACCCGCATGATGGTCAATCAGGTTCAGGCAACCCTGCTTGAGCGTGGTTTTGCATCCGTCGCCATTTCCGGCGAGATGGGGCAGAACGAGCGCAGCCGTGCGATCGAGAGCCTGCGTTCCGGTCAGGCGCGTGTCTGCGTTGCGACCGACGTTGCGGCCCGTGGTATTGACGTCCCGGCCCTGAACCTCGTGATCCATGCCAGCATCCCGACGGCTGCCGAGACCCTGCTGCACCGTTCGGGCCGGACCGGCCGTGCGGGCCGCAAGGGCACCAGCGTTCTGATGGTTCCGGTGAGCCAGCGTCGCAAGGCCGAACGTCTGCTTCAGATGGCCAAGATTCAGGCTGAATGGGAAGCTGTTCCGACCGCTGCGGCAATTGCCGAGCAGGACAAGACCCGTCTGATGGACGATCCGATCCTGACGAATGCTGTGGACGATATGTCCGACGAACTGGTCAACCAGCTCGCCGAGAAATACGACGCCACGAAGCTCGCGGCTGCGCTGGTGGGTCTGTACCGTGCGCGTCTGCCGAAAGTCGAGCAGGTTCGTCCGATGTCCGTCGAAGCCCCGCGTCACACAGAGCGTGGCGAGCGTGGTGAGCGTGCGCCGCGTGAAGAGCACGTCATGGCGGGCGAGTGGTTCAAGATGAGTGTCGGCCGGACCGAGCGCGCCGATCCGAAATGGCTGATCCCGCTGATCTGCCGTCTGGGTGGTGTGCAGAAGCGCGAAATCGGCAGCATCCGCATCGATCAGGAACAGACCTATTTCCAGATCGCCGATGAGAGCGTTGCACGCTTCAAGTCCTGCCTCGCCGGTGCGGACGCTGATGAAGTGACGATCGAACCGTCTGAAGCGCCTGCTGGCGGCATGGGCCTCCGCGGTCGTAACCCCGGTGAAGGCAAGCGTTTTGGCGGCGGTGGTCGTTCGGGTGGCGGATTCAAGGGCGGCCCGCGCGGTGGTGCTGGCGGCGGAAGCGGCTACAAGGGACGCGGCGGTTCCGGCTTTAGCCGTCAGAAGCCTGCAGGCGGCGATGGCCCGCGTGGCGATGGTTCGAGCCGCAAGCGCCGTTCCTGATCTGTCTTCAGGAGCTGAGTGACGTAAAAAACCCCGCCGGAGCAGGTCTCCGGCGGGTTTTTGTTTTTAGGTCTGAGGCAGGCGGGCGGTTAGATCCCGGACGCGGTCAAGGATATCTGTGACGGGGAGCGGGATTAAAGCATTGTCTGTATGGTTTTCCTGTGCGGCACCCGTCTGAAAGACATCGGCCCAGTAGCGCAGGCCACCCTGTGTCGCCATCGCGGCGAAACACGGGTTGACGTGGTGGGACGGAACGAGTTCGTAAACGAGGGTTCCCAGCTGGCACCAGGCAATATTGGCCATCCCGGCGCCGAGCATGCCCATAACCATTTCGGCTTCGCTGAACAGACGGATCTGTTCGGTCAGGGAGAGAGTTTCAGGACGGACGCGCTCAAAACCGAGTTTTTCCAGTGCGTCCGCCAGTTCGGATTCGTTGGGGACATGCCGGTTGGCCGAAGCTCCGCGTTCGATATACAGCCGCCGACCCGTGGATTTGCCTGAGACGCCCACGGCCTGTCGAAGACGGGCATAGGCGGCACGGGAGAGGTCCGAGATGGCAAAATCCGCGCTTCCATTGACGAAGGTGATGTAATCCAGCGCCTTGAACGCGTACTGGCGCCCCTGTTGCAGGCGGATATGGGCGTCGGACGTCAGGCCGAAGAGCTCCAGCGTCTCGAACTGCCAGGGATGCATGTGTTCGGGCAGCACAAGGCGAACGGCCTTATCCTGTAGGGACAGGACATGCAGGGTCGGGATCGTATGGGCGACCCAGTGATAGTAATTCGAAGCCCAGTGATCGACGCAACCTGCCGTAAGGCCCTTGAAAGACGGGCAGCTTATCATGTCGGCCGGGCGCAGCGTCAGGGCGCGGACAGCATCCGGGGGCTGGACGTAGGCTGTTTCGGAGACGGGATGGCCTGCATGCAGCAGGGTCATCAGGGGTTGGTCCAGCACGATATTGCGCAGGGCATAGTGCTGGACCGTGACCGGCATGCTTTCCGAATCCTGGAACGGATTTCGCTCCGGATGGGGCAGGTCGGACAGGTCCGGCGCAGAGACACGCTTCACCGGGCAGGTTTCAAGCACGGTCACGCTTCGGGCGATCTTCGCCAGACCGGAAGGTCCGGCTGGTGGAGACAGGAAGCGCCTGAGACGGGAGAAAATCGGCATGGTCTGGCTCAGACGGTTTTGGCCGCACCTTTGAGCAGGGCCTGTTGGGCATCGCGGAGGGAATCGGAGAGTTTCTGTTCCGGTTCCTTCAGATGCAGGCTTTCGAGTGTGTCCAGCAGCGCTTCGGCCACGAGCACGCGGGCAAGCCATTTATGGTCCGATGGAATGACGATCCAGGGAGCTTCCGGCGTTGAGGTCGCGCGGATGGCCTCTTCGTAAGCCGCGGTATAATGCGGCCAGAACTCACGCTCCTTGATGTCGGACGGGCTGAATTTCCAGCGTTTTTCCGGATGGTCCAGCCGCTTGAGCAGACGCAGACGCTGCTCTTCCGGCGAAATATGGAGGAACAGCTTGAGGACGATGATGTTTTGCCGGTGCAGATAGCTCTCGAAGTTCCGCAGATCCTGCAAACGGTGGTCCCAGAAATCCGGAAGATCCGGATTGAGCCCGCGGGCCCGAACCATGTCCGGATGAACGCGCTCCACCAGAACGTCTTCATAATGGCTGCGGTTGAAAATGCCGATCTCGCCCCGTGACGGGACGGCGAGATGGATGCGCCACAGATCGTCATGGCGTGTCGAAATTCCGGCAGGGGCCTTGAAGGACGTAACATGCACGCCCTGCGGGTTCAGGCCCGAGAATGCGTGCCGGATCGCGCCGTCCTTACCTGCAGTGTCCATGCCCTGAAGAACGACGAGGATGCCATGCGTCGCATAGGCCGCGAGACGCTGTTGCAGGACGGACATCCGGTCCACGCAGTCGCGGATACGGGTACGGGACTCGTTCTTCTGACGACCGAGTTTGTCATTCGTCGGTATGGAGGACAGGCGGAATTTTTTCCCGTCCGTAATGCGAAGCTGTGGGGGGAGGCCGATTTCAACCGACATGACGGTTCACCGCGAGACCGCCCGAGGCCTGACAGACCGGCATCATTTCCAGATAATTGACATTTACATGCCACGGCAGACCAATGAGCCAGGAGACCGTTCCGGCAATGTCTTCCGGTGTCAGGGGCGTTGTGTCCTTGTAAACGGCGGCCGCCTTGGCGTCGTCACCCAGGCGCACATTGCTGAATTCGCTACCCCCACACAGGCCGGGTTCGATATTGGTCACGCGGATGCGGGTGCCGAGCAGATCCGTGCGGAGATTCTGGGTAAACTGGTGAACGAAGGCTTTGGTCGCGCCGTAGACGTTGCCGCCGGTATAGGGATAGGTCCCGGCCGTGCTGCCCAGAGCGATGATGTAGCCCGTATTGCGCTGGACCATGCCCGGCAGAAGCGCACGGGTCAGTTCGACAACGCCCGAAACATTGGTGGCGATCATGGATTCCCAGTTGTCGGGTTCGGCGTCCTGTGCCGGTTCCATGCCGAGGGCGAGACCGGCATTGTTCACCAGAACGTCGATATCCTGCCAGTCCTCGGGCAGGGCGGCGGGCAGGGCGCGCAGGGCGTCGCGGTTGGTCATATCGAGCGTGAAGGGCAGAACGCTCTCGCCCAGTTCGTCCTTGAGAGCTTCGAGCCGCTCCTTGCGGCGTCCGGTGGCGATGACGCGATGGCATTCGCGGACAAGCCGTGTTGCAATGGCATGGCCGAAACCTGCGGTGGCGCCGGTGACGAGGACGGTGAGAGGCATGACAATCTCCAGACGGACAGTCCGCACCCGGCAGGGGCGGTTCGTGGGCAGTACGGGGCTCAGGTCAGTGACATTGGATGTCATTAACACTCCTGAAGGCAAACGCTTGCAATACAGGAAGGGATGCACCCATGTTGGCAGGCATGAAAAAAACACTCGATGGACGCAATGACAACCTGACGGACCCTGCTGTGACAGCGATGGGCAAAGAGGCAGGCCTTACGGGACAACTGCTCGTGGCCGCGCCTGCGCTGGCGGAGACGTTTTTTGAGCGGACCGTGATCTATCTCTGCGCTCATTCGGAGCAGGACGGGGCGATGGGGCTGATCGTCAACAAGCGTCTCGCGCAGCCGGGGCTGGACGATCTGTTCGCGCAGCTTGGAATCGACCCCAATCCCCCCGAACGCCGGATCGGCGTGTGTATGGGCGGTCCGGTCGAGCATTCACGCGGTTTTGTCCTGCACTCGGCGGACTGGGCAGGGGAGGGCAGTCTGGCGGTCGATGGACATACGACTCTGACCGCCAGTCTGGATATCCTGCGTGAAATCGCTGCCGGACGCGGACCGGAACAGGCGATGATGGCGCTTGGACATGCGGCTTGGGCGCCGGGCCAGCTTGAACAGGAAATCCTGCGGGACAGTTCGTGGTTTGTGGCACCGGCAAGCAATGAGATCGTGTTTGGCGCCGACCATACAAAGAAATGGCGACAGGCGCTGGACGCCATCGAGATCGACCCGCTTCTTTTTTCTTCATCAGTCGGAGAAGCCTGAGAAGGCACCCGTCAGACACAGGAAGGCAGCATGAGCGCACCCTATATCCTCTACATTTATGAACATTGCCCGTTCTGCACGAAGGCGCGGATGATCTTCGGGTGCAAAAAGATCCCCTATGAAAAGCGCATCCTGCTGAATGACGATGTGGATGGTCCGGTCCGCATGGTGGGTCGCAAGGTCGTTCCCATCCTAGAAGAAAACGGACATTTCATGCCTGAAAGCATGGATATCGTTACGCATATCGATGGGATCGGAACGCCCGTTCTGACGGGAGACACGCGTCCGGAGATTACGGCCTGGCTCCAGAAGGCCGCCGCGCCCCTTTATCGCCTGTTCCTTCCGCGCGCTGCCGCCGCCCCGCTGCCGGAGTTCGGCACCACATCCTCACGCGCCGGATTTATCCGCCGCAAGGAGCCTTCCGTCGGCGCCTTCAGCGCACTTCTGGAAGAGAAGACTGAAGAACTGACGCAGCTCAATGCACTGCTGAAAGATCTGGCACCGCTGATCCGTTCGCCCGAGGCCGTAAATGGCGAACTCTCCACGGATGATATCCATCTGTTCGCGCATCTGCACAGCCTCTCGCTGATCCGTGGGGTGGTTTATCCCCCTGAGATCGAGGCCTACCGACAGGCCATGGCAGTACGGTCCGGTGTGGAACTGTTCGACGGTATTGCCGTCTGAGCGCAGCTATATTTTCAAAAAAGGGCCGGATCGCGTGATCCGGCCCTTTTTCATGTCGTGATTATTTTCCGGGCTGAAGAACCGTGTGCAGGAATTGCTCCCGTCGCTGGGCTACGCGGGCGCGAATGACAGGATCGGGCAGCATATGCGTGCCCGGTAGCAGCAGCAGGTCATAGGGCTTGCCTGCATGGAGCAGGGCCTGCGTCAGCTTCATGGTGTTCTCGAAATAGACGTTGTCGTCCGTGATGCCGTGCATGAGCAGAAGCGGCTGTTTGAGCGTATTGGCGTAGGTCAGGACATTGCTTTTGCGATAGCCTTCCGGGTCATGCTGCGGGGTGTCGAGATAACGCTCGGTATAGGCCGTGTCGTAATCCGCGAAATCGACCGGCGGTGCGCCCGCCACGCCGACCTTGAACACATCCGGACGGCGGATGGTCGCCATGGCGGTGAAATAGCCACCAAAGGACCATCCATGCACGCCAACGCGGGAGAGGTCCATTTCATGATGACGTTTGCCGAGCGCTTGAAGCCCGTCCACCTGATCCTGAAGCGGCAGATCGATCAGGTTGCCCTTGATGGCCCGCTCGAAATCATGGTCGCGTCCCGGCGTTCCACGTCCGTCGAGCGTGACGACGATATAGCCCTGATTGGCGAGGCACTGGTCATCAAGATAGGACGTTGGCGTGTCGTGCACCATTTTTGAGCCCGGCCCGGCATAGACGGACAGCACGACCGGATAATGTTTTGAGGCACTGAAATTCTCCGGCCGGATAATAGCGGCGTCCAGATCACGCGTCCCTGCGGTCGTGAACTCGACATGGACCGGGAGTTTCGGAGGCTGGGCCACGCCCGGAAGGGTTGCGACGACATGGCCTGCCGTATCCCGCACCAAAGTCTGGCGCGTGCCCGCGGCACTGGCGAACGTATCCACCATGGCGGTGTGCGTGCCGTTGGTGACATGGATGTTGTGAATGCCGCGCTCCGTCACGAACGGCGTGACGGCCCTGGTTTTCAGATCGATATGAACGACCTCGTTGTCCAGCCGGTTGGCGCGGACTGTCACCGTAAGGTTGTTGTGTTCGGCGTCGTAATCGTTGAGGGCGATATAGGACAGGCCGGGCGGCGTCAGGACGCGCTGGAGTGTGCCGTCCGGGGTATGGAGTTCGAGCTGCCAGTCTTTGCCCCGGTCTGCGGCCCAGAGAAAGCCTGCGTTGTTGTCAAGGAAGACGGGCAGGTTGTGGCCGCCGGACGCGGCGCGCGGGTCCAGTTCGATCCATGCCGGGTCGGATTGTTCCAGAAGGAGATGGGGCGCGCCGGTTGCGGGGTCGATTGTGAGAAGCTGCTCTTTCGTTTGTTCGCGGTTGAGCAGGACGATGGCGAGGGGGGCATTCTTCCGCCAGACGACGCGACCGAGATAGGGCCATGCCGCATGGTCCCATGAAATCCAGCGGATTGGGCCGCCTTTGGCGTCCACGAGGCCGAAGCGCGTCTTGGCGTTGTTCGTGCCTGCGCGCGGATAGCGGAAGGTGACGGGTTCGGCCTGCGGGGCTTCGGGGCTGGTGATGTAGTGCTTTTCGACGTCGCTGTTATCGGCTTCCTCGAACAGGATGGTCTTGCTGTCCGGCGACCACCAGGCACCATCCGCGCGTTCCAGTTCCTCGGCTGCGGCGAATTCGGCGAGGCCGTGGCTCAGCGTGTCGCTGCCGCCGGTTGTCAGGCGCGTTTCACGTCCGCTGACCAGATCGACACTATAAAGGTCATTATCCCGCACGGCGGCGAGGCTGAGTCCATCTGGCGAGAGGCGTGGCGCGATCCATTGCTCCTCGACCGGTGTGACGCGGCCGTCATCCGTGGCGATGCGTTCGAGCTGCCCACCCTGTGAGGCGAGAACCGTGCCGCCGTCCTCGCTCATCTGGTAGTCGGTGATGCCGGACATGCTCTGGCGCGCCCGTTCGCGCCGGGCTTTCTCTTCGACCGACAGATGCTCCGGCCCCGATGCCGGGGCGGCCAGTTCATGCAGCGTATGGTCCGGCAGGTCGTAGCGATAGAGATGCAGATGTGTGTCGAACGGTCCCGAGCGCAGGAACAGGACGGAGTGACCGTCCGGCGTGATTTCCGCGTGGTTCGGCAGGCCAAGCGTACCGTTCCGGGTCTTGGCGAGATCGAGCATGCAGGCCGCGGGATCGGCGGCATTGGCAATTCCGGCGGACAGTACTGGAGAGATGAGGGCGCAGGCCATAAGGGCGCGACGAAGGGGATTTGACGGCATTGCATCTCCAAAAGAATGACGGCGGACAGGATTTTGACGTTGATCATGGACCGGAGTGTCGTTTGTGAACAGGGTTCGTGGAAGGGATCTGCGCAACCCTCTCACGTTTTCGAGAGCGGGAGCGATTTTACCGGGACCGATCCCGGGTTCGTGTGTTCTGCATTGCACTACGTCTCAGCAAGAAGGAGTCTGATGCATATGCAATATCGTCAGCTTGGTCGCTCGGGCCTCAAGATTTCAGCACTCAATTTCGGATCGGTCACATTCGGCGGGCAGGGCAATTTTGCCGCCACCGGTAAGGTGGATGTGGCTGAAGCCACGCGGATGGTGGACATTTGCGTCGAGCACGGCGTGAACATGTTCGATACGGCTGATGCCTACTCCGGCGGCGAGGCCGAGGAAATTCTGGGTCGTGTTCTTCAGGGACGCAGCCGCGAACTGCTCGTGACCTCCAAGGTGCGTTTTCCGACGGGAAAGGGGCCGAACGAACAGGGCCTGTCGCGCCATCACATTCTTAATGCTTGCGAAGACAGTCTGCGTCGTCTGGGGCGCGATCATATCGACCTTTATTATCTGCATGAATGGGACGGCCTGACGCCGGTCGAGGAGACGCTTGAGGCGCTCCAGACCCTGCGCGATCAGGGCAAGATCCGGTATGCGGGTATTTCCAATTTTGCGGGTTGGCAGGCGATGAAGCTGCTGGGGGCAGCGGAGCGCGACCGTCTGATCGCCCCCGTCAGTCAGCAGCTCTATTATTCCCTTGAAGCGCGGGATGCCGAATATGAGCTTCTGCCGCTTGCTGTGGATCAGGGCCTCGGTGTTCAGGTCTGGAGCCCGCTCGCCTGTGGCCTGCTGACGGGGAAGTACCGTCGCGGCAAAACGGCACCGGAAGATTCCCGCCGGATTTCCGGCTGGCCGGAGCCGGAAGTCCGGGATTTGAAGAAGCTCTACGATACGGTCGAGGTTCTGGTGCAGATCGCGGAGGAGCACAGCGTTTCAGCGGCCTGCGTGGCGCTGGCCTGGACGCTGCACAAGCCGGGGATCACGTCGCTGGTTCTGGGAGCGCGCAAGGAAAGCCAGCTTCTGGACAATCTCGCTGCCGCGTCGCTTCGTCTGACGCAGGAGCAGGTCCGCAGACTGGACGATGTGAGTGCGCCGGACCTGATCTATCCGTACTGGCATCAGAACCGCAATGCGTTCGATCGTCTTTCGAAGGCAGATCTCGTGTTGCAGGGGCCAGCAAAACGTCATCGCGAGGCTCTTGAAACGAAAAAATGACTGCCTAAATATTCATCACAGGCCGCTGCCTCCGGGGGCGGCCAAGAACATCAATGCTGCCGCAACGGGGCATACGAGGACTTCAAAGACTATGGACATTCAGAATTTTACCGAACGCAGCCAGGGCTTTCTTCAGGCCGCACAGACGATTGCGCTTCGGGACTACAACCAGCAGCTGACGCCGGAGCATCTGCTCAAGGCCCTGCTGGACGATGAACAGGGCGCGGCCTCCGGTCTGATCCGCGCAGCGGGTGGTGATCCGAAGGTGGTCCAGACCGCCAATGACGCCGCGCTTGCAAAGTTGCCGAAAGTACAGGGTGCCGGTGCGGGCCAGCCCCAGATGACGCCTGATCTTGCTCGTCTGTTGGATGGTGCGGAATCCGCTGCAAAAGTCGCTGGCGACAGTCATGTGGCGCAGGACCGTCTGCTTGTGGCGATTGCCGCCAGCAATACGGCTGCGGGCAAGGCGCTTGTAGAGGGCAAGGCCAGTGCGGGGGCTCTAGAGCGTGCTGTTGCAGAAATCCGCAAAGGACGCACCGTCACGAGCGCATCTGCGGAAAATACGTTCGACGCTCTGAAGAAATATGCCCGTGACGTCACGGCTGTGGCTCAGGCTGGCAAGCTCGATCCGGTTATTGGCCGTGACGAGGAAATTCGCCGGACCATTCAGGTTCTGGCCCGTCGCAGCAAGAACAATCCCGTTCTGATCGGTGAGCCGGGCGTGGGCAAAACGGCCATTGTTGAGGGTCTCGCGCAGCGGATCGTCAATGGTGACGTGCCTGAGGCCCTGCGCAACAAGAAGCTGATGTCGCGCGATATGGGCGCGCTGATAGCCGGTGCGAAATATCGCGGTGAGTTTGAGGAGCGTCTGAAGGCTGTTCTCAAGGAAATCGAGACGGCTGAAGGCGAGATCATTCTCTTCATCGACGAGATGCACACGCTGGTCGGCGCCGGTCGGTCCGATGGCGCGATGGATGCGTCCAACCTCATCAAGCCGGAACTGGCGCGCGGCACTCTGCATTGCGTGGGTGCGACGACGCTCGACGAATACCGCAAGTATATTGAGAAAGACGCGGCTCTGGCCCGTCGTTTCCAGCCGGTTTTCGTGGGTGAGCCATCCGTGGCCGATACGATCTCGATTCTGCGCGGCATCAAGGAGAAGTACGAGCTGCATCATGGCGTCCGCATTACGGACAACGCCATCGTTGCGGCTGCGACCCTCTCCAATCGCTACATCACGGACCGCTTCCTACCGGACAAGGCGATCGATCTGATCGACGAGGCCGCCAGCCGTTTGCGAATGCAGATCGACAGCAAGCCCGAAGCGCTGGACGAACTCGACCGCCGTATCATTCAGCTCAAGATCGAGCGGGAAGCCATTCGCAAGGAAGACGATAACGCCTCGAAGGATCGTCTGGTCGCGCTGGAAGCTGAACTTGCCGATCTGGAAGAGCAATCCGATGCGATGGGCGCCGAATGGCATGCCGAAAAGGATCGGGTGAATGCGATCCAGAAGCTGAAGGAACAACTCGATACGGCACGTTCGGATGTGGAAGTTGCGCAGCGTCAGGGCAATCTCGGCAAAGCGTCGGAGCTGATGTACGGCCTGATTCCGAACCTTGAGGCCCAGATTAGCAAGGCTCAGGAAGAAGAAGACGCCGCTTCCAAGAGTGGTCTGTTCGCTGATACCGTGACGGATCAGGGGGTGGCGGCAGTTGTTTCCCGTTGGACCGGTGTGCCGGTGGACCGGATGCTCGAAGGTGAGCGTGCCAAGCTGATCCGCATG
>Ga0157363_1001097_pt1 | contig 22015 bp, 13 predicted proteins | sample AttsexASBM1_FD_111477 | JGI IMG/M metagenome (GOLD analysis project Ga0157363, IMG submission 111477) | Fungus gardens microbial communities from leaf cutter ant in Ribeirão Preto, State of São Paulo, Brazil - Atta sexdens ASBM1 | ecosystem: Host-associated > Fungi > Mycelium > Unclassified ... | reverse complement strand
CACAGGGGTGGTAGGGGTGGGGCGCACCCTTACTTATTTCATTCTTTACTTCTTTATTTCAATGAGTCTTTAGTTACAGAGAGACGCGGGGACGACTTTAGGCGGCCCATCCACGGTCCTTTAGCTTATTTCATCAGCAACTAAATAAACTTTTTTAAAGTAAAACCTCGCATGCTCAAATAATACAACTATATCACACGACACATAACATCTTTATTTATAAAATAATAAGTTAATTAATACATCTTTGTATGAAGTGTAAGCTTATCAAATAAATACATAAATTATATTAATCAATATTATTATTATTACAGAAAACTGGGTTATATGTTGACATAAGTCATTCCATGCCACTTTTAAAATTTAAATATTAACTTAATGGTAACCTATCTAAAAAATCTACGTTTAAGTTCAATAAATATATTAATATTACCTTCAAATTAGGGATGTCTAATATAATATTATTTAGATTTAATCAATTTAATGCTATGATTATTATCTTTTTACAAATACCTGAGCATAACAAATATATCTAATGTTAAACTATGTAAAGTGTTAAAACTAGTCAAATTAAATTTGAAATTGTAAAAATAGTCTTAGCTAAATTTATTAAGTGCTACGAATAGTGCCTCATCATCACATCTTAAAGAATATAAACAATCTTGTTTGAAATATATCAGGTAAGTTATTATATAATTTTATAATATAAGTCCATTATCCGATGTTTTATTAAAAAAAGAACTGGTGCTCAATTAATTGAAAACTAAGCCGAATATACTCTTAACAATTTAGATTATACTAATAAAACAAGTTGGAATATAAATTCACTAATGATATAAAGAAAGCTTATGTAGTACAAAAAATGCAATAATCTTAACTTATGTTAGAGCATCAATAAAACCGATAAAAACCAGGTAAATATACAAGGAAGTAACACATATAAACCATTATCATAAGACTTAATAGGATCCTAATTAGATAATTGGAAATTATAACATAAATTTAAAAAAGGAAAGTTTGTTAAACCTAAATTATACTGTTACACCGAAATCGATATTAATTACATAATTAGAAAATCCAGGTGTTGAATTTGAAAAAAAACCTACAATGATTATACAGACTAGGCTAATGGTAAAGATATTATCCCTAACACTTTAATGTTAACTGGAAAAATTTAGTTGTATATATTATTAATTTTATTTTAAAGTTACATAAGTAAAAAGTATTCCGGCCCCACCTTAATTTAATAAAGTATTTAGAATTGAATAAACCTTTAATACAGAGTTTTCGTTCCTCCTACCACATAGGTATTACTATCCTTAGTGGATACATTAGTCTCTCTTGTGTTCAATATATATATCTCCTTAGGTTGTTCACTCATTTCCTTAATATTAATATTATTAAAACATCTCATCTTAATTGTTCTAACAGAGTCAAGCACTCCTTTATAAAGAATACGAACACTATTACTGGCCAGGTATATTAAATAAGCAATCTACGATTGGAAAATGAACTTTAAGCAGTATAGCTTTAACCATAGTTTATAGATTTAATCTGATATTGATTTACTTAACAGTTTCTGTAAATACAGCCCAACAGGCTACGTTAAACATCTTATTAAGGTTTATAGCTAAGTAGGGAATTATAAGAACAAAATAATATCTAGCCTTAAATATAATAACACAATAACCTAATCGGCGCAGCAAGCAAATCTAAAACTCCAGTTACTATTTTAATAATTAAACATACTCCTAATAATGAGTCTTAAACTGCCCTCCAAACCTAGTTATAGTTTTTCCAACCTACGGCTAACAATATTACAGTGTAAGTTTGGAATTTGGTTATTAATATCTACTTAGGTTTGCTTTTATCTTCTTTACTAATGTAGTCTATGGTTTATTTCTAATTGTATCTGGCAATTTTAATTAGTTCGTAACTAAGTTATTTTCCTTAATGATATAGGTCATGATGATATTGGCATAATGGTATCTTTTTTCTCTTTGTTTGTCCGATTCATTGTTGGAAACTAGCACTTTGTGCGTCATCTTAGCTATTACATAAGATACCTTTTTAATGTGGTGCATCTCTATGTTAGTAGAACTGTGACATATTACACACTCCTTGAATAAGTTAGTCGTAAGTCTTCCAAATCAAGTCTATTCTAAATTTTTAAATGGTGATGCCTTGGTGTTATACTTATGCATAGTCGGTAGGGATTTCTTTACTAGTTATATATATCCGTATAGGGGTCTTTTATAATGGCTCTTATTTTCTTGAAAACTTGTCTCATTTACTTTAAATTGTACTTTCTTGCTAGTGTATTAGTGAGAGACATTCTTAAGATTATATTCATTTTTTCTATTCAATTATCCGCCAAGGAAAAAGTTTAAAAGACCATTAATCTTATAGTTAAAGAACTGTACTATATGATCTAAATTAACCATGCTTGTTAGTGGTTTGCTAAAAGCTTAGCTTCATGGTTTATATGAGCGAATTTATTATTGATTAGCTTGTCGATTAGTTTTCGTGTCGGCATATTTAATTTTATTCTTACTTTGGTTCTCACTCTGTTTGGTTTTTCCTTTCGTGCTTTTAGCCTTTATTAAAAAGTCCACGTGTCTAAGACCCTTAAAAAAGCTCCTAGGCTTCAACTATAATGGTTATTTGGCTATATTTACCATTAATTTCAAGACCAGTAAAATCAAGTAGGGCAGTCTTAATTTTATCATTTATCACTCTTACCTCATAAATCGCTCCCTCAATCAAGTAAACAAAATTGTCACCGTATCTTATATACATAGATCTTCTATACACGAGGTCCTTTCTATCCATTCTGGGTATTGTTAACATTCGTTCTAATGCTTGTTCCCTGTCATCTTACCAATAAAAATGAAATGGTACAGCATAACAATTTAAATAAATTACATCTGATGTTGTACAAATAAGTAACTTAAGCTCTAACGTGCTTTTTTTCTTTATCTAATCAATTTCTATCTGCAACTTTTTGATACTATAATTTATCGCTTTAATTCTAACATCTTTTAATTTCATAATAATTTTTATTAGCTAATAATCCACCAGGTAATGTACAAGGGATAAAATTTTCTAATTTACTACAAAAGTATGCAACATCTTTAAGATATTGAGTTAATAAATTCAATGATGGAAATACATCAATTAAAACAAACATTAAACCAGAATATAAATTGATAAAATCTAATGATTCTAATTTAATATTATGATTCTCTTTATGTCTAATTCAAGTATTAACTTTAATTTTTGTTTTTTTTTTCTATTTATTTTTTCTTCTACTTCTATATCTAATTCATAAAAATCTGTATGAAGATCTTCATTTACTGTTAAATTATCTAATAATAAATTATAATATTTTTCTTTCATCTTTAAACTAATTGGAATGATTTATATTAACTTTAAATTCTTCATTATTTCGAATACAGATTAAATCTGTATAATCTTTATAAAATTAAAATGAGTATTTAAGATACTTAATACCTTGAATAGATGATACGTTATATGGAATAGTAAAAATAGTTTTTAACACTTCTTTGTATTTTAATAATTTATTATTTGAAAGCTTTCTCTATTTATATCAGTATAAGTATAAGTTGAAGTTTTTTTTTTTAAAAGTTTGTTGCAGTATTAGTTAAAGTATCAGTATAAGTTAAAGTATAAGTTTGTTGCACTAACACTAATTTTTTTAAATTTATTATCATAATAACCATAAAGAAAACCTGAAATTTATGAATTTAAATCATCTGGAGTATCTTAAGTAATACTTTTCTTTAATGATTAGCTAAACTAGAATTAAGTCAAAGCATAGCTATATGATGATATCCATTACATGTAGCATCTAATTTTTGTATAGAAAAATAACAACACTGTAATTCATAATTTTCTAAACAACCTATTCATCTATTATATTCAAAACAAAAGCAAGAAATAATACTTTATAATCAGCTTTTTTTTTTGTTTTTTTCAAACTTCTCCATTATAAAATTTATTAAATTATGAGTATTTTCATAAACACATTTTATTCTTTAAAAATGAATTTTTCTAATTTATTCCCATAACAATTTACAGCAAATATTTTCAATAATTTTTAGCATTTAAATCTGTTTTAGTATTTTCTCTCCTTTACTAATTAAATTTTAACTTGTTATTAAGCTAAAGTTTTCTTATCTATTTATTAAAAAATTACATTAATCTTATCAATTAAATTCTTTTATATATATTCCATATATTTTATTAACTCTAATAATTAATTCTATTTTATTATTTAAAAATATCCCTATAACTAATCTGGAAACATTTCATATATCTTATTCTTACTCAACTATTTAAAAAATTTAAATTTTGTATATATATATATTATATATTAACTGTTTATATGCTAGACTTTAATAAATTTTATTATTTATAATTTTTAGTTTATATAATTTTATTCTTCATATTGATAGTGCTAATTTATATTTTTTGAGGAGAACTTTAGGACCCACAACACAGACCGACATCGAAAGATTAAAATTTTTTTAGTTCAAGGTTACGTGAAAATTTAATATTTGTACTATTTTTACTAATTTTATTTTAATTTAAATTTATTTATCTATTTTCTTTATATTCCACATTTTATAATGTTCTATTTTACTAAATATTTTTAAAATTTTTTCTTTTAAAATCCTATTTAATTTTATAATTTAATATTATTATTAATAATTTATTGATTTATTGTTAATCCACACCTTTATTTAAAAATGTGTTTTTTATTTTTTAAAAGTAAATTATGTATGTATATATTTTCTCAACTATAAACCTAGGACGGGTTTAATATTTTTTTTGTTTATCTAATTATGACCAGAGTTTTTTCAGGTCAGGTTATATCTAAATAATTTTGTCAGGTATTTGTCTTTGTATTGATAGTTATCTTTGGATTTGTCTATAAAATAAATTACAATTTTAATTTTCTTAAGCAAGTTTATAGTTAAATTTTGGGTCACCCTTTATCTTTAAATGTTTATTAATATGATTTACACAGCAGGAAGTCTTAGTATTTGTGGGTCTTTATTTTATTACCTTTAATTGGTAAGCTTTATTAGCTTTTATTGGTAATCATTATTAAATTTTAATGGTATTTAAAAAATTTGAACCATCTATTGATTGGTTACTGAGACTTATACTTTAATTCTAATTTTAGCTTTCACTTTAACTGAGACTTATACTGAGACTTATACTTTAAATTTAACTGAAATTTTAACTTATCTTGATACTTGCTTGAATAGGGACTGATAAATTATATGTAGGATTTTAAAAAACTTTATTAAGTTTAATTGTTTAATCTTTTTTCTAGTTTATATTTAATTTGTATTACAAAAGATCCTATAATTTATAATATTTTTATTTTAATAAATTGCTAAAATACATTGGTCCTTTTGCTATATAATTGTATTTATCACTGTATCTAAAATAGACGATTCTAGGATTACCTATAATGAACTTTGTTCTACATATTACACATAAATTAATTTTATTTCTCTGATACTAACATCTAGATTTAATAATTTTAAATTATATAGTTTTATTTAAATTAGCCTTTATTAGCACTTGTAAACTTTATCTGGTTTTATTTCATGTCTTTTTAATGAGTTCTAATAATTTATAATTAAAAATTTATATTGACTTCTAATAATGACTTCTAATAATATATAATTAATAATGACTTCTGATTTAGACTAACCTAATAGATATTTTTTCTATTTATAAGATTTTACTTATTATAATACTTAATATTTTTTCTTATATTTAATATATAATGGATTATTATTAATTAATCTTTTTATTTTTTTCTTTCTACTAATAGATTATTAATATTTGTCTGATATTTAATTATTTATAATATTTTATTTCTAGTTGCTTGAATTTTAGCTTACTTTTGTCAAGATCCATTAAGATTACATAAAAAGGATATTATCAGTTTATCTAATTTAATTTATAATTATTTATTAGATAACATACCATCTTTGAGGTTATTGATTAAATATTTAGATGGGTGGCTTAGGGTAAGGAGTTTAATTAAATTAACCAATTATTAGGCAGGTTTAAAAATAAATTTAAGTATAATGAAATTTAATAAAGTCAGAACAAGAAGAAAATTCTTATACTACTCTACTCCAGTAACTATATCCTTGCCAACTAATAAATTAGATACTGCAAAGATTAAGTCATCGTTAATTCCTAATTTAGTTAATTCATTAGATGCTTATAAGATTAATTTTTATCTAAATACTTAATTGAGGAACCTCTATATACAAATCATGCTTGTTTCACTACTACACCTAATATGATGAATAAAATGAATTTAATTTTAAAGAATGCTTTTATAAAGATATATTTCGATGTTTCAAATTATTTAGAAAAATTGCATAATAATTTTTAGAAAAAGCTTTGTACCTGCGGATAAATTAATTTATGAGAATGATGAAATATTTATTATAATAAATGATAAAAAGAAATTTATGAGAATCATACACCTAATATTCCTACTGGATTTTTTAAAAAGGATGTAGCACAAATATTTGTTCTAAGAATTAGAAAATCAAAATATTTTATACTTTAAATATCTTTATCTTAGGTTATTATAGAATTAAAGTTAATATTGTAATATCCATTATTATTAATTATACTCTTTTGTAGTATCTTTATTTTGTACGAGATTTATATCTAATGAGGTCCATTTAACATGGAATGTTTTACTAATAACCTAAAAAGATTTACCTGATAATAATAATATAAAACTTTCAAAATCTAAATAACCAGATTTTACTCAAATAGCTTTTATTTTAATGAAGGATTATTGTATAATTAACTTTAATGTTGTTAAATGATTGGTTATAGTATGATAATTATTATTTTAATTATTTATTTTAAAAGCTTTATGTAAAATGCATGAAGTAATTATATTAATACTAATTTTTAGTTGTGTTATTTTGCATCTACAATTGCTTAAGTTTTAAATAAACTAAATATTTTATTAAATGTTTAATATTAGCCCTTTGTATAATATGCTTAAATTATCTGTATTTTATTTTTTATAGTTTATTATAAATTCGTGCTAGTGTTCTATTACTATTAATCTAATTATTTAAAAAAGATCCCTATTTATCTGTACTATAATTTTTAATTATAAATATTAGCATAATAAAGTAACTATTTTATAACATAGGAATATAAATATATTTTTTTTCTCCCCATTAACTAGGCCCTTTTAAGCATCTATTATTCCCTTTCTTTTATTTTACTATAATAGTATTCAATTCTTTTTCCAGTCCCCTGGTTCAGGTTAAGGCTCTGGGACATATAAAAATTTAACCATCGAGTATTAAGGCCTTTTTAAATTAAATTTAGTGATCATTCGCCGCAATATTAAGTTTATTAGGAATAGCCCGACTCATGGCAATCTGAACTATCAAGTTTCTTAACGTAAGCTTGTAAGGAACTCTTAATGAGACAGTTAAGGATTGACATTAAACCATCGATTTCACATTGGACATCTGCAGCAGCGAATAGAATATCTTGAGACGTAACATCCCGATTGCTATATTAGATATATAACATATAATAATGTTATGCTTTTTATACCTAAACTGGTATACCTTATTACTAAGCGAACACGAGTCAAGGGTAGCGCACTACCTATTTCTTTAGCATAGGTTGAAAACCACCTTTTAATTTAACTCATATAATTATTATAAGATCCTAAAATTTTCTACGTTTTTTATTTCAAATAATTGAAAGCTGTTTAAAATTTAAATATTAAAATAAAGAAATCAATTTTATCTTGACTTACAAACAATAACAATTTAAAAGTTTAGCTCAATAATTTATAGAATATCTTTAACAGAGCAAATGTAAATCGTCGTACTGAGACTTATTTGTTATTATAACATTTAGCATTTTTTTATTTCGTTAAATTGTAAGTGTTATTTGTTAAATACGTGTACTTATTCTATTTAAATTACAAAAACTATTAAATTTAAAGGCTTTCATTAATGAATCGGTTTGTATTAAATTAATACGCTTAATCATTTTTATAAAAAATAAAATCCAAATTTTCATAAAAGCCAGACTAGTGCGCCCTTTATTATATAAAATAGGCAAATAGCCAAAAATTTAACCTAAAGTCTAAGGCGAACTAAATAATATTAAATTCCATTTGTTTGTAGTCTTTTACTTTTGATTCTAATAAAAATCATTTCATCTTCATATGACAAAAATAATTTAGTATTTTAATCTAACATAAATAAAACTAAACGTCTTTAGTATTAGTAGTGCCCATAGATACGGTATAGATGTTTTACCCTTCAATTTAAATTACCTAACTTATAGACCAATAGACCAAACTTTAAGAATACAACCCCTCGAATCCTGAATAAAGAAACGAGAATTTGAGCCATAATTTTAATTAACGGGTTATACGAATCAATCGATGAACCGATACATAAATCATATGATGATAAAGGGTTTTATTTATATAAATATCAACAATACGATCTACTTATAGACTAAATCTACTTTTTCTACTAGATTATAAAAAAAAAGCCTACTTAAATATACTAATAGTTTAGCATAAAGAATATTAATATCTAAATCATACTAGATAAATATCTGAGCACTAGCCGACTTGGATAATATAATATTTGAGCATAATTAATGCTAATTTAAAACACCTTTTCATTTTTCTAAAATCTTAAAGATAAATAATAAAATAATTATTTTTTGCTAAACTTTTTACAAAGTTGTAATTTAATAGTAAATCTTAATTATTAAATCTTAAATAAAAATTCAATTTTTTCAAAAATCTATGAATAGCCCTTTATTTAAAAAGTTAATAATTCTATAAAAAACGCAAACTCAACTAGGTAAATCTAGGTTTGGCGATATTGTTATATTAATAAATACCTAATATAAGGTATATAATCAATATAGATTATACCAAATAAAAGCCACCCAATAATTAAAGTATAAAAACTAGTAAGATACTAAGCCCAATCAAAAGAAGATTTGAACTTCTACAGCATCAAGAAATTATTTTTCCATTAAATTATGAGCTCAAATTTAGAAATTTTTAAATTCAAATTATGAATGGAAAAGAAAGTTTATAAAAACTACTAAAATATTCTAAAAAAAAAGTTACAAATTTATATAAATAATGAATCTCTACCTATCCTTAAAAGAAATTAATTTAATTTTTCCTAATTTTAAAGTTATTTGTATTTTGTCTTTTGTTTATACTTTATTTTCTAATACATAAAGAGTAGTTTAGTCCACCCTGTCTATGATTAAAATTGATTAACTAGAGCAAATTTAAAATATTTCATTTATTAGTTTTAGTTTTATTTTGTCTATTAATTTGTGCCTAATTATATTAATGATTTTAACTTAAGCACTTAAATAAGATCATTTCTGAAAAAAAATATTTATTTTTCATTTATGGAAATATTGTTGTCTAAGAATTAGTGCCTAATTATTAAATTGTTTTTGATATTTCAGTCTAATTCTTTAAATAAGTTTTCTAAGATTAAAATAAAAAAGTTATTATATAACTGCGTTTCCCATTATTCTTTTTAAAAACTATTATTTTATTTAGAATAGAATAGGTTTATAGATTATACAATATTGGAGAATTTTTGTTCACTGTTATTTCTATTTAATAGAACTTTTATTAAAGTATTTATAAAGGCAAATCAATTTAAGTTATTTTTTTTTTTAGAAATATAAGTTTGTGTATATTTATTATTTAAATTTTTATATTTATAAGACTGATACTGATTATTAGACTTCTACTTTATTTTGTAAATAAGAATAAATGATCATAGATAAGTAAAAGGAAATATTTATTTCCAACAAATGGCTTTGAGCTTTATTTAAAAAAATATCAAGCAGTTTAGGTATTAATACATAGGGGCTGATAAATCTATTATTACGAGAAATAATATAGTACCTTTAAAGCGTTTACTTTAGCTTGACTTTCCCTTTTAATAGAAAACAATGGTAGCTAATTTGCAAGTACAAGTGGTTGGTTTATTTGCTATTGCTATCTTTAATATTTAATATTTTTTTTTAGATTCAATTAATGTAACTAATTCCTCATAATAATTAAAACCAATTTCCAAAGTAAACATAGATAAAGCTAGGTAAAGCTAGATTGTGTTAGACTACCTTACACTTTAATACTACAAGCCAAAGGGACGCTATAAAAATACTAAAATTTGGGCTTGTGCAGTTCTTCTACTTGTTCTAATTATTGGTTCTAAACCTTCTAATTTTGCAGTTTATAAAAACTGGGGCGGAGAGAACCTAACTTTAAAAGTCGACTAGACTTATAGATCAAAATAATACCTTAAATTGGCCAGAATATCTACTTAGTTTGAGAAATATAACTTAAGGAAACAGATATACTATGAGCTCCTCTTTTAATTTTTTAAGTTAAAGTAGATGTATTTTTACATGAAGTTGAACCTCTACTCATATTACCTAGTAAATGTTAATGACTACTAAATCTAGGTATTATTTGCGTTTTTCTAATATACTTCATATTTTTATTCCAGAATAATTGATACCTCTCTCTATTTAATTTAGATTAAATGAATTAGTATTTCTTAATTTTCTGTTATACGTAGGTTTTGTTTTTAATGTAAATCTCTTTCTTTCTATTATACGTAAAATTTGTTAAAGATGTTATATTTTTATAATTACAAGAGGTAGATCTAGATCTAGAGCAAGAAATTTAGAGTTTTTTGTTTTTTAACATATTTTTTATAATATTATTTAATAATTAATGATAATGATAATTATTCGAAATCGGAGTCTTTTTAATTAAACCTGTTAATTCTTTATTTATATAATATATATATATAGATTTGTTTATTTTATTTGTTTTAGTCTTAAAGTTATTATATAACTGCAAGGCTCATTTAACTTACAGGTAAATTTTAAGAAGTAAATTTATTCTAATTTTTGTTTAATTTTGGTATTGGTATTAATATTGTTTGGTTTGTTTATCTAATAGTCCCTTTGATGTTTAAATAAGGTTTATAAAAATGTTAATAACCACAGATTATTACGTAAAATTTTGCTTAACAAATTTGAAATATAATTTATATAGGTTTTGTTATTTTTTAAGGATACGTAGCTTTTAAAGAGATTGATATTTTTATAGAAGATAAAGATCTGAACTAGGTATTTTTATAGAATTTTGCTATTTCTTTACTCAAACCAAAGTAAAGCTACCTCGTATACCCCAAAGGAAAACTAGAGGAGTATATTTGTTTTAATATTGTATTAATATCTGAACTATAAACTAAACCAAAATAATTTAAATTCTTGATTTACATGTTTTCTAGGAATAATATATTCCTATTTTGATAGTTATCGATATTTCATTCATTTTTCTCTAGATTATCTAACCAATACCTTTTAAATATATTTTTTTTTGATAAATCTTTTTCTGCTTATTTTAATGATTTAATTTAATTTTTGTTTAAAGCTATATATATATAATTATATGAAGAAATTAATTTTTCCGTGAGGACAAGAGTTACAGCTTGGTAGATAAAGATCTTTACTTCCCAAGAATATTCATAATTTAGATAAGGAAAAGCATTATAAAGGAACCTGGAAAGATTCACTTCAATTATAATTATTTTTAGCTAATATACCTTATTCATATACTGTTACTACTAGTATTATTGTTAGTATAGAACTTAGTGTTACTATTTTTATTGTTGTTACTATTCTATGCATTAGTATTCATAAACTTCTTTTCTTTAAAAAAATTTGTATATGTTTTTATTATAATTTCTGTATTAAATCTAACTGTTTCAATAATGTTTTAATTAGTTTGTTTATAGAGATTCGTAATTGTATTAATCTGATAACTAGATTTTACAAATGGACTTTCTACAATATTTATTGTAACTATATTCGTCATATCTGTACTATTTAATTTTTTTTTTAATTGCATTAAGAAATGATTTATTTGATGTTGTTAAAATATCTGTATTAGTGGCAGTTAAAGTGGTACTTAAAGTAGTATTTATTTCCATTAAAGGAACAGTTTCTTCAGTTAAAGGATTATAAACAAATTAAACAAAAGAGGGCTAATATTAGTATTCGTATTTCTTGTTATTTGTAATAGATTATCATTACTTAATTCAGTATACGTAGAATTGAATAAATAAATTATATTTGTATATATATATTTATATTATATGAAATGAGTTAGTAGTACCTTTGATAATTTTATATATAAAATATAGATATTTTAGGTATAACTGTTAACCAAGTACTTACATAAGTAAAATCATATACTTGATGGGGCCATTTATGGAAAGGACTAGCTCCAATTATAAATAATAATCATGAAAATTAATATTAAACATAATTGAAAACTTTACTTAAATTTGTTAATCAGAGATTATTAAGGTAATCATTTAATATTGATTTTGTTCCTCCCCAAAGCTTTTAGTCCCACATACAATTAAGCTAACAAAGACAATATCGAAAGACAGGGTTAATAGATATAAATTAAATTAATCTTTTGTAAAGCCACTTATATTTTGAATTTAAAGTATTTTGATTTACTTTATTTGTTAATATTTTAGTTAAAGTACTATGACTTAAGGTTAAACTGTTATTTATATTTTATAAATTTATTATATTTAGACTAAATATTAAATAATATAAAGAATCCAGTTAATACATTTAAACCAAATATTAATCATAAAGCTAATAATATTATACAATAAGCCTATTAAAAATAATTTTAACCAGAACTAATTTCATTTCTATATAATTTGGCTAATATTGCTAAAGAAAATGATTGTAATTCTATACTTAAATACATATTTAATAAATCTTAACTACTTAATAATAAAAAACTTCCTATTATACTAAATAATATATAATAATTTTTAGATTATGGAGTAATACTTAAATCTTTTAATTTATATTAAACTTTATTAGAAGTTATAGAGTTACTAAAATTATTCAAATCAAATTGCTACACATATAATACAATTACTTTAATTACCTTAAAAAATCTATCAAATAATAAAAAATAACAAAATTATAAAGATATAAAAATACATATAAGTAGGCTGCGTTTAAAAGGTTTTGTTTAACTAATTTTAAAAAATAAATTTTATGTGTATTTAAATAAATTGCTAAAGGTTGAATAGGGAATTATTACGGGATTGTTTTATAAAATGGAGATAAGTATAATAATATTATAAATATACAATATAAGTTCACATGTTAGTAATAGGGATATATTGAAATAATATATTAAATAATAATAATATATAAATTATATATATGGAATAGTAATAAATATAATAAATAATAAGATACATTAAATTATTCATAAATAGATAAGAACTTTATGTAAATAGCCATTAGATTCTAAAGTAAATCAATACTATTTAGTATAGTATAACCTTGTTTTTAACTTATAAAATAAGTCAATTATGATAAGATGGTAAGTAAAACATAAATTAGTGTATTGGAAGTTTAACAAATTTTATTTACTTTATTAACTTGGATTTTATTCAATTAAGTTTTTATTATTTTTATAATTTATATAAATTTTTATATTTATCTTTTATACTTTATAGTAATTTTATTTTTAATCTTTTTTAATTTATTTATTACTAATTACGTAGTAACTTTCTATAGTTTATTATTAATATTTAATTATTTATTAATTTATTTTAATTTTAGTTAGTCTATGTACTAAAGCGTAATTAAGTAAAGAGCTAAACAATATATTACTTAAATATGGAAATATAGTCAATAAATACTTTAATAACAAATAAAACAATATTAATTAATTTACAGTATACTTGATATACTTATCTCAATTTTCTTATTTGTAATAATATTAATAGAAATTTCAAGTTATGACAATATTACTAGGATATGATAATATTTATATTTATATTAATTTACTAGAGATATTTATGATATTAATAATTATTAGTTTTTATTATTTTTTATTTAGTTTTTAGAATTTTTTAAGTTATTAATATAACTTCTTTTCAAGGAATACTCGGAGAATACCTAATTTTACTACATAAAGAATTTTCTTTAATTTGTTTCAATAATTTACTTTATTTTTTATTATGTTTACTATCTCAATAAATTATATAATATATCTTTTTATTAATTTTAACTAATTTTCAATTACTTTATTTTAAAATATCGAGGAATGGAGTATATATACGGTTATCTAGCAATAAGGAGCAATAACATATAAATATTAAATTATAGGATTATAAAGGATATATATATAAATTATTAAAAATTTTCACAAACAGTAAAGATTACTGATGTTAAATACTTTATTCAAATTTACTACACAATAGTAAGATTACTTGAATTTACTCATAATATCTAATTTACTAAAATTTGTGTAAAAATACACAGAAATTATCTCTTGTTTTCAATACGCTTAACATATAAAACATTATTGATTATTCTAATTTCTTTAATTCATTACGCATAAAATAACTAAGTTTTGATTAGCTTTTTTAGTTTTCATTGTGCTGAAAATACCGAAAATAACTATGGTTTTATTAAATTACTATCTTTTATTTAAGTTTAACTAGACGCGCACCCATAAAAAATTTTGTTAATTTTATTAAGCTAAGGTTAAAAAAGACGCGGACTTTACCTTTATTTAATGGTAAGTATTATTATTTAATTATTTTATTTAAATTTATATTTTACATAATAAATAAGTACTGATATTTTCCGAATATAACTAACTTTCATAATTTTATTTATTAATTTAATTTTTAATTGTTTTTATTTTATTTCTTGAATACGCGCAAAATAACTAATTTAACTATTTTAATATTTTTTATTTATTACTTTATTTTTTAATTAAGAGTTGGACTATACCATTTTAAAGGGAGAATATCAAATTTAAGTACATAAATATTTTTATAAATTATTATAATATAGAAATGGATTTCCTAAAAAGGATCCAGTAAATATAGTTAACGAGTGTTCAGACACATTGATTTATGAAGATGTTGATATAAAAATAGTAAACCTCATATAGATTTGATTTTATTGGTCAAATTTGTTTTTAATGAAAAAAAGTTTTAATTAGATTTAATAAATTTTATTATCAAAAATATGAGTAAGGAATTGTTAAAAATTAGTAAAATATCTGTGGATATAAATATTATAAATAATACTAATGTGAGAAAAAATAGTTTAAATAATTATAATTTTATTTCAAATAAGAGAAATAATTAATTTTTAAATAAATCTGTTGAAAAGGACGAAAATAGATTAAGTTATAATAATAACAGGTTCGATAACTCCGCTACATCAATATATAAAATATGTAATTATATTACAACTAATCCTATGTATGTTAAAATCACTCAAATACTAAAAACATAAGTGGATAATAAGAGAGTTATTTCTAATATACAATTACAAATAGAAGAAACATTAAAATTTTTGTGGAATGAATAATTAAATAGTATGTTTCAAGGTAAAAAAAGTTTATTTAGTAATTATGTAGGAATTAATATATTAATGAGTAGTATCTCTAAATTAGACAAAGTTTTAAATTTATTTAAAAAGGATAAACGTTATTTGATGAATAAAACATACAGAAATCATATTATTCTGAGTAAATTGGTATTATATTTTATATAGTTTTAATTAATATTATTCCTAATATGAAAAATTTAAATCAGAATACTGCTACATTTTTTATTTATAATATATTGGTATGGAATTAAATAAAATTTGGTAAAAATCAATGGTCTTTATTTATCAATATTAATCATAAGAATTCTTCTTAAACATTTGAAAAACTTAATGGTTTAAATCCAATTAAATAAGTATTATTATACAATAGAAAAAGGTTTATCTAAACTTGAGTTTAACGTTAGATTTTATTAAATACTAGGAATTATTTACGTTGTTGCTTAGTTTAATTTGTAGGTTGCGATTTATCTTAAATTATTTATGAATATAGTCATTTTTATGTATTTATTAATATTCCATTGGAGGTTAAGACTGTTAAAACCCTGCTAAATTCTAGTTGATCAAATAGTTAAATAATTATCTGTAGAATTATACATTGGGTTGTTTTATGTTATGTTTAAGTCTAATTGGATTTTAAGTATAGACGATAAAATTAAATTTAAGATTAATTAATATGTAGGATACTTACTCAATATTTTTATTATTCTTTTAAAAATAAAGGTAAAACTACACTAGTTGACTAATAGTTATATTAAATTTTAATTACGAAGTATTCCTTAAACTGTTAAATTAACAGTTATTAAATAACAGAAATAAATTTATTGAATGCTAATGAATCAGGTGTTTATAGTAATGATAAATTTAGGATAAAATTATATTTGCAGCATAATACTATTTTTCTTTTTAATTCTGGGGGAAAATCTTATGAAATTAAAAAACACAATAGTCAGTTTTATAGTGATAAATCAGTGATAACTTTTGCTCTTATGTTTTCATATTGAGCTCAATCTACTGATGATAAAATATTTATTTTAATTACTTTATTGACTGAAGATTATATACTAATTATTTATCTGTTCAAGGTGGTAAATTAGCTAGATCTTTATTAATGTTTAAAAATGGTTCTATCTCTAATAATAGAGGATTAGAGCATTTGAAATTTATACAGCTAATTGTTAAGGACTAAGTAAATCTTCTTTTAAAAAGATTAGGTTGAATTAATAATATTTTATTTTTATCTGTGCCTAATTTATCTAAGTATAGTTTTTTTTAGTTTCGATATGAATGATACAAATTTTATTTTTTTAATGAAAGGGTTATTTTTAACTTGTTGTATTGAACGTAAATTTATGGGTTAAATAATTTTATTATTAGATTACCAATATATTTATTTGCCACATGTAGTGGTTTACAACATTTAAGTACAATGATACCAACTTAGCTAAACATGTTAATATCAAAAAAGTAATAAAGAAGATATAACTATGGATGTTTATTCTCATATGATTTATGTTTTAAGTAATAAATTACAAGAATATATTAAAATAGATAATTCTTTAGCTATATTAAAGAATATTACTAGAAGCTTTATTAAACCTGGTATTAGGACTTTTATTTTTGGGCTATATAATATATAACCAGACCAATTAAAAACTAATCATTTTAAACAACTTGATTTAGTTAAATGTAAAAAGCTTACATATATCTTTAAGAAAAAGTTAAATAAAAACTGATTTGGATCTTCTTAGAACTGCTAAACAAATTTTATGTAAGGATATTCTTGGTAGATTATACTGCGCTTTACCGGTTTTAAATAAACTTGTTAAATATTTGAAAGATATGAATAATTTACTTAAATATTTATATATTAGGTTATATGACTAAGTCATGCTGGTTTAATCCATTAAAATTTTTAACCACCACTAAAAAAAGGAATTTATAAACATCTATAATAGGTAAACGATAAACTGTTACTATCACAGAAATGGACAGAAATTTAACAGATCTTAGAAAACAAAATAATTCTATAGTACCTATTATTGTACACTCCTTTGATGCTAGTGTAATAGCATTACTTCTTGAAAATATTACTTCTAATTTTACACTTAATGAATTTAATCCAATTTAAGGATTGTTTCGCATTTTGTTGTTTTTGCTAAAGATATATGTTTTGTTATTTATCTTGTATAGGATTATATAAATCTTTTTAATTATCATAAATTTTTTTTTAACCGGATTCATTATAGAATAAGTATTTACTCATGGGGGTAAAATTAATAGTTATGTTAAAACCGATGTAAGTAAATTAATAATACCTACACCTCCGTCAATTTATATGGAAAATTACTTATGGATTGATATTCTATCTTCTCAATACTTTTTAAATAAACTATATATTTAAATTTTTTTATAATTATTAGTGATTATTATTTTTGTTTAAGAGCTAAGAATAAAAAACCTCTATTATCCTAATAATACTGGATACTAAAGTAATTATATAGCAACTGAATACCCTTTAATAAAAAGCTTTTTAATAATTGGATAATACCTATTAGTTAACTAATAAAGTTACTATACTTTTTTCTATGTAAAATTTAAGTTAGTTTTCCTTAGTGATTACCTAAGTTTTTAGTTAGTTTTTATATAAACTATATTATTAAAGCGGCTTTATATATTAGTAGGGTTTACGCTTTAGCCTTCTCCACTTATTTCTTACGTTTGTTAAGTAAGGATTATTCATTTTTTAATTAAATAGTTAATATAATCTATACTTGTATAAATAATACAGTTATATAAATGTTATTAAACAATTTTTACATATTATATTTTTTATTATTTTAATAAGCATAATAAATTATTGTACCTCACCATATATTACGTGATAAGGAACAGTTTAAATTTTTAGCTCATTTTGCTTAATAACTTTATTAGTCATTACCTCAGGTTGTATAGTTAAGTTAATTGATTTTAGACCTCAAGAACCTTTCTTAATATCTGTTAAAATTTTACTAGTATCTATGGTTACATTGTTTCCACGTAATAATTATTTAAATTGGTTTTCGTTAAGTAATTTATTATCTAATCCTTTAGTTTTAATAATGACAGTATCATATACCATAATTAAACAATATGCTTTAGGAGAAATAATATAAGCTCTTTTAGATATACCCTTTTATAGGTATTTTTTCCTAATTCACTACCAATAAAATTATTAACTATATGATTTTTTATTTTAGTAAATAAGCTATCAGTATAATAATTAGGATTATTTGGTATTTTTTTTTCCAATTATTAATAATAATAGAAGCATTGTGAAGTTATCATAGCCGATATTGTAATAGATCTTACAACATAAGTAGCATCTAAGTTTGCTTTAATTAATTTTATTGTATTCATTTCTATTTAATTCTTTAACTAATTAAGAAGGTGCTTTAGTATATTTACTATATTCAATATCATTACCAATATATATTTTATATAAAACTTCAGGATTAAGAGATATAAGATCATCTATACTAGATTGAAAAAATAAATAGGTTCATTTTTGAATCCAAATCTACCATATAAACTATTAAGTTTTTAATTTAACAGTAGATCGTTTGATTTATTACCTTATCTATATGCATTAAGTTTACTTTAGGTTTAATTTAATTATTTCCGTTTGTACCACTACTTTTGTAGTATTTATACATTTAGCTTTTCTTAAGATTTTACTGATATAACATCCTGTTCAATTACCTGTAGGATATATTAAAACACCATCTTTATTTTATAATTTGTCAATTAGGAGCTATGTTACATTCGTTTGCAGGCACTTTAACACTCACATAACATTAACAGAAATAATTATCAGGGTTATTGTCAGTACTCTTTTTGCTTATATATAGGTATTTCCTTTTACTTACAAGAAGGATATAGAGATACAACATCATATATATTTTCAGCATAATAGTTCAACTCTTCCTCCAAATTATGTTATCCATGTTTATTGCCTAGTAATATGTATTGTACACTTATTAGTATAATTACTTAAAAAGTCTTTAATGACAAATAATTAGACTGTAAAACGCTAGTTATATTTATGTATTCAAACATATCTTGACTAAATCTATCTACATTTTGAGATAAGGCAACAATATCATTTTTCATATACATAGTTAATTATTCTTTAATTTTTATCATTTTTGCTAGTTTATAGAAATTTATTTGATTATTTTTGTTTTATTTAGCGGCTAATTTTCACTATATTTTTATAGTTGTATGTAAATATCAGGGAAATAAAGATTAGGTGTTTCTATATCATTAGCTTTAATTAAATTTATAATACTTAAAGTTTTTAATTTATCTTTAAATATATCCTTTATTTATTTGGAGGTTTAGTCATTTTATGACTTTTATTTGTTAATGTATAAATTATTTATTATTGTACTGTAGTATTGCTGTAAATTGCAATTAATGTTGAAGTATAAAAACAGAATCAAAAACACATAATTTATATGCAAACCAAGTATAATTTTTATTATCGAACATATCTACATAACAATGATTAAACATAATCTCTAATGAGTCATATTTACTATATATTTATATTCACAAGATACTTGCTAAAATGATTAGTGTTATCTAAAGCTGTTTCAATATAAAATGTACCATAATTATTAATCTAAATAACTCCATTTTTAATTGCTAAACATTTTTTATGTTAGTATCTATGTTATTTATTTTAGTACTTTTACTTTGACGGTACTTAATGTAGTAGATACATTTATCTCATTATTTTTATTTTGTTTTTAACTATTCCTTATATTTTTGTACTATTCATCTCAATAACTTAATTTTATTAAATTGATATAAACTTTCACCTATTTCCTTTTTATACTTTTTTCAACAATAAGACTACATTTTTAATAAATTACTATTAATTAAACTGTTAAATAAGGCTTTTAATATATTATTTGCTTATGATCTTTACTTTGTTCTCTGTTATAATAAATTCATAACTATCTATAGATCTTAATAATATTTTTAGTAACCTCAGACATATTTATATATGTTTTGCATTATACGTCATTTTGCGACACTGTTGTAGTTTTTATTAATTTTATTCTAGTAATAACTGCATTAATAATATAATGTTTAAGTAATGTTTTACCGTAAGTCAGATATTCTTTATTTATATTAACATGTAATAATACAGATATTTCATATCTTACACAGTGTTTTAATTCATAATAAGCTGTTTATTTTGATACAAATTTACTAGTTATTCTTTAACTACCCTTGAGATGCTTTATTAGGACTTACCCAACATAAATTATACAAGATCTCGTAAAATCATAATTGATGTACCCTTATTAGTTGTATTAAACTTTTTATTTATAGTAAATTATATAGACAAGATTTTTATCAAACCTCTATTGTAGGTATCGTAACCAAAGAATGTCATTTTTAGTGTTGTATTTTTACTGTTATATTCAATTTTTGTAGAAACCTTAGTTAGTAGCATATAGTATATCTAGATACTAATTAGAATAGTGTGAAACAAAATTAAATAACATTAAATTTTTATAAATTTTTTATATTTTAAGATTATTTATTAATTGATAGGTAGTTTTTTATAGAATAAACATATAAATATTGCATAATATACCACTTAATATATAAATTAAATGCAAGATTAAATAAAATTTAATTACTTTTTTATTAAAATTATTTTTAAATTTAAGTCATTTAAGTATTCTAGGATACTTTTCTAAAAAGGTTATTTTATTAATAATATTTTCACTTAACATTATATTTAATACAGTAACGAAAGAAGATAACATTAAACCATCTGCAATTATATTAAACAAACAAACAATTTTATCCGGATTCAAACTATCCAAATATTCAATATAGTAATTATATATTTTAACTAAATATTCACTAATATCTAATTTTTTAATTTCATCAAAAGCTTCGTTCATTTTTTCAAATGACTTATCTCTATGGCTTTTATTAATTTCACTTGGATCTATTTGATATTTATCAACAGCTTTTGCATGTTCATCTGCAGCCTCTTGATATTTTCCTATTGTTTCCTTATTTTTAATTTTATTTGCTTGCTCTTCAATAAGTCTATCATATTCTCTTTGTTCATCTTCCATCAGTTTCTTTCGTTGCTCCTTAATTTTGTCTAAAATATTATTATTATTGTCATTTACATACTGTCTTCTATATCCATCTAATGTTGCACTACCTATTAATATACCCATTCCATGTTTCTTTACTAATTCTCAGAATTTTTGTATCATATTTATTATTTTTGTAATCCCATTCCCAAAATAGTTAAAATAAAACCTGAAGTTAAAATATAACCACCATAAGGATAACCATGCATATAGCTAACAGCTCCTATAGTTAAATTTAATAAAGAAAAACTAGTTAAAAT
>Ga0157363_1001096_pt1 | contig 22030 bp, 10 predicted proteins | sample AttsexASBM1_FD_111477 | JGI IMG/M metagenome (GOLD analysis project Ga0157363, IMG submission 111477) | Fungus gardens microbial communities from leaf cutter ant in Ribeirão Preto, State of São Paulo, Brazil - Atta sexdens ASBM1 | ecosystem: Host-associated > Fungi > Mycelium > Unclassified ... | reverse complement strand
TATAATTCAACTAGATAAAATACACTGTAAACAAAATTGTACGACTGGTAGATCACTTGATGTAATTTTATGACTTTCGATACTCATGGCATTTTAAAAAGCAAAAAGTAATTGGAATTTTGTAATCATACCCGCGAACAGGATCCCACATATCTAACCGTACATGGAGAGCATACGCCTGATTACTTTAATTACTTCGCGGAATTACCTATCTGTAAGCAGCTTTCTTTAATTGCACATTTATCGTATCATTTCAGGATAATAATACGCTAATGGCATAATCATCACGTTGTAAAGAAACTTACCGTTTCGGAGGCGACATTCTTGACTTCCGCTAGAAGGACTGCAGCAGGTGAGAGATAAGTCCGGACGAAGTTCTCCAAGTTGCCGTGATAAGCGCAAACTAGGATATCCCGTGCTTGTCTTATCAGTAAATTCATAACACTGTCGCCGTAAATTGGACCGAGCAAATTCCGGACCAGAGAAGCGAAATCCCCACGATTCTGTAACGATAAGCATAAATACAATAAAACAATTCGGTTTTTATAAAATAATTTTTATATAAAAACTAATTTTCAATTATTGCGCGTTATATAATTAATTTTTGTCGCATGTACAAGACACAGCGAAAACATCTATGAAAAATGACATATATTGTGTGTGAAACAATTATAAAAATATAAAAAATAATAATGAGAAATTTCTTTTAATCAAGAATCTTTCATAAATGCAATGCAAAAATTGTCATGGCTCATTTTGTGGATTACGCAACATTGATCACATGTTTTCAACACATTTCCGGATACCGGAAGCAATCGAGACGGAAAAAATCGATCAGTTTCGCGAATCCATTCACGGAATTACGGTGGCCACACGCAAAATCTGTTACTGACAGTTATCCCCCTCGACATGAGAGTAAACAAGGGGAACGTGATTTGGATTCTGTGACAAAAGCTGGCAGAATCTCTGGCCAGGGGCAGCAACACCCACGGGAGAGAAACGTCAATATTCCTCCCGAGCACATCGCTTAAACCAATATCAGTTTAGAACATTATTCCTGAAGCGCATCTGTGCAAAATCGTATCAGCTGCATATAGTGCTTCCATTGATATCCTTAATTTGCCAATGTAAACACAGAAGCATGAAATAAACCAATAGCTTTTAAACATTATCGTGATTCTAGAACGTAACAATTTATTATAAGGGTAATGTCTGAATGGACGCTTTGATTATGCTTTATTTTAAAAAAATTTCTTTCTCTTTCATTTTTTTTTCGAAAAATTATTTTACAGTTTATTTCAAGATTAAATTAATTTTCAAATTAATTATTTTATTAAGTAGAGTAAAAGAGTAAAATCTCTTTTCTTCTATAAATTTCTTGAAAATAGTTATCTTCTTCTATAATGGTACTTATCTAATATTATACACATAGCAATACGTTTACATATTTAATTACTCAAATTTCAGTTGTTAAAATTGCAAAACATTTTCTTAACTTCCACAAGTCTCCTAAATCCCCGATAATTCAATAAAATCAACACAAAATATCGCCTCAACCTAGATCTCCATAAATAGATACACGTTTCCAACAAAATTCCAATTTAAACGACCAGTTCTCCGCATACCTCCGATAAAAGCAGTCTCTTTTGCGAAACGTTGATATTGCGCCATTTGCGTAATCTCTCTGGCATCGCTTTCCCACCGAGATTCGAATACCAACGTGAACAAGTGGCTGTGTCGTCTTGCGTCCGATGTGGGTGCATTATATCGAGCCGCATCACCGCTTCGAAGTGCATAAACATTGAGGTTTAGCGAGGGTATGCGAGAAACAGGGGAAGATCTGCACGGTGTAACCATTATACGTTTGCCTGATCGCCCACGTATTTCCGCCCTCATAATACGGATGGTTGACCACAATGCGATCGGCAGAGTGTTGAAAGCACGACTTGTCTTTTCGGAGAAATGCACACCGCCACCAAGAGTTTCACGTGGGATCTGGGTGATCGAGAGCGAAACCGGATGTGGCAAGTATGTACGAGTAGTACAAAAATTGTGACTATAATATACAGATTACGACTGCGTGCTCTTATGAATAATGTTCTTTATTTAAATTCAAGTAGAATTTACTTCGGCAAAATTTTAAATTGCTAAAGCTCATTTATTTAGATAATTAATTTATTAAAAATTAAAAAATTATCAAAAAATGGAGTTTCAAAAAGCATCACTTAAAATTGATTGAACAATCTATAAATGAATAATAGATTTTTTCTGAGATATTTTATACAATAATTTATATATTTTTAACATGAAAAATTTATCATAAATATAATAATCTATATACAAAATTTAGACATCGTGAAATTTAGATCAAATATTAACAAGAAATATCTTTGAGTGAAAGATGTTTTAAAAATAAAACTTAATGATATACATAATTCATCTAATCTAATAACAAATGTTAACAGATATTATACACAATTATTCACGTTGGTATGTCATAAATTTAAAACATTACTAGCTGGGTTATAATTACTTCGGACTGTCAATAATTCTTGTTCTGTCACGTAGTGCCATCCCACGGGGTGTGCCGATCATAATAACAGACCGACACGAGTCAGTACCAATATTTGACCACCCAAAATTTATGGGAAAGGGTAAGGCGGCATTGTGCATAAAGGACTCGTTAGGGGAGACGCGCATCTCCCGCAGGGGATTCGTAGGGATGAAAACGGACACACAATTTGGATCCGCATATAAATTAACCGCGATTCACGTGGCAGTGGTTTTAATCGTCTACCTTATGAGCACACGTTGTTTATTAATGTGTTTACTCGTGTGAATAGGCAAACCGTGATTTACTGTGGCCTATTCACGTGCTCAAGTGCTAATGCGAAGTGGTCTACGAGGGAAGAGTTTAACGTTCTTTTCTGAGAAAAGAGAATTCACAAAACGCGAGAGACTATTACAATAGGACTAAAACTTTATGAAATATCTGCTCCAATGAATCTACAAATTGTTCAAAAATTAAATTATTTATATGTTACAAGATTACACATAAAAATGATTGTAATTATCAATAAATTGTATTACTTTTGATTAAAAACAAAAAAGTAATAAAATTTATTGATAATTACAATTTTTAATAGAGCTTTTTCGAAAGCTTTGAAAAATGCATTTAGAAACAAAATGTAAAAAGCTGTTTCAAAACATTTATAGATATACGATTTATCAATAGCACGAAAGTGTTAAAAATATACTAGTATTTTTATATACATAATATTGGGTTGTCCGGAAAGTTCGTGCCGACTAACCTATATAATTTAATAAATGTATACTAAAATTTAAATCTTCTGCGTTTCAATTTTCCTTCAACATCGGCACGAACTTTCCGGACAACCCAATAGATAATAAAAGTAACTACTTAAAAATATAATTTTAATTATTTTTATTAAAACTTCTATAATTTATTAAAAAATTAATAGATATCCATAATAAATTCGAAAGCAACAAATTCTTATATGCATCTTGTTTCTCATGTAGTATATGTTATCGCATAAACGATGCATATACTACTTAATGCAAAAGCATAAGAAAAAAAAGGACCAAAAAAATTAATGAATTTGATAACTAAGACGCATCTTATTGTACTATGTTGAGCACTGTGTCAGAAAATGCGAAGATATTTGTTCCCCATTTTTTGTATACACTTGAGCTAAGGTGATGAAGACAAAACATTCCATCCGTGAAATTAGAATCATGCTTTTATATTGAGGTAGGGTCTTGATTAGTTCCTTTGTTTAGTAGTCCGCCTTGTACCTTGTATAATAACGCTACTGCTCATGAGCTCATCGTGGACGATAATTTGCATTTTGATCGACGGAATCTCATTTCATAGCCGCAAAGCTATATGAAATTTTAGACAAAAAATATTTTTTGACGTAGAGATCGGGAGTAATACGAAGAGAACGAAATAATATGCTATCAATGGATTAAGAAAGAATCTTGTGAAATTTCAAAAATATATTAAAGGGATTTCAGAATAGTGAATAAAATAAAAGTAATGTAAATAAAAATTACTTGATTAAATTTTCTAAAAATTTATGTCGAATTTAATAAAAACAGAAAATAAAGATTTTTTCTAGAAAATAAAGATTTTCAAACTTATATATAATTAAATTCGCACATGTATGATTCTTCACATATTCGATATGAAATTCAAAATCATAAAAAGTAATTTTGGAAATATAAAAAATATAACAATAATAAAAAATTAAGATCAAGCTATCAATTTTATATAGATATATATTGTGAAGCGATTCCTGAGAATAATGCTAAAATGAATGGCTAATGCAGTGGATTAAATTTTGACGCAGTTAAGCGTATTTAGTCCGTGGGTCCGTGACTCCCTAGAATATTGATCAAGTCTCTCAGTTCCCCATTACATTACGCGTGTCGAATTTCAAATTAACCCAGACGCATGTCAAATTCGTCTCATGCACACGCTTACAACGCGTTTACTTGTTTAGTCAGCTTCCGAATTTCCCATCGTTTTGCGTACGCATCCCCTCTTATCTATTACAGAGGATTTATTATTCAAACACACATGCCTTAGATAAAAAGCTATTCAACATTTTCTCATAAAATGTACTATAGGAGATAACATCTATCTATAGTGTCAAATTTAATCTAAGTCGTCATTGCTCCTACTCAATATACTCAATTATTTTATACTAAAACAATGATTAAATTTGAAACTATATAATGTCAAATTTAATCATTATTTTAATATAAAATAACGATATAATAAGTAGGCGACGATAAATAACGATATAATAAGACTTAAATTAGGTCTTTGACACTATAAATTTAACAGTGGACATTTAAATATTGTTTGACATTAAAATCTCTTTAGTTAGAATGTAACAAATCGAAAATTGCTATATTCAAACATACTAAATTAATAATTCGCAACGCAAAACTACTGCGTACTTTACGTATCCAAAGATTCGACGAGGATTAAGAAAGTAGTACATGTATGTTACGAAATATTAAGAACCGCCTGGCATGGGGCAACTCTCGACGATATTTTCTCGAGCGTGTCTGTCGACCGCCCATACAGCCAAGCCAAGCCAAGCCAAGTCAAGCCAAGCCAAGCCAAACCAAGCCATGTATTCCCGCGAGCGCGATACGCGACGCGACGTTCCGATAATTATCGAAAAATGCGCAAGGGGTCGGCCATCATTAATTAAATAGCCGTACAAATACGGGGGAAACCTATCGGAAGCGAAACGGCCGCACGCCGTTACACAATACACCAGAAGCAACCGCAATATCCATCAATGCTACGCTCTGTTCGGAGCCACGATAATGCAACGGACCACCGTTGCGAGCCGTTAGAGAGAGATTCGCGAAAGGGAGGCTGAGTCGCGCGAGAGAGACAGAGAAAAAAAGAGAGAAAGAGAAGAAGCCGGGAGAGGTACGCAGCATGGAAACGGGCATTAATCAATCCGCGCACGTGGAAAGCAGCGGCGGTTTAGCGGGACGGAGCGGTGCCTCACTTGGCTTAATAAAGTTGCAAATCGTTTCTGCGCATGTACACGTCGTGATTAGACGCGTGACACGCGTTACGCTATCCGCGTGCATATCTATAAGAAGACCGTTTACACTCGTTTAAAAAGTACCACGTGTCTGTCCGTCACGTTCTCCATCGTAGCAACATTCTCTCCGTCGTACGAGCGAACCATGATACGTGAACGCCTCTTGCAACTTTTTAAATGTCCGACAATTAAAAAATCGGCCTATTATACGCGTTATAAAAGCAGATAAGTTTATGTTATGATCATTTCTCGAATCAGAATTTAATTAAACAGTCGGTTCACTCATGATTTTTTTTCACAATATTCAGCAATCTGATTTGATTTAATATATTTCTTGGGAAATTGTCGATTTTTCAAAAAAATATATTAAATTAAATCATCGTTGCACAATTATGCACAAATTATGTCAAATTGTCGGAAATTGCATGATAAACGAAAAATTTATGAGTAAACCGTTTAAATTATAAACTATGATGAACATTAGTATTTATCGTATATAAAGTATCAAACAAATGCAACCCATTACTTGTAAAGACTAAATTTGTTAGAAATATTGTCGTCGCCTCGCTTGTTGACTTTATAATTTTCTTTTTATATATTTCTAGTTTCTATATACATCACATGTATTTAAAAAATTTTTATTTACTAATTTTTATAATTTGAAATTTTATCCTAATTTCTAAATTTTATTTCACAACAATGAAGGACGAAGCATATCAAGCGCTTTCATAACCTAACATATACTCGCTGCAATCGAACTGCTCGAGGACATTATCCAGAGTGCATCAACCGCATCAAAGTTGATAATCTGACACGTACATTAATCATTGTCAAGCAGGACAGAAAATCATAATCACGCGGAAACAAAACGCACGTAAAAGTTCTATAATTACAGAAGATGTATCTTCCTCTGAAAGGTTATACCAGAAGTTAAATTGCACACTGTATATTATTTAACCATCTCTCAGACAAGGTAAATCAGAGTTACTAAAAACAAGAACGTTCTAAAAGACAGCTAACTGTGAAGAAAAGACATCGATATATTGTTTCGTCTCTTTTTACAAAGTACTCATTTTTTTTATTTTTTTTTATAAACACAGGGAATCTAATTCTCTCTCTCTCTCTCTCTCTCTCTCTCTCTCTCTCTCCCTCTCGGAAAAAATCAATTTATTAATCTTCACATAAATTACGGGGAAATGTCATCGTACGCAAGCACAGTTATTAGCGAACCGAGAAATCCATGAGTTACCTTCTCGTAACAGCGTTCGCGCGACGAAAGATTAGTCGCTACCACGGGTCGCAGCAACGGGTCACGGCTGCCACGGCACCCTGTATATAGAACGATGACGTCACCGTGGGTTACCTACGAGAGCGAAGTGTGTATAAAATGCATCCGGTGGGTGTGTCGCTCCCATACCCTTTGTAACTCCGACTGGCGCTAGGAGCGACGAGGCCGCTATTACAAACGCTGTTCGCCGCCGTTTAACCGCCGCACGAAAGGGAAGGTAATCGTGCGCGCACCGCCGCGCGCGACCGTATCCCATTTTGTCAGCTTTAAATTCTGAATCTATCTGGGATCAATGTCGCAATCTTATCTTCAAGGCACAAATTCAGTCTCTCGCTTCTATAGCTTTCTTCAAAATCCAACGAAAAAGACAAAAACAAACATCTCGCGAGATGCACTAAAAGGTTCACGTGTCTGTTTAGCATGAGGCAATTTCTTTGATTTAATATAGTCAAAACTATTCGTTTCGCCATAACAGGAGGTAACTACAAAAGTTATTAAAAATAAAATCAGAATTCTAAATAATTTATGATTTCCATGAAATAATACATTAGTTTCACAGGCACACACGGTATATTCATACGAGCGAAGGAAGAAAGGAATGAGACTCAAAGAACTAATCGTGAGCGGAGTAAGCGCTTTAATTCCTATAACTGCATGCTTAATTTGCGTTACACGCTAAATCGCGTGACGCTAAAAGATAGAGGAAACGATCTCGGATCGCGCGTCAGTACCGCGCAACAACTTCCTGAAGATCGGTTCTTCAGGATCCGCGTCTATCATATGTGTCTGCGTAAGAGAAATTTACTCTCGAATTAAAATTACTTTCGATAAGTTTTTGCCCACAGACGCGTTTATAGAAGTAGTAATTTAAGCGACTACTAAGACATCTCTCTTTTTTTTCTCACTAAATTCGATGTTTATTAATTAACATTCAGTAATAATCGACAATATGATCTATTACGTCAACAATAATGTCTTCTTGTTAGCGAAGTCAGAAATCAGAATGCAAACGACATAAGCAAGAAAGACGGTAAATGAGAATTGAGAATGACATTTTTCACTCTAGAGTTTACTTTAAAAAGTAAACTTAAAAAGAATCGAAAACCTGATCTCACAATCGCATTTTCTACCTTTATTTGTTGGAAAGTAATTCCACGACAAAGAAGTAATTCCAGTAATAAATACTCACGCATACTCGTATACTTACTGCATATGTATTTCGAAATAAATTGGGGAAAGTCAAATAATGTCGAATAACAGACGATAATAATGGAGATGTGACAGATCGCACGAGACGCTCATTTATAAATCCCTGTCGTTTAACTCTCTCCGACTGTTCGAAAAATTCCGGAAGTTATTCCGCGCGAATTGGATTGATATTCTCTCTTGGAAACCCGTTCTTTACAGAAAGAAGTATCTTGCGAGACTTAATGACAGTTATTTGACCGCGTGCGTTTCGCGATGTTGACGAGGGTACTTACACCGTTTCATTTGTTTCTATAGTAGTATGATTCATGTGAAAATAGGCGACGAAGAACTGTAACTACATGAAGAATGTTGAAAGAAAGCTCGCCGCCGACAAGGAGAGTGTGCTCGCAGTATACTAATTAGCACTAATAAATACTAATCGAGTGAGTCACGAATAATTGCCGTTCGTGTTATCCAACTGTAACGCGAACGGCACTTTGCATGCGAACAAGCTTACCGTCGTCCACGCCTGCGGAAAGTCGATTTCGTTACATCAACGCCACGATAATCTCCCAATTCCCTTAAATCGCGTCATTTTCGAAATAGCATCGATTAACCAGAAATCAGGCGCAATAGTTACGTAATAGAAAATTCTACCGCGACAATGACGGGCCGTGTCGCAAAATGAATCTAACCGAGAGAAATGACCGGACGAAATCGTGCAGCCAAGTGCTCGTATATTAAAATACGTATGTACGAATCGTCAACGTAAAGGCTTCTAAAGGTTTTTATCGCGCGGCACTCTTTCATCTCGTAGAATATTCATTTCATCTAACAACGAGCCTGTGATATAGATAAACATAACAGTTATCACACAGGTAGATAGCAGATTATCACTTCGTATTCTTGTACCCTGCAGATAAGAATGGCAGATAAAAACTGGAGTACATGCATACAGGTATACATATAAAGAACACGAAAAGTCTATATGAAGGAAGATAAGGATAGGAAGAGCCGAGGGGTTCCGTTCAAGCATCGTTATTTTCCGCAAGCAGATTACTCCGGCTACCTCACCCGTGCGAAGGCAAAGTAAACTTCTCCGGTTAAAAGAAGAGAAAAGGGAGAGACTTTCACCTCGACCACGGCCTCGCGCGCGCTTGGCACGACGATCACGAAGGATCCTACTCTCGTATATGAAGGAGAAGATGAATCCCTCGGCGCGCGCGAGCGGCGGGCAGCTCTTCAAACGGAACAGCACGCGGAATGAAATTCCTCTTCTACCGGCGCGGACCAGCTCGGCTCGGCGCGGTGCACGGAAACGTCCCTCCTGGCGACTCGTAGGTGGAAACTCGAGTCTCGTGCTCGTACCGATCGACCACAGGAGCAACCACCTCTTGAGTGGCATGAGAGGCGAGTGCACCATGTTCGCTCGTCCGCTCTCACTCTCTTTCTCCGTTTGTCTCTCTCTCTCTCTCTCTCTCGCTCTCTCTCTCTCTCTCGCTTGCTCTACCTCTTCGCTTCTTTCTATCTTCTCGGCTTTTTCCGCTTACTCCGGCTGCTTTTATTAACCCTGAACCAACCATACACGCTTCTGGCAGCGACGATACTGCAAATATTTGTCCACCGATTCTACGTTCACAAGCGGAGTGGAAGCGGAAAGGTCGCTGCCCTTCATAAACGTCGACAGCCGTGATGGAAATTATTGTAAATCTGTACACGGAGTGATTCACGCCACAAGAATAGAAAACTATCAATTGTCAAAACTTTTCGATCGACAAAAAAAAATAGAATAAATGAATATGAAGCGGGTATAAAATTAAAAGTAATATTAAAAACAAATGCAAGATATAAATTAGTAATAAAAAAGATGTAAGCATTAATAAAGTCATTGTATTATACTCTAGGAAGAACTATAAATTTACATATTCACAAAAAAAATAATACATTATCGCACGTTACTCATATATATTAATTATAAATTATCCTCTTTATACACACGTCAAACATATATTTAAATATATTTCTTGAATAATATATTCGGAGAAATTAATAAATATAAATATAAAAATCTAATAATATATTGATTCTTCGCATTATATTATTATTCGCATATATTCGCATATATTAATATATATATATATATATATATTAACAAATTATCTAATACGAGCAAGACTTATAGTGTATCAAAATTCTGAACCTTTTCTCGAATAATATAAATAACCCGAAGATATTTATTGTAAAATAATTTATCCTATAGTGTGTGTAGATTAAATAATGAAGCATGAGCCCAACTGAAAATTAGAACGAGACATTCTGTAGCAAAACTTCTTTGTTTCTCAAGTGGATTAATCAGATTTCACCGCAAAACCTCATCAAACCCCATAGTGCAACGTTAACTTAAATTACCGGTATAATATCCGTGGACAGTTGCGACAATAATCGTGATTCAGATTTAAGGTGCGATTAGGCCTAAAACGTGACTGCCAATCACTGAAATATTAGGCTAACTTCTAGAGAAAGATCAAAAAATAGCAACAATGATTAGCAATAATTTCCCGATAATCATAGTGCACTTTAGTTTCGTCTTACGAAATTTATGCTTATGAGTGAATCACGACGCTCAATTGCGATAGAAAGATCATCTTTCATTAGGATTGCTTTGTCATAAGAGCAACAACCACTTTTGTATGTGGTAAGATATCTTTGATGAAATCGAAATATCCTTGCCTGACAATCTCGATCGTCTCGATCAAAATTTAACACAAGAAATTCATCAACAGCATATTACAACTTTCCCTGTCCAAACACTTCCGCATCGACGAGAAAGTTAACACCATCGATGATTCTAATCGCGATATCTTTTCAATATTATATTTTTATCGAAAACGTATTAAAAATATTTTGTACTACTGCATTTATCTCATATCCTTGTATTAAGATTGAGATGTTATTAGCTTCCCTGATAGATAACATTATTATGACACGAATTATATTTCGATTGTTACTCTGCAAAATATTCATATTACCTTATCTCTCCCTTTTCTCAACAAGCAGTTATACATGATAGAAAGTCAGAGGGATTTCTTTCTTCCCGGTATTTCTTTCTTTCTTTGACGCATTTACAGTCGATGACATCAGTCTTTCTAAACAAAGCAAGTCTCTCCACGAAGGCATACAAAGTGTTGTACGAAAAAAATAACGTCACGTTTACGTTCGTTACTGTCGCCTTGCGACAGAAACAGAAGGATGACGATCGCTCAATCGGAATTTCAATTCATTTGCCGACTCGTCCTTTCTCTCTTTCTTTTCGTCTCTCTCTTTCTCTATCGGCGCGCCCATTTACGACATATTACACCTGGTAACGGACGCGAACATACCATGAAAGAGGAACGGGTAGCTCATTCGCGCGAATAATTAAGCGAGACCACCACCCATGCGGCGTGTCTCGAGTTCTGAGCGTGCCTATCAACGCGTATAATTATCTTGTGAAAGATAATTAATCATCACCCTTAAAATCAAAGAAGCAGAGATTTACTATTTCAGAAAGAATGCTTTAAAATAAACAGTTCTAATATATTGCACTGAGACAAAAAATAGTCCTGGCAACTATAAAGTGACAATTTTTAATTTAAGTATATACTTGCAACAAGTTTTTACAAAGTAATAAGAACTAAAGCAGTACTGAATACTATATTTTTATAGTATACTATTATTTTTTTACAATATTCAATTACTTTATCCTTATTATTTTACAAAACTAATTGCAGATACTTAAATTTTGGAGTTGTCAATTTATAGTTGCCAGAACTGTTTTTTTTTCTTTCGGTGTGGAGATTAGAAAATGAAGAAAGTCTAATTCAATATTACGCTATTTAATCGGCTATTAAAGATAAAGGTTGTTGTTTCTTTATAGGTAAATGACATGCAACAACACGATTTCTTGTTACTGCTACAACCCCTAATAACAAAGCGAAGCAATCATTCTCGCGTCATGTTTTAAGGCTGGCTTCCTCGTGACGGCAATATTTCGTATCACAGTAACCGGTAGCAGCAGTGCATATATGTACGCGTTAAGGATCGGCACGATAATCGCGCATGGATCTTTGTAAAACTGAATAATGGAGCACATTACGTTAGCGAGCGACTCCGATGGTATTACATTGTACATTGAAGAACGAAATAAACGAAGAATATCGGGGACGCGTGAGAATAGAAACATCTCGCGAAGAGGAATGCGCCTCCCTCCCATCTCTTTAATCGGTGCCAACTGTAGTTTCACTCTGGAATTTATAATCCCTAACACAACGGCGTTATATGAACCTGTCGCTGCTAATGACTTCGGCTGTGCAAACGGCCAATGGATTTTGAGAAAAAAAAGGGCGAGATCTCGCCTCGCATGAAAGCGAGAATCTACTCTCGCCCCTGCGGACGCTGCGATTAGTATGCGATTAAGTCCTGATTTATGGCGGCCGTTAAACGCCTAGATGCGATTGATTTCGTCAATGTCGGCGATCGTTCCAAAGAGCTTTTCGCTCGCGGCGCGTTGGTGATCAGCATCACGTTGGGCTACATCGTTAATCGAGATCAGTGAAATCAATCCTGAGACTAATCGAGAAAAAAAAAAGCAAATACGAACACATCGTTATAGAAATTTGTTGCATGATTTCATATATACTGAGCATTTTAACTACAGATTAATGTAATAACTGATAAAACACTAAAAGTGCGCCGAGCATATAGATCCGTATTTTCACCGAGTTAAACGTTGCTGTCTGAGTCTGACATTCGCTTGACTAATACGGGGGATTGCTTACGGCAATGAGAATCAGACAGCCACATTTAACGTTAAACGTACACGGACTGTCGCGCGTGTTGCTCCATTGGAGCATAGTGAGCGTGTTCAGTCATATGCTTTTTCGAGGGATTGACGCGGTACCTTTTGCAACAAAACCCGACCAAGTAGTCGATATAGCTAACAGTGTGGGTGGGTGCGCATACCCGTTTTCCTCTTCGTCGTAGTATAATCCCTTAAGGGGTTAATACCATGCAAACGAGAACAGACTCAACAGAAACGAAAGGCGAGAACGGCCTTTATAACATATTAGTTTGCGAATTTAAATAGGTCGACGTGAATAGTTGCGTTTTCATTGCCATTTCTAGAATGAAACCAGACCAACCTTAGAAAGTGAATACTGGCGAAAGAAAAGGATAGGCAATGATAAAATTGTTTTGTGTTCTGTTCAAAGTTCTACTTACAATAAAAATCAATTTTATATTAACTAAAAACCTGTAATTAAAAATAAATTAGAAAATTCTAGAATTTGCCTACACTGAAAAAATAGATTGGCTACTGCAGCCGATTTTGGATTGCAGCAACTAATTTTTTATTGTGTTAATCTATCCACTAAGAAATAGAATTTCGATAGGCTAACGCAATTAAAAATTGACTGCTGCAATCAATTAAAAATGCTATGCCATATTCAGCCAATATTTTCTTTCAGTGTATTTGCATATATGATTTAAAATGACACCTTGCGATGCAAATAATATAAAATTAACACATAATATTACTATATAATTTTATACGTAAACGTATATATTTTTATCTATAAAAGGAAATTAATCGCGGAATAGAGTTAAGAATGTCAAGCATAATTATATAAGCCTTTCGCCTTGCGAATATGTTCGATGTATTTCTCAGCATATTAGCGCCCACGTGCCTCTATGATAAAGTATAGCTCCTTGAAGACATTTGCATCGAAGCGATATCATACCTCACAAAGTAATCATCTATGCGGAATCCAACGCGCATCTACCGGCCGACTGCCGATGAATCATGAAATTACAACGCGGTCGCGCTCCTGTCATATCGCGTTTAACCCTTTCATTCTAAAAAGACGACTACAACCGACTGACATATTATTACGCACGCTATGAACGACCACTGGTCGATCCAGCTGGAACTAATATCACGAGACAACTTCACATGAAGTTCATAATAATGATTAAATTTCATTCCTATTTTTAAAATAAGATAAAATATTATAAGATTGCGTTTTATAAAGTGACTTTTAATGTACTTTCACATAAAAAAATTTTTAGAATTGATGCTAAATTATTATAAATCAAATATTTCATCAATTATTTTATAATATCTCGATTAAATCATTCAAATAAACAATCTAAATATGTAATTTAATATTATAGTAATAGAGATATATGTAAAGTGTATCGATGTAGTGAAGTATAAAAATAAATTGTGGTGTTGAGTAAATGAGCTAAAAATTTATAAAAATTGAGTATTATATAAAGAATAAAATATTAATTACATCATGTATAAATCCTCGATTTTAAATGGTCAAAACCATTTTTAATAACGTAGAATTAATAAATGTAAAAACATATCAATAGAATAAATTGAAAGAAAATTTTGTCAATGACTAATACTGCTTAATATATTAAAAATATTTTCGAAATAATAGTATTCGACTTTCTGTAAAAAAAAACTGTCAATTAAAATTGCTTGTACTTGTAATTACACATCAGAAGTACTATCTGATTATAGTAAGTAAATATTGAGTAACGAGTGGCATGCGAAGTCGGCAAGAGATAGGAACGTGTAGGTTCTCTGCTAGCAATTATCTTTTCTTGCTATTCATTTGATGATCCGAATGATATCGTGTATCTACTTACATGTCGCACCGCGGCTTAGTTCCTATTTCATCATAAGACTTGACTCATCAGATTGCTACATAGCGTATCATAGCGTATACACAGCGCGGAAATCTATCCGAAGCTCTTAACAACGCGAAAATATTTATCCGGAATTTTAACAGCAAAGAGAAAATCAAAGAAAATTACAGTTTTTTTTTATAAATTGATCACGTATCGATATACTATTCTAATAAAAAATATAACAAGTATCTTTTTAAATAAAAATTTTTTTATAAAATCAATTTTTATTTTTTCTTTATTGTTTTCTTAAAATTTGAGATTTTAATAGTTCTAAAATATTTGTTTTAATTCGCAAATTTAACGAAGTCACAGGATTTTTATTATAAAATATTATTAATTATCAATAAAATTTACATGTGTCATTCATATTAATATTTTTCTTAATCCTCCGTTATAAAACTTTCGTTTATAATCTAGGTTGAATGTCAGTGTAGATTTTTATATTACTCCGGACTGTATAAAAATTAAAAAAAATTCTTACATACTTATGAAAGCTTTAACAAGTTTTTCTTGTCATAGAAATTATATTGTATTTTACTTATTTTTTATAGACTTAAATTTTTTAACCAAAATATACACAATTTTAAGAAATCAACTGTACCTTTAAAGTCCAACATTACCGGTGGAGGGTTAATATTCTAATTTGATCGATGAACTGTAGACGAGGTAAAGGTCAAATCATATAGAGGAAAACTTAACGCAATACTCGAGAAATTTAAGAATCAAGTTTGAGTCTTGTTGCTAGCATAGCGTTTCTCCACGACTTGAGAGATGACCTTTAATTGCGGTGCCAGATACCGACATGACCTCGAAGAACGCCAACTATCGGGAGCTTTCGCGTCTAGAAGAGAGGACCCGCTAGTAGCTGGATGAAGAAGGAGGAGATGATGCGGGAGGAGGATATGATATCCTCCCGTCGTTCCAGGACTCGATTGAGCCGTCCAGGTGAACGTTCCGACACACCAGGACGCCAGAGCGGACTTTAATGAAGAGAGACATCCAGCGTCGCGATGCTTGACGGACTACAAGCGTTGCTAACGCGGCAACGATCCCTCTTCCTTGTCGTCTTATTCCTTTCCCATCTTCCCGTTGCTCATCTTCTTCTTCGTCCACCTTCACGGACTTTCGAGCGACCCTTCGCGCCTCGACCGCACGTTCGGCTTTCTTTGCCAAAGAAACCGCTAAGGTGCGATCAACTTGCTGCCAGGTACTTTCTACCGGTCACAAACGCAAAAAAGGCAGACATATCTTACAAAGGTATCTTAGATCGGGAAAAAAATCAAGTGAATCTTTTTTCATTATCCTTATTTACTTTAAGATAAAAAAATATAAAAATCAAATTTCAAAATAAAAAATTCTTTTAGAAGAATTTAAATAAAATAATTTTGCTCGATAAAAAATATTTCGATTCTCAGAAAAGGTCGTACGTTCGTTATCTTACGAAATTCTTCAGCAAAATTAAAGTTTAATCCTATCCGTTGATCATCGTTGAGCGATATCGGCAACCCTTTGTATCACGAAGATAAATACACTGTTCCACTTTCCTCGCGGCGCAATAACGGCGTGTCTTTCCGCGTTAGGCCCTTCTCCATCCCGGGTTACATCCCGTGAACTTCAATCATAACGGCGGAGTCAGCGCCATAAATTTGTCACAACGTACGGAGATAGTGCGCGAGACCGTACACGGTATGTACGGTACACGCGGATGGCGCACGATCCTGTCGTGCCTGTGTCGAGCGATAGAGTCACGGGCGAGATGAGGTGAGGGGGTCTAGGACGTGGCTACGATGTAGAAAATGTCATCTTCGTGGCGGAAGAGGAGCCTCGACGTGTGTTCCAAGCGTGGGATGTGGGTCGCGAGGTCTGGGTGTGATCAACATCGGCAAAAAAAAGAAAGGAGAGGAACAAGGCACACACGGTTGCAGCGTCTGTACAGTCGACGTTGGAAGGCGTGATCCCCGGGGACACTCACGTCACACCAATAATGACCGGCTATTACCTAATACCCCCGTGCAAGAGCCGAGCCTATGATTTTCAATGCTATACGAACAAGTTATCATTGATATGATACTGGCGTTGACATTGCACTCACGATCGGCAGTTGATTGAGACTTCCATGCGCGATGTAGACGCAATGTGTTTCGAGAAGTTCGTATATTATGAAAAACATAATTTAATTAATTAATACGTGAATTGCTGATTGAAAAACTTGAAACAACACAATTTTTAAATTAAAAATAAGAATTTTTGTAAAAATTGTATCTATTCATACAAAACATTTCTCTCAATATAACTTGTCACAAAATCACTGTGAGAACGATGCGCATTAAGCGCAGATAACAAAATAATTTTCCTAAAACTCTTTCCCATTCTTTTCAATTTGTCATCTATATACCTATATACAGAATATTCTATGAGAAATTTTCATGAATTTTAATGTCGATTAACTATTTGCCTCTCTTTAGAGAAAAAATCAGAAATAAATAAAATATTATAAACCATACATAGTTAATAAATACTTACAAAATAATAATAGAAGAACGCGAGAAGATTGAAATAAGAGACATGAAAATAGTGTAATAAAATTTATAATAGTTTCAATTAAAATAAAAAATACATTAAATTTATTAACTGTACTTTTAAATTCTTCATCTTAGGTTAACAACACACGTTTCATGACGTGATCCATTAGATTTCTCTGACTAGAAATGACTAATTCAATTAGTAAGCACAAATCATAACTCGATTGTAATTACGCTGAAGAATTATAAAGGTGACGTAGTTTACGAGTGAAACACCGCGCAAGGTACTTGCGATCGATCACTCGTAATACATAGCACCGTAGCGCTAGAATATAGGCCAAGCACGTTGCACGCGTACGAAACACGAAAATAGAAGCATGCAAGGTTTGCCCCAAATGCAGAGTGATTCTTCATTGTGAAACACGCGCGATCTCGAGGAAATGAAGTTTTGCTACCGGACATTAATCGATCATACACTGCAGTCTTGCGGAATGTGTAAGTAATACTACATACCACAAAGACTCGCCAACTTGAGTTAGAGATGGTAACAAAGGTTCTATATACACACACACACACACACACACACACACACACACACACACACACACACACACACACACACACACATATATATCCTTCTTACGTTCTTACATCTAAATGTATACACATATACACTATGCAACACATGCTGTTATGTAAAGATTGATTAATTAATAAATTACCAATATAAAGAAAAGATTGGAATTGATTATTCTAAACTTCATCATAATCATAGCTTTCTCCTCTTTAAATCAATTATTATGACAATATCTTGTATAATCAACATAAGCTTTGGGCGCTCACGCGCTGTAAATTTCATTTTATCTTCCTTCCGTATACAATGAGCGATAAAGATAGAAAGAAGCTTACAACGTGCGAGCGCCCAAAGCGAACATACACTTAGCATCAATCAGACAAATATCTTGTTTTCACAACAACATGTCGAAAATATATTACTTTGATTATCCAGAGGAAGGAAGCAAAGAAAATATTGCTTGTCTATGCATAAGTGATTTCCATACATTTTAAAATGCTATCTTGCTTCGAGTTTGATTTTACGATCTCCATTTAGAGTTTCTCACGAGGGAAATCTTCGAGAGACCGAATGGAACTCATATATCGCACGTGGACCATTCCCTTGCAATTCGCTCACATTGGAGGTCCGCGTCCCGCATGCAACAAACAATCCATCCGACAGATGTAACCGTTTGCCCCGACCTCGGCGATGACGCGAGCCATTAATTACCGGAAACGTGACCCGCTCGACGCGCGGCAGTGACACGCGGCGGCGGCGGCATGAGAGACGGTGTATACGAGATCGGATGTTGGCTTGGAAGATATCATCGTATCACGACTATCACGAGAGATCCGCGCTACGACGAGAGACGTCCACCGTCAAATCACTTTCTCCCGCTGAACACGTCCCAGACGGTTCTCATCTGTCAGAGCAGGGGCGCTAACGGGCGAACCGATCAGTTTTCGATCCCCGCCTGGGACACCACAACGCTCGGAAATCGATGGATCGTGCTGTCGCTTAGCCTGAGAGAAACGTCTAGACTGACTGCGCGAACGACATGTCCTCCTTTTTATAGAGTCGTGCGACGAGTATAACGAATGAATGAATCGGTTCGCGCAAATAATTCGCGAATAATTCGATCAATATGTGACACAAGAAAGTAACAAAAATATTTATTTAAATTTGAATCGATATTTATTTAAATTTTTAAGTCTCAAAAGTAAGAAAATGTCACTGATATATATAAATAAAAATTTTTCATCATCTTGATTCTTATTCTTATTAGCAAAATATATGTACAGCAAGCAGTACCTTTTAGATAAAATAAAAATTAAGCAATGCATTGATATATTTAACGAGCGCGCGACTCCGATAAAGATGTAAGATAAAAGATATACATCAATGAATAGGGTTACATTCACGGCGCGCTCACGGTTAATCAGAAAAAAAAGACGCGGTCAGTCAAGCGGAATCAATTGTAATATGGTTGCGTGCGGTAAGCCGCAAAGTCGTTATAATACGTATCATGAATAGGAAAATGACAAACCGCGAAATTTAATTGGTTATTACTCCTCTTCTAGCTTGCCGTCAAAATAGGAAAAGCTCGCGACCTTGAAAGTCGATCCCGAACCAGCCGCTCTAACCGGCGCAGCACGTTGAACACGATGTGAAACACGTAATACTCGCTGCCTCCCTGATTCTACTCGAGCCGAGGCACAAACACGATGTAAAACATATATTTAACGGTAGTCGGGTACCGTAGCGAGGATTGTAATCGTATACGTTTAAAGTGGTAGGTATCGAATGTTGCTGTTCCGCAGTTGGACAATATTAATGACAAGAGCACGCAGCCATTTCGAGAAAGTTCATTGGCTTTCGTTGTTTTCGCACCGCCGCGCAAATCATGCATAAACGTAATTGCAAGGATGTCTTATGCAACTAATCGCCAAGCGGAAAGAAGTAAACGCGTCCCACTGGTCGCTAATCATGTACTTTAATCTTGCGATAAACGATTCGTATTTTTTTATAAAACAACAAATCTTATATCTTATGAGTTACAGGAAAAATACTTTTCAATTATAGTAACTGTCTTCTATTAATTGGAAAAAAAACTTAGTGATGCTGTAATATTATGGCTTATATTTCTACTAATGTAAATTAATTTTAATCTCAGTTTAAATTACTTTCCATTTTTTTTCTAATTCTTAGAACTAGACAAGAGGATAAAAAGTAAGTTAAATCGAGATTAAAGTTAATTTATATTAATAGAAACAGATATATATATCCTTTATGAATTATTTACTTAATAAGCCATTACTAAGCTTTGAGTCTTAAGCCATAAGAAATTAACTAATCACAATCGAATGTGAGAACAATAACTAACCATGATTGGTCAATTTATTACGACTTAAGATTATATTTAGATAATAATTATATTAAAAAAGCCCATTACTTTACAATACAAGAAATAATGTTAGTCCAATTGTCAACTTTCAATTCTAGTCGCTTTGTCAATTATTTGTTTGCTCCGTGTCCACGCCTGTCGCGGCATGATTCTGCAATTACAAAGAGAACAAGCGAGCCCCCTTGGGTACGCACGAACATAACCCGGAAATCGTCCGACATCAGGGGCGCGATATGCACCAGAGTGCGCAAATGTTGACACCTTATTATCGTCGTGCCTCGGGCTGCGATCAGGAAGACATCGGCACTCTCTGCGATCTCCGTTCCTCACCGCGCTGCAGCGAAAGTCACTGGGAGGAAAGAATGGTCCGCTAAACTATATACCGATCGGAAGTCACGCGGAATAATCCCGGTTCGGCCTGTCGCTCTCGAAAGACTCGCGCGCCATACGATTCGATCGCAGCCTCGGCGAGCACCGATGATCTCGAAACCATCCACGGTTCAATAAGAGAACGACTCTTTATTTGACCCTTACACCTCGGAACGTCGAAATAAAAGAAACTAAAGAGAAACTCGGTCAAACCTCGTCCGACTTCTTTGGAAATCATGGACTCTAATCTGTTTTGAGTAAGCAATGCGCTAACACTTGCTGTTAACATTAGAATGAATAATCTCAAGGCTGTCGATAAAACTGTGCGTAATGGATAAATATACTTTTTATAAATATCTCTCCATCTGAAATATAGATTTTTGTCCAGTCCAATTTTTTTTACTATTCTAGGCATTTAAAAAACCGAGTTTTCAATATCTTATTATATTATCAAATAATTTTTTTAATTCAATGTTAAAATCTTTATTTAATAAAAACTGAAATTAAAGCAAAAATGAAATTTCGCTCGCATGCCAAAAAACCCAGATTGCAAACGGGATATATATAAATTTACTTGTGTAAATGTACTTAACACAATTTGTATTGACCTAAACATTATATATCATATATTGTTTAGATATAAATTTATCTTTTAAATATTACACGCATAGTTTAACACAATACTATATGCAATAAAATTCAACATCGAAAATTGAAATTGAATATTGCGAGATATAAACATATTACAAGGTGAGAAAAAATAAGATAATAATTCTGATGTAGTTAGAATGTGGTTAGAAGATGAGATTTATGAGAGTTAATAAAAAAAGACAGCATAAAAAGGATCTTGAATGACAAAGAAGATGCACTACATGTTACAGTTATTTTTTTTCCTGTAACCTGGTTCTCCTTCTTCCCTCGTATCTCTATTCTTCTGCGAGAGGACAATCCATCTTTCACAGATGAACATAAACGCCATGTCCAGATTATTGAAAAAAAAAAAAACGATGGAGAATTAGAGAATACGAAAAGAAACACAATAAATCTATATCGGTTTCGCAGCACTACCTTTGCTTTAGCGAAATATCACGTAAAACAATTGTTACGATCTTCATCTTCCTCGCTTTCAAAACGTAGAATTTCTGTAAAAATATGCTCTGTGATTTGGATGACAAAAAAAAGAAAAGAATTACTGTAATTTTCTGTAAATTTCAACTATGTTGTAAAGTATACAAAATTTCGATGTCGCATTTTGTTTCACTAAACAGATTTTCACAAAAAGAGTTTATCAAAGAGAAATTTACCAAAATGCTTCAAAAATACTAAATTATCTTCTTCCATTACAAGTTAATAAATAAATTAATTAAT
>Ga0157363_1001095_pt1 | contig 22033 bp, 11 predicted proteins | sample AttsexASBM1_FD_111477 | JGI IMG/M metagenome (GOLD analysis project Ga0157363, IMG submission 111477) | Fungus gardens microbial communities from leaf cutter ant in Ribeirão Preto, State of São Paulo, Brazil - Atta sexdens ASBM1 | ecosystem: Host-associated > Fungi > Mycelium > Unclassified ... | reverse complement strand
CATGTGCTTTTATATTACCCGAGAATATTCATCTGTTAAATTATCCACTAGAGAAAAGATTCGAAAGAAAAAAAAAATAATTTTGTATTTTAATTTTTTTTTATTTAACTGCAATATTTTAAATTTTTTTCGTATTTCATGATAGGTGATTTATGTGACAGGTATAGCAGATGCTTTATATATAAGTTTTTTTCTTATAGATTATGAAGCTATAAATGAAAATGCTCCAGCATATACGGGAAGAAATCTATCATAATCACCTGCCATATGTCATGAACCATGAAAATAAATTTTTAATGTAAAAAAATATAAGAAATTGTTTAAAAAATGTAAACTGACGGTAATTACACTGTATAGCTACTGTGTAATTACCATTAGATCGCGGACGCATATCTTCGACCGCCCAAAGTGATCGCTATTTGTTAACGAATAGTATCATGTCTAATTAAGATGTAAGCGAAAAGCTAACAGTTCTCACTTCACGTGCCGCGCGTGCCGATGGATTATTCTTAGAATGCTAATTGAAAATTAACCGACTGCCGCGCTGACTCGGGTCAACGGAAATCGCTAGAATTATTGTCAACGCAGCCGGTGATACAATAGATACACGCAGCCATAATCCACGCTGGCAGCTTCCGTACGCTGAATCCCGATAAACTGCATCGACCCATCTCGAACTCGTTATTATGACGGCGAATGGGACGACCACACGCATGTCAAAACGCGGCCAAAAGCCGTTTTTGCGTAAAACGATCAGCGTTGCTCGGCTTTCTGTCGTAAAATACCACCCACACGCTCCGATGCGTCGCGCTCGCTCGCGAGCCGCAACTGGGCAACAACGTGAGAATGTCGTGTGACGATAAAAGTTACGCTCGTGAATTTTACGTTCCACATCGTGTCCCCGATCTCACTGCTAGCAGGCGATACGCTCGTCCATATATTATGAATACGAGTGCAGCCCGTCACAAACGTCGCGCTGTTTCATTTCCCAAAATTCGCATACTGACGATTTCAGGTCGCACGGGGAACCGGCAAATTTATATCGACGATAAAAATGGTATCTTTGTATCGATCATGCAGTTGACGGTCACATAACAGTATATTATTTATAACGAGCATATATCATTCTTGGTGAAATCTACTTTTGACATAGAGGTGTAAAAGATAAATAAGGATTAAAAAATTGTAGAGAAAGAGTGAGATAATGTAAGTCCCCATTTCATTTTGTGTATTTTTTTATCTTTTACGTTCAATTCAATGATGTTGCAAATAATAATTTTTATTAATCTAAGTTTGATATAAAAAACTAACTTGAAATAATTAAGATAGTTTAGTGACGAACTTGAAACTATGTTAAATTTGAAAATCATATGAAAAAACGTTGAGATATCTTGTAATAAACATCAATTGTCAATAAAAAAAGCCACACTAATCGTGAAAGCAATTGTTTCACAACTTCAATACTTATCTAAAAACAATAAGTTAAAATATTCTGCAAGAAATAATTAAAATAGAATTTTAAGTGGACCAATTATCATTCTCTTCTAAAAGTACTTCTCCTTCTAAAAATACTTCTTATAAAAGCTTTTCAAAGTATTCTGTAGTTTGTTCATTATTTATAATAAATATATAAAAAATATATATCTGAGATTGATTTGTAAAATTATTGAAATTATAGAACGTGTGTATCCGTTAATAAAAGTACACAATATTCAAAAATTCAAGCTGCATCATTGTTTCCAAGGTAATCAGGCAATTATCTTATTTTAAACAATATTATAAGGAGTGTTTTATTAATCACCGACTGGTAGATTTGTGTTCCAAAGGCGCATTCCTTTCTGAAGATCGATCGAATAGATCGAAAATGCAATCGTACACACGACTACGCGATTGTTTACGTCTCGCGAAATTCCAACTCGATAAATTCGATTTTTTTGCATGGAGACAAATATAGTATCTATCGACCATTCAGTTGATACAATGCAGATCGCGCAGACTACCGTGCACGCATACTAAGACTTACAAGAAGACTGGTCCATTCAAGAGTCAACTTTACTGAATTATATCTCACCATGAATTCGCACGGGCTAACCGTACCGCGCAAATTTACGCGTGTCCGAAGATTCAATGGTGAATCGCACGATATAGCATTGTAGCGCAATATCCAGCATTGTCTTTTCATAAATAAATATATATACATATATATATATATATATATATATATATATATATAAGACTATATAATATCATTTCTTATTAATTATTATGACATCATGATATGATGATATGATTAAATTATAATCAATTTAATTCTTCAGACGGTGTATCTAATGGATTCACCCAATTATAAATCTCTTTGTCAAAAATGTTAAATACAATACAACTTTTATGTTACATCTGCAAATTTGGAACATTAATATAAACTTAATATTCTTAATATTCTAATTTATTCTGTTTTATATGAGTTATTTCATTATGATTTCTTGAAATTAGTATCTTTTAATTAACATAAATTAATATAAATTAAATGAGTCTTACAGACCCAATGTTAGTAACTGTGTTACAGATTTTGACGTCAACTTCAGAGTCAACATCATGGATATTCCTCCGGATATTAGTGGCGTATTAATCACAAAAAGCGACACGCAGACTTTTTCTTCTCCTTTACATCGCAATTTTTTTCGGATATTATGATTGGCCGCGAAAATCGCATATGCGTGAGGATATATGACGTTCTTCAATGAAGCGTACAGCAATGGAAGAGAAAATGATGAGACGAAGCGTAAAAGGAGGGCGTTGAGAAAAGAGAAATAGGAGACGCGAAACAAGACGCGAGTATCTCGCGAAGAAACGATTACCGATGACTTACGTATGCAGGTAATCTCGTGTTGCGCATTTGCGCAATTATTGGAACACCTTGTGTGTCCGTAATAAATGGCGGAATATGCCCTGAAAGGTGTTAGTTCAAGATCATCCGGCGATATAAGAGATGCCGCTATCGCGGCCGGATTTCATCACCGTGACGACGACGTCGATTCATCCGCGGCTACCTCATAGGCACGTATACTTATGTAATCGCGCGAGACATTAAGGTTACTCTCAATCAGAAAAAGTCGCACCTATCTATTCCTATTCTATCCTTTATTCTCTATTCCATTCCCATCACTATCGTGCGTAAAAGTGACTCGATCAACGCTTCGATCTTTCATACATTCATAGCGGACTCGCGAAAGGTCGGAGATGCTCGCGATCGAGCTCGCGTCCGCGCTCCGACATCCACTCAAGATTATGTTTTACGCAATTATGCGTGCCGTAATGCGACTCGAAATTAAATTACGCGCAACGCGTTGCAAAACATGTAGCTCATCGATCCTTCAGACGAACATTGCAAGCCTTGATCTTAAACGGTGGGCGTAGTGTTACTGTCTTCACTCACTTTCCACTCTTCGTTTCTCTCATTCTTCATGGTCTGGAATTTCGAACTGAAACCTCGAATAAACACATTCTCTACAAAACTTTCTACTTTAATTTCAGATTCTATAATAGATCGCTTGAGTGTCAGATTAAGATATTAGAATTGCGAAAGAAGTCGTTAATTGAAAAAATTCCACAGACTGTATTTAAATATTCGATATACACTGAAAGAAAAGTTCTAAGCATTTGACTATTATTTTATAAAATATTACAAAGTGTAAAGTTCTATTTTGATGGTTATTACTGCTATATAGTGTCACTATATAGCGTTACTAATAAAAGTTGTATTATTATAATTATATTAACTATAAACATAATTATTATTATTGCATTGTACTAGCATTATAGTAGTAAAATCATAAAACTGGAGCTCCTAAAACAATAATTATTTTATTCATGCAATTATTATCATAAATATCAAATATTTTTCTTTCATTGTAACATTTTTCAGACTGCTGATTATTTACTACATAATTGTAAAATGTATAAAATTATATATTGTATTGTATTCATGTATTATTTTAATAAATGGAGAAAAAATTTTGTAAAAAATACAATCGACGAACATTTCTTTCTCCCTTTTCTTTCCTCGATATTTCTCTGTTTCTCACATAGTTTCATACGCACAGGCTCCATACTCTGCTCACTGACTACTGCCGTCTGGGATTTCAATGCGCCATGACGTGGGAGTAATTGCGACACACATACGCGCGCACGCGTACGCATACGTACGCGCAATGCCGCCGTCGACCTTGCGCTCGTCTTCCTTGTAAGGCGCAATCGAGTACTTTGTGCCTACGATCAATTACGAGAGATATCCACTTTTGTCGCTCTCCTTGCCTAACGATGTGTCCCAATTAAGGTATGGCGATTAATGCCGCCGTTCGTTTTGAGAGTCGAGATTTCTTTCATGACTTTTTTTCTGTCTCATTTCACCCGTTCCTCGATGTAACCAATTTGCCCCTCCTTTCTCCCGAGAAAGGATTATGGAATTTCATGGTCATATCTCGATCGTAATAAATAACGGGTCGAAGTTGAGCGCATTAATAAAAATGATGTTTCTCTTAAATTTTTATCCTCTCTCCATCGCTGAATCTATGAGAGTTGAAGCGCGCCCAATAAGATAGATAGGATGAAACAATCTCACAGCTTCGTACTCACGTCCTACATTTAACGCGGTCATATAATTCGCGGCCCACGCTTAACGTCAACTAGGATCTTCATATTAGACAAACGGAACTTTGTTATAATCGGACGGCCACGTTTACAGCTGTTAAATGCGAACTGTAAATAAGGACCGTAGAGTCTCTCTCTTGGAGTCGCCACGCGTATGCTCGAGGAAATCCTATCCCACGCTGAATCTCTCGGCTGAATCTCGCGTTAGGGGAAAAGGAGTCCGGCGCGCAGCGATCTGCGATCGCGTCCACGTACGTCGCGCGGAGGAGGATCGCTTGCGATGTACAGTGTATTCTGAAGCCGAAGATGATCACTTCGCGAGTGAGAGGACGGCCCGTCCTTGTCTACCTCGGCACGACGCATACATCACGCGGCCAGGCCGCGACTCTCTCAAGATCAGACGTTCTCGCGTGTGACCACACATATGTAATTCCAATTAACATTGCAGCGCGTGCGTATGTACGTAAAGGTTTGCATTACACGCCGCACGCGGAGTTACACGCGCGGATTAATCCGCGCTGAGGTTAACATGTATACAACGTCTGACTGACTGACTGACTGACTGATTGATTTTTTTTCGTTCTTTCAATCTTTCACGTGCCCTTCGCCGCCACCATTTAGTGCGACTGCTCGTTCGCTCGCTAATGTACGTCAGATTTCATATGATGTCGATATCCAGGTGGAATTTGTTATAATTTCATGAAAACGAAATCGTGGAAGCGATTTGCGCGGTTTTCGTATAATGAGAATCGAAATGAAAATCAGTCCGTTGATGGAATGAGAAATCGCATCCTCGGATGGAACGAAAACACTTTCAGATAATTGCCGTAAATCAAGATAACTTTCTGCTTGTTAAATCGTGAGCCGTTCGATGTATGAGGAAGCCGAATTAAGCGAAACATCGAGTGGGAATAATCTCTAGGCGTAACGTATTCGCAATATGTCTTTATGAGCCTCTTGATTGCGCAAACGAATCTGTACGATCCACAAGTACCATCTTCTCGTGCAAACTGTCTTTCTTCTTTTTTTTCTTTTCTTTTTTTAAATATAAAGAACTCGCGTTCATGGCAGACGCGGACCACACACGTCGAGGCAAGTGCATCGTAAGTAGCCTCTATTTCGAGAGAAAATATTATCGTAACGTTGCGCCGCGCGCGCGTCTGCACTCGCGAACACATTATATACCTGCATGCCTCTACCACGCGCTCGCTGCTCGTATCGCCGCGTCGCGTCGGCTCGAAATAATATTTGGCCGCGCGCGATCGTGCGAGTAGCCGTAAAAGATCGCGATACCGCGGGATCGTGTCCAGGTGCATAAACGATCCGCTACACCACTTACGATCGCGCTCGGACCCTGTGTCTCTTTCTTCTTCCCTTTGCATCGGTTCCATTCGTTCGTCGTTTATCTCATGAAATCGGCGCCTTGTCGCCACTCGAGAATACCCCGAGCAATTGTCAGCCGAGGAACGCGACAATTATCGGAATAAAGGAAGCGTCAGTCGGTCATTGTGATCGATCCCGCGCGAGAAAATCGACCGATCCGAAGTGCAGACTCACTGGATCCTCCCACTTTCTTTCATGCGCTGGTCGCGCGTGGTCGATCTCCTACAAATGCGAAATTTATCTTCGATCTGGATCAAGGGACCACGACTATGGCGACGAGCGCTCCTGACTCTCCATTATATGGTCCGGTATGGTCAGTGGGTCCATCATTGTCCGCGCTGCTCGAGAATGGATGTTTTGGGTTTTCGTGAATGCGCCGAGTGACACCTTCGAGTGCTGTTCCTTGGACCCTCTCTACATATTTCTTCTTGATTCCCTGCTCTTCCCTCACCCCCTTCTCATCGAGCTCTTATACCACTGTCTCTTTCGCTCTCGCTCTCGCTCTTCGGATTCTTTTTCTTTTTCTCAACTCGACCGACTCGCGACGAGTAGCCGAGAATGCGAAACGATCGTTCACCGTTCGAGACTGGAACGAGCTGGTCATCTTGGCTGAGTCAATATATTACCACCTTTCTCCCCCGCTTCTGGTATAGCTTTTTCGAAAGGTTAGCGAGACGCGCGCTCTGATTTATCTAAATCTAGGATGCAGGTTCTAGGTTTTTAAGATTTATGATAACCTCACTTCACAGGTGCGAGAATTCGATTTAAACGAGAGCCGATATTCTCCGAAAGCACATAAATGTATCCATAATATTAAAAGTAAATATAAATTTGTATTAGATACTTTAAAGAATGTTATTTTGCAACTTGAACATAAAAGAATAAATGTATTATATATCTGTGTAAATGAGCTTTTTAATTTATAGAATAACATTAGTCAATACGTTCCAAGTTTAATCGATTGATACAATTAAAATTTTTGAATTAATATTTTTTAAATAAATAATCTATGAAGAAGCTTTCCTTGCTTTTAATTATTTGACGGAATTGCTTTAACGAGTTCCATTCCAATATTACTATCAAAAAAATGAAGAGTCAAGAATACATTGAATACAAAAGAAAAAGGAAATCGCGGGAAAATACTCGTATTTAATGTCTTTAAGGCCGTGTCAGTCACGCTCCGGTTATATCATTGCATTCACGATTACATTACGAAGATAATTACGACTACGTAACTAGTATCAAGCGAAAACAGATGTTTTTCGAGACGATAATACGCCACGTATCTCTCTCTCCTCCTATCGAGAATAAGTAATTCATGCATTCTGCGAAAACAGAACAATTTTTATCCGTTCTGCAATGCAACACCTTAAGCGCGAAACAGGATTCATGCGCGTGCGAGTGCCGATTATCTGTCTTTCATACAATCTTTTTTTCGATATTACTATTATTTCTTCTACAAGTTTAATGCATCTTAACACATTATCCACGTTCTTTCCTTTTAAAACTTACCTCTATTAAGACCCACATTTAAAATCATTATTATATATCTTGAATCAAAAAGCGTAATAAATAAATTAATCAGAATAAAGTTTCATTCAATAGCTACATTTTTATCAGAGATCAAGATACTCAGCTAAATACAAGATACGAACGATTACTCATATAAAATCTGACGTCATTAAAATATATCGTAGAGAACATATCACAATATTACGTGTGTAATATGATTTTAAATATTACATCATTAAACGTATTTATTTCAAATAATATAAAACTAAGTTTTCAATAAATAAGGATAGAGAAATTGTGAAACAATTAAAATATAAAACTGATTTATTTATATTTAGTATAAAAATAAATATACGTCTTAGAAAGCAAGAAAAGAAAAATAATTTCAAATAAACGCATATCGTGATTTTATTAAATCAAAATAAAGTAGATTAAATCAGTATACAATAGATTAAAAAGAAAAAAATAATTAATTATTTCAGAATAGATATACAGAAATGTCGAAAGGATAATGTATTATAATTTTAATGTTCGAGTATTGAAGTATTAATCATATTTTGTTGTATATAAATATTGTTAATTTTAATAAAATTTTAATAAAATTTTAATAAATTTTAATAAAAAACACATTACTTTAAGTAGATTTAATTTGTATATTTTCTCTAGTGAAATAAAATAATTTTTAATCAACAAATGCGTGAATTTTACAGATTAATTTTTACCTGATGTCTCGTCAAAATGAATCGAACATCTGTCGTACATTTTTTTCTCAGACGTAGTCATTAGCACAAACTAGCGACATATCGTTTCGAACCCTGAATGAAATCCCGAGGATCTCGTTATGCGTAACCGAATACACGGAAGAGGCACAATGGCGGGCGCCTCAATCGAAGAAAAGAAAAGGAACGGTTCGTCCCTTAATCTGACGGCGCACATAAATTCGCGGAAACGAGTCAGTTTTCGTCACTACAAATCCCTGGCCGCATCTAAAAGGGTTTTTGCCAGATGTTCAGTAGGGGTGACACAATTTCTTTCGGCAAATCACCGAGAAAGAAATCACGAACAAGCATCTAATACGTTAGCAAAATAAATCGTTCACAATTTATAGACGACATTACAAATTTAAAATATATATTATTTTTATAAGATAAACTGTTCGTTCTTATTGGTTTTTTCTTGTAGAATTATTTTTTTATTTTTTGTAAATAAAAAAAGCAAGACAGAAATAATTAATCTTGAAGTATATATATAAAACAGAGAGAGTTGATAATCCACGATTGATTAAAGAGACAAGGAATTGAATCAACAATTTTGCTATTGTACAACAAATAACAGCAGATCATAGAAAATTATGTAGCAGCGAATTGAAGACGACGTCGAGCAGAACATTCTTGCGGTTTCGGTGCGTGCGTGTGATGACCCCCGATGCACCGGCGACGCGGAGGTAGCACACGCGCGGCGCGACCGAGTGCCCTTGAATTAAAATGGTAATAGAAATGTACGATTTGAATTGCGAATGTCATAGCGTGCGCACAGCAGCCGGGATATGTATATGCTAAGCAGCGTCTTGTTTTGAATTTAGAACAGACGCCATCTTACCGGCGAGCGGTTTGCTCTTTGCCCCCTTCCAACGGGCAATTCATGCTGAAGATCGTCGCAACCAATGGGGATGCATTCAGGAAACCACGTACGGTACGATAGTATAACTTGTGGGGTATATACCTGCCTATTTTAAAAGGCAACACCATTCATGACAGGCGACAGCAAACTCATTAACCCTGGTCTACAGCCGCCTTTCTTCCCTCGCTTATTCACAAAATTCTTCATCTTATTCTCCATACAATCCCTTTTATAAAAAAATCTTCTTAAAATAATGATTATCAATTATTATCAATTATGAAAAAAATTGCAATTACACTATAAAAATATTAAAAGATTCTTAAGAGATATGCAGACAAATATAATTATCTCCAAAAACAGTTTAAGAATCAATTAAGTTTTAAAAATCGTTTTCAGAAAATTCTTTGAGAACTCCGAGTGCGAATATTCGTGCGCGCATGCGCGTGACTATATATCGTGTTTGCGTATTCACGTCTATAATTCTCTTTGCTTCACTTCTGGTGGTCTTTGTAACAGCAACCTTGCTAGTATCTTACCTTTTGTGTATTTTGTTTATTACATATACAGATGCGCAATAAATTAAAAATTGTTCTTTCTCAGTGTTGCAATATAAATCTAAAAAGAATGTTTAGAAGTATGATTTTGAATGAAAAAAAGAGTAATATTATTTCAAAGAGAATAAAGATGGTAATTATATAAGACATCCTGGTAGTATGAATATATGAAAATGACTGTTACAATTATATTCGCTAATAAAAGTTGAAATAGGATTCGATCGATAATTATAAGGAACATTCTCGTATTTTATGGCAAACATTTACGATCGCACTGTATTATATTTATGTATGTTCTTGTTCACCGATCCGTATAGTATTTGTACATTTCATGTAAATCGTTAAAATATTGCTAATATTTGAGATTCGGATAGATACGGGATATTAAATTGAAATGACGTTTTCGGATATTATTAAAATTGTACAAATGCAGTTTAATTATGATCTTGTATAAATTCGCGTTATTCCTACGCGCGTTACGATCGAAGATCGAGAGGTGTGTCGTAACACGTATCTGGTATATTTGATTTTAATTATATGCCTTGCAATTGATGGCGTTGCGTAAACCTAATGAGACAGGAATCAATTTTGTCCGGATCGCGCCAGTCTCAGCTGAAAGACGACGCCACAGTAATGGCAGAAAATTCCATCCGTTTACTCTCGCGGAAACAGGCGCTGAGTTCCGATAAGAATAATCCTTTCGAGAAAAAGAGATTCCTCGAGATCCAGGAAGGGGAGGAGGCGCATCTAATTGTTCCTTTGCACGCCATACAACACAACTTTACTCAATTTGTGTGTGTGTGTGTGTGTGTGTGTGTGTGTGTGTGTGTGTGTACACAAGGAAAGCGAGTATGCGCAGAATTCGCGGTCCAGGTTCAAGATGCGGGGCACGATTCTCGATGACCTTTCCGCACAAAGAAATATTTAATTTGCGCGTAACGTGGATTAACCGAAACTTTATGGGGATATCAAGTGTGCAGCGAAAAACGAGAGATACCATGGTAAAGAGAAACACGGCATATCGAAGCGAGAGCGTTTCAATGCTCTCGTTCGGATACGATGACGTTGCCGCACAATCGGCATATCGCACCGGGTTACCGCCAGCCGATGAACCGCCGCCCGCGGAACCGTGCAGAGAATGCCAATTATGATTGTTTTCCTCTTGACCTGTGCATAAGAGGCATGCCTCGCGTCGTTTCACGAAAAATTTTAATGCGTTCGCGTCATGAACCTTAGATTAAATCTTAAATCTTCGCCAAAGCCGCAGCGTTCTTGAGAATGCAAGTCTAGCGGAAACAAATAAAATCTAATAGTTATGAGGTATATATTTCGATATAATGTTAATTTCAGGAATATCGATGTGCGAGTATTATAAGTGTTGCTCATCAAACGATCGTAAGAAATACCGAAATGATGAAATGTAAAATTGCTGGAGTATCGCAATGCTAGCAGGTATTATAATATGCCGCTAGTATAGTTCCTGCATACTGTTGATAGACTCTCTGTAAAATTATATAAATGAATATTAATTTGCAAGAGAAAAAATTTTGGTTTTATCATAAATAAAATATGTTGTGTTTGATTTAGAAATAATTAATGTAAGACAACATGTATCATTTGCATTATTTTATATTTTTCTGTAATGGCAAATATCGTAATTGTATATATTTAATTTTCCTCAAGATTAATTATATTAAAAATTACTTGTAACATATTTTGTTAAAACAATGCTGTAAAAGATAACTTTTATTTTTATGCATAATTGTTATACGCATCCTTGCCTAATCATCAATATATGTAAAGCTTCAACACAAAATTATAATTCCACGGTTCAAGTGCAGCAAGACGCTATTATCAAATTCATGATAGATTATCTCATCAACCATAGGAATAGAATGAGAACAAATCTCTTTAATGAGATAATAAATTCTAAAGTCTCGTGCGAGATTGTAGCATCTCGCAGTATTGTACGGATCAGAACTATGAATCTGTTCGCCAATTACGCGTTTCTCCTTCGGGCGCGCCATCGTACCGTCCGTTTTTCGACGCGAGACATCGACTTCCGCATCGATGGAAACGTAGTCATATCGATGTGCGGCCGCAGGTATAGCCGGTGCCCCGTGTGTGAAGCGTTGTTCGCGATCAATAGATCGCTGTACCGGTGGATCAGCGATCTGGCGGGATCTAGCAGCGGGAGATCGTGTAGCGATCGTATACGTTCCGCGATCGCGCACAATACGAATCGTATGTTCCGGGGTCGTACTAGGGGCGACCGTCTACGTACACACCATGTTGGATCCGTGAGAAGTGCCCGCTCACGGACCGGTATACCGGTCTTGCGCCGCTGTAAAAGATACTTTCCACGTGTACGGACCGTGTCCGGTGCTATCGAAAATTGGACTGTACGAAGTCAGCCATAACGTAATCCCCGTTTCCGACCTGTATTTCCGTCTTCTTTCGCGAATCAGAAATTTCATATAAATCTCTATTTCTTTTTTTATAAAGGTAACTTTCTTACGTAAGAATCTTTAATTCGTGTATTTGATAAAATTTATTAAGCAGTTATTATTAAATCTTTTGTAAAAATTTAATCCATATCTCAAGAATTATTTATTAATTTTTAACAATCAAGATATTTGAGACTGTTTTCAATCCATGATAAGAATGTATTACATTAATGTGCTAATTTATTAATGTGATATTTATTTCCCAAATGCTATCTTTACATGAAACGATAATTTTGTTGAAGTATCTAAAAATTTTGCTAGATACAGAAAAATTTAACTATAGATCTGAAAATAATTTTGTTCTTAAAAGATCGTAAAAGAATCGTGTAGAATGCCCAAGTTGATTGCCAAAATGTCAAAACTTTTTGTAGCATTGGTCATTGTGCTTGAGATTCCCACATAATTACATTTTGACCAACAAAATTATTTTCAGATTTATCTACTATCTATTTATCTACTAACTATTTATCTACATTTGTATATTGAAATAGTAAAATTCCATATATCAATTTTGTGCAGATTTAATTTTCTTTAAAAGTTTTCATAAAACATTTACGTAATCTAATATTTATTTTAAAATTTATTGTAGACATTTCACCTCATATATACCTTATGACCTTAAAGATTTTAAAAATCTTTCTTTCTCATTTACATTATTTTATATTAGACTAGGCATGTCAAATTTTCTGTGAGATCTATTCATGTTCATCTTCGTCACCTCCCCTTCGGAGAAACGCGTGAAGCATTCATCATTCGCCAAAAGCATACGGTATATAAAGTATCTCGCCTTATTATGAACATTATATTACGGCAAGCATATCTGATGCCACTCATATACGGGGTGTCTGACTATTTTTGCTTCGTAGACATCTTCTTGCATAGTGTTTCAAATAATTTAATGTACGATCTCACATTTTATGACTTTTTCTTGAAGCGTGACGAAATTTCGCTTTCACGCGTATTGATTCACTGAACGATCAAACGATAAATTGTTGTACCTCATACACGTGCAACGTCCCGACGGTAAATGAAACGGAAATACAAAATCATTTCGTTTATTTTCAATATATTTCGTTCGCAATAGCAAATCAAATTACGCTCTCGTGAGCCGCGTGGCAGAATCGAACACCTTGTATACCTGCATCCGCCACACTCATGTTGCGCCTGACGAGTACGAAATAATGTAAAGATCGGACGCGGCAGCTGCCGCCAGTGTGTGGCATATCAAAGGATTTGCTGATTCAGAACCGTGGAACGAAAGGAAGTCTCGTTTCTTGACTAAGAATCGAAACATCGATCGATCATCGAGGGCGTTACGTCTCGAGCTACATATATCTGGCGCAGAAAGCAGTTTTCAGAGACCGACAGTGAAAATTATGCCGAAGATTTATTTCGTGCAGCGATATGCGTGGGAGCACGAATCTTTCCTACAAAATACATATCTAGGTGCTACGATTCAGTAACATCTCCAGTGAACGATTTATTAATCCGACAACATATTTCACAGATCAATCTTGTTTGAGAGATCTCCGATTGTCTCGTATATTCTATCTTCTATATTCTATCAGCTTCGAGAAATGTCTTCTTTTTCAAAGTGAAGAAAACAGATCGGCTTACGCTTTGCTCATATTTCAAATGTGTATAATAGAAGTTTCTGTTACATCTATCCTAAACAGGACGATTAACGTACAATAGAAACTCGACATCGACGATTGCTCAAACGATATTCTGTACCACGAAAAAAAATGCATAAGCGATTATCTGCGCCTACCGATCATTGCCGATGACTATCCTGCAATCTCGTTTTTCACGAAATCAGTTTTCCCCCAATCGCGAATGACAAAATCCGTTTCTTGATGATGTTCTCAATGTTTGCATCACTTGATGCGATCTGTGTTCCGCAACAAAAACGTTTCGCAACACGATTTATCAGCTGTTTAGTTATTTCGGCTCGGTTCCTGTCGGACTGTATCGACGATACCGTGCGGTGTTGATCGCTATCTTAATTTCGTATTGTGATCCATCAAACAGACCCAGTGTATAGTGTTGTGAGTCTTGATACAGCATAGACGAGCATGTCTACGCGCGATGTTTGGCCTCTGTACCCTTTGTATATTTCAGATCATAAAAGAAATCCCTTGTACAAGAGCATAATGCCAATGAATGTCAGATGAATCGCGTTTACAAAACGTCGCGTGAAACCATATTCATGTATAGTACGCACCGTGTCAAGAATCGAGCAATCAACATAATCCCATACAAAATTCACGTAATTTCAATCCACGCAATTTCTTGTAACATCGCATGTTCTTCGTTCCGTGTCATTGTCAAAGACATGAAAGTATTCAAAACAATTTTTAGAAAAGACTTTAACAAAACATAGATAATGAATTTATATTACATACAGACTGTTGAAAGAAAATAAACAGAAATCGATCTCTAAAAATTTCATTTGAATAATATATTAAATTAATTTATTTAATTGAATTTTATACACAGGTTCATAAATTTTGAGACTGATTTTTTTATGGCAAATAGCACCATCTATAAATTATCGCTTGATCGATCCATAATTTTTAATTAACTATTATATGTACAAAATTTCAAGTTTGCTAATTTCGAATAAGTTATTCTTTTGTGTTTTTAGTACATGAATTATGAATTCAAAAGAAGAGCAACGTATCGCTAAAATTTTGTTTTAAGGCCGATTTATCTATGAAACAAATATTAAAAATTAAGCAAAAGACTTATAGAAAAGAAATATTAATACCTATATTCATAGTCTTTCCTTGAAAAATGAAAATTCCTTGTTCCTCATGTTTCATAAGCTTTTCTCGATCAAACAAGGAGCCTTATTAGTTTTCTTTTCTCAAGGAAGGTTTCGAATTTCCTCGAGGAGAAGATGTAGCCTTCATTCATCAAGCAAACCTTTAAATTTAGTTCGTCACACCGGTCTTTTTACTTTTGACAGCTTTTAATTTAGATCTGTCATATCGATAATTATTTTCGATAGCTTTTCTTCGGAAATAAACTGCACCAAAAATATTTTCTTCTTCGTATAATAAGCATTATGGCGAATTCGGCGATTGAAAGCACTGATGCATATTAAAGCCGTTGTACACTGATTTAATTCGAGTATAAAAATAAAATGCGAATATTTCGAATTATAAAATACATATTTTACCTAATAGTATAATAAAATATATTAAATATTTCACAATTTAATTTCGATTTCTATGTTTATTTATAAACATATATTTATGTTATTTTGTATGTATGTACGGTTTTAATGTGCATTAGTGCGCACTGAGTGCGTTCAATCAAATTCGTTATTAGTTTTATTTTTGTCCATTATTGTCGCAAAATGCTTAATCATGACTTTATTTAATCAAGAATGCTTTTATAATCTTTATTATTCGTAATTCACGGTATTAGGTATGTATATACTATATATTATGACATCTGCACTCAGTAGGTTAAAATCTCTAAAATATTCCTTTCTTCGGAAAGATAGACTTAAAATCCGTTTACGAAACAAGGAGATCTTAGAGAATTGAAAAATCCTTCAGAACCCTGGAGATTTCTTTCTTAAAATAAGGAAGATTATGAATATGAGGGTAATTGAATGGATGTTTTTCGATGATGTAGTAAATTTCGTAAAAAGGATGAAATTCCCATAATTTCATATTTATAATCTTTTGTGTGAAAATGAAACCCATTGGAAAATATTTACTCTTAACGTTTTATTTTCATAAGCTTTTTGCACCGTTTTGAATGTTTATGACAGACAAACATTTAAATAATTTTAGTGATATGTTGCTATTCTTTTGAATTCATAACGTACAGAAAGAACTATTTTGTTAAAGTATCTAAAAATTTAGGTATAGATATATATAGATCTGAAAATATTTTTCTTAAATCATCAAAATAATTATAAAGAAAACCCAAGCATGCTGAAAAAAATTTTAACCTCTAGCAGCCAGCTTGAGCCTGTCCTGTACATAATTATTTTGATGATTCAAACAAAATTATTTTCAGATTTGTATCTAGCTAAAATTTTAAATACTTCAACGAAACTGTTCTTTCCGTGTACTAAAATAAATAATAGAAAAAATAAGGATACGGGATATACAATATAAATATATTGTAACCAACAAATATAATAACCAATGTTTATTTAAAACACAATAAAAAAGACAATTCATCTCGATTTTGAGCCCGTCTCGACAAAAAATTTTAAGCAGACATATTTTCATGTACCTACTGAAAAATATGCTGCAAAACAATGACTTACTCGAAATCATCTAATCATAAACTGTCTAAATTTTATACATAATAAAGAATTACGAATAAATTGTTCGGATAATAATTTAAATAGTTTTACTGATATTATTGTAAAAAATATTATTATTCTTAAAATTTAAATTATTTAAACATTTAGAGTTCACATTTTACTAATTACATTTAATTTTTACATAAATTATCTTTATTTAAAAAATTGTATATTATGTTAATTAATTGATAGACGCATCAGCGATCACAATCAATTTATATATCGCGCCTCACCGTGAACCTTGATTCTAAGCTCTTAAAATCGCTCGTTAAATTCACGAAGGTGGAAGGAGAGCACGGTAAGCCCATAAAACTGATAATTTACGCATTCAAGAATATCTCGACTGAGATCCGCGGCCTCCGTCGGTCCGAAAATTCCCAAGATGACAGCGCAAGCAGGTAGAAACGGGGTGTGTTGTATGCGCGGCATGGGTCGCGCCGTGTCCACCGATTCAGATGCGTCACGATTAAGGCTGTGGGCGGGTCTTGCGATCAGATTAATGACGTCATAAACCCAATAAAATATCACCGTGGATGCCAACAATGCGGGCGAATCCCCCGGGGAATCGGGAGCGAAGCGAACGTAGATACCCCTAACCGTTCTAATACTTTTATTTCTTCGCTCTCGACCGCCGTCTCTTGCTCTCTAGCCTTGCGTCTTGGCACCCCCTCTTTGCTTTACTGATTTCCTTTTTTTTCGACTGATGGATGATGCAAATAACTGTGCCTTCTCCTGACGCAATCGTCGAACGGTCACGAAGCACTTTTCTCAGCAGGTGGTTGGTACTTCGGTTTTCTAAGAGGGAAAAAAACGGGACAACAACGTGGATATCAGAGTGAAAGAAGAAATGTATCGCTACGCCCATAAAATCTTTACGCTGCTCCTTTTTTTCGAAGAATTCTAGGCGACGAATCGCGACATGGACCAATAAAAATGAAAGTCAGTCGACGAGGGTACGCTTGACATGCTTTGCGATGTTTCAGTTTTTTCTACCAGAAAGGAACATGTTCTATCCTCTGACTTTTTTTTTCGCCTAGGTTCGGTTTTTTCTTCGGAACAGTCGTTTTTTAGCAACGATGAGAAAAATACTTCTTACCATTCCCTTAAATTCTACATCCGATAAATTTAATTTTATCGTTATTACTATTAATATTTTTTAATATAGTGTAATCATAATATCCAAATTAAAATATGTGCAAAATCTAGATTGTGTAATTAATTTGATGTCAAATAAAAAAATAACAAGATAATATATATCTTAGATTCTCTCAAAAAATATCACACATTATACATAAGTATATAAAATTAAAATATTGTACAAATAGAAGACAATACGCAATGTATTATTTTGCAAGTGCCGAAACAAGTGCTAATAACAATTTACTGGAAAAGGACAATGTGGAAATTTTTTGGAAAGAGAAGGTAAGTGCCTGTGTTTAAATCAGATAAAAAAAATCTTTTGAAATATTACGTAAGATAACTTCGAGGAACGAACTGCAACGAGACATGATCTACACGGAGTGATTTGTAAGAAGATTGTCAACAATCAGATAAAACCGATAGCATAAGGTCTGATAATATGAATGAAGAAATAGAATCGTATCAAGTAGTTCAAATAACGGCGATTGCATTTACGACGATCAGTCTGCTGTTGGCCAGCAGTTTCATGTAACGAGCTGTAAGCATATGCACTGTTAAGCGACATTAAATAATACTTTACGCAATCTCAGTGATATGCACTCGCGGGAATTGTATAATGGAAAGGAATAAAGCAAGCTTCGACTTTGCGAAGCGTTGCGAAAGCGATCGTATATGATCTTTATCCCGATGTATCGCTTACACCGTGCTGAATTCCTCGATCGGGCCGCGAATGCGGTATTTAATCGCATCGACGTTTACCGCACGAGCGAGCAAACGATACGACCGGTGAGAAAGTGATGATATGTGTGCTGATAATTCGTTTTTTGACTTAGATCACTTTCATAATTACCCGCACGTAAGGTAAATGTATCAGTTAATAGACAGTTAGAGGACATGATTTAAATATTGGACAAAATGACAAAAATTTTAAACATTAAATTATTTTGAATATGTACGACTTTAAATAAATGCATTGTTTATAAAAATTTAATAAAATTAATTTATTTAGAGTCATATATATCATAAAAAATTAATATTTAAAATTTCTGTCGTGTCCAATAATGGAATCTACTAACTGATACATTTACCTTATATATACTGCAGTGTAGCTAGCTGATCGGGAGGGGCGACCTTCTACTAGCTCTTTCGTGAGAGTACATCGACAAATTCGTGTCCCGTGGCGAAGGAGGCGGATCTGTCACATCTGCGGAGAGCAATCAGAACCTGCAGCCTTGCTGTATATCGGAGCCAGTTCCGCTCCATGCAAGAGGCACGACGGCCACGACAAGCTGAGGTCGCGAGAGGTCGGATATCGATATCTTGAATCGGCGGACGATGTCTCTCGTCGTGCTCATCAAGAAGCGACAGGACAGTCTGCAGGTTGCTGCGTCATTCGAGTCGGGACATAGGATGCGTGTCTGCCATCCGTGGATCGGAACCGTCATGTACCTTTGTTTCTAGATCTTCCATCGAATATTCGTAGGCGCATTTGTGTCAAATTGATTGACGATCTCATTATTAATAGTAGAAAAACAAAAGTATTGTAAATACATAAAACTTCGAAGTCAATGGAAATAAGTATTAGAAAAACATCAAAAAGAGAAAGGAGTATATGGGAGCGAAAATATTTATGTATGTCTTAAATTCAGAATTATAGTGAAAGCATAACGAATAATTATATTCTTAAACCATATACTTAATGAGTAAAAAATGTACAATAGATATCGCAAAAATATTTGCACGTTTTGTGATATCATAAAGAAAGAAAAGAGTTTAAAGAACTTTTTTTTACACAATAAGGAACAAGAATGCGATGAGAGAAAATAATAACCGGAAACAATTTTTAGATATATATAGAAATATATTTTACTAATACTAAAAAAGATAAGGTTTAATTTATGATACGGGAAGTGAAAAAAAATAAGCGTAAAAAAATTGGTTCATTTTTTTAAACTAAAGTTTTGCTGGAGATAGAAACATATTCGGATTTTTTTCGGAAGAATAAAAAATCGAAGAACTGACTTCATATGCGTGTGAAACCCATAAAGATTTCAGTCCTTTCAGGTAAAGACTGCAGAATTAATGTAACACTAGGCTAATCGAAGACCGGCCGATCTTTTTACGCCCTGCAGGCAGCCATGTATCGTTAAAAAACTGAGAAAATTATTACAAGGTTAAATATAGGAAAACGAAGAGTATACCAGAGCATCGTCAATATAATATTATCCTTGTAATGCTAAGATGTATTTCTAATACTGCAGTTTCTATTGGTAATAACTTAAAGAGACCTCGACCAGAACAACTGGTTAAAAGGATAGAGGAAGCAGTTGAAATGAAAGAAAAAATAAAAAAAGCAAAGCTAAATTATGACGCTTAGAAAATGCATCTGCAAATCCATACGAAACTTTATGAGTTTTTTTTCTATTGTGAATAAAAATCGAATACACTTCCGCATTTCACTGCACGTAATTCTTTTCGTATTGCAGTAACAAGCAAGAAAAATTTATCTTTACACGAAAAAATTCATTTTGAACAGACACAAATTAATGAAAGTATATATTTAATTACATACTATGTATTTTTTAATAGTTACTTCTAGAAATGTTCTAAAAATCAAGATTATTAAACTGAATAGTCAAATTAAATTAAATCGAATCAATAATTGTCATATTTTCGTAATTTTATTTAAAATTAACCTATTTGTATGACATATTCAAGAATAATATTTATTTGTAAGGAATGTTTAATATCTAAGATGAATCATAACATATATAATGTTTAAAGATATTATCCATTTTTTTCTAAAAATCATTATACAAAAACAACGACCGGTCCCGGTTTCCTGTACTATATCTTTTTCATTTTTTTATTTTTGTAACACATTTTTATGATTTCTAATTTCTACGATCAATTTCTTTATAATAATATAAATATTTCACACTTTCTCTAGAAAGGTAAAAACAAAGGAAAAATCTATCATAAAAATTGATTAAAAATTTTTTTATCATTTCTTCTAGCAAATTTAATGGATATTCTGCCATTTCTTAAAAAAAAAAAGTAGAGTTTCTGTATCTTTATACAGCATCCGTTCAGCAATAAGTTGTTTTATAGCTTATTTAGGTTACTAAAGCAAACGGTGAAGCAATTTAGGGTAAAGGGTTTTCTGTGATGTTCACCGTTAGTTCGAGATAAAAGCATTTGTCTGAGACTTTCTGATTCTTAGAAATAGAAAATTGTGTTACCGTTTCGCCTCTGCACGTTGATTTACGTTGAAATACCGTTCGATTAGACTTTTTTATTAATTCTAAATGTTTTAAACAAGTTTTATTAATTTGATATCTCTATATCATCATTTTCTAATAACTATGACTTTAACAATTCTAATTATTATTTAATATATATTTATTTGCGATTATTATTATTTAGATATTGTTTATATATAAAATTATATATTTACTATTTAAATTACATACATTATATTTATTTTTTAAATTAAGATTCTTGTAACTCACGTTATTTTTTAATATGAAAAGTACCGTATATTTCTCTCCAATTTTCTCTTTCGACCCATTTCTATTCAACTGTACCAAAGATCATGAGAAGAACACCCTGTTATTATCGACAGTCATCGTTAATGCCAAAGATTACGTGTCCATGTATAATAAATGGCCAGATACGAGAGGCGGACTCACATCACATCCCATCGCATCGTACCACGAGAGTAAATTCGCCCGAATCACGACGGAAGAGGCCCTCGGAATGGGGCTAAAGTGGAGCGAGCGCTCTTCGTGGTAGTCCTCGGGGCGTATCGTTGCGTGAAACCGACATCATCGTAGCACAACGAGGGCCTAACGACGGGCATTCATGATGCGCGCCCGTTTGCCCACGTGACATGCAAAAATCACCCTTCTGGTACTGTAAGATACGAAGGGCCTCTGGCCGAGGATGACTAGTCCGTGATTGGCTCCAAGGGTGGCAGAGAGGATGGGGAAATTGTGCTGAGAGAGGGGGAGAACGAACATCCCCGTTCTCCATTCGCGTTCTCTGCTCCCTTTCTTCGCCGAGAGCCGAGAAACCTACGTCGGGCTAATTCAACCAACAAAACGAACGTTTACGCGCGTTTTACATAAGTGCTAAGTCACGGTGGTTCTTCCTTTTCTTCTTCACTCCTATCCAGTCTCATCATTCTTCTCTCTTACTCATGTCAGATTTCTGACGAAAAGGGAACGGTGATCAATGAGATCAAAGCACATCTTTCAAAAGTCCTCAAAAAAAAAAAAAAAAAAAAAAAAAAAAAAAAAAAGAGAAAAAAAAAAAAAAATTTTCTCTATATT
>Ga0157363_1001094_pt1 | contig 22038 bp, 4 predicted proteins | sample AttsexASBM1_FD_111477 | JGI IMG/M metagenome (GOLD analysis project Ga0157363, IMG submission 111477) | Fungus gardens microbial communities from leaf cutter ant in Ribeirão Preto, State of São Paulo, Brazil - Atta sexdens ASBM1 | ecosystem: Host-associated > Fungi > Mycelium > Unclassified ... | reverse complement strand
TTCTATTTATATTATAAAACAGAACACATTTGCATTTTTATTTAACGAGAAATAAATTGTGACATTTGATTTGTTAAATTTATTTACTTTAAAAGTAACATGAAAGTACAATTTAGAGACTATTACAAATTCAAAAAATATTATTTATAACAAACTCTGGAAGTTATACATCGTCTTATTATGAAAACTATATCTTTTTAATTATATTTAAATTTTTTTAAACAGACGATTCAATTTTTCTTTATAAAGTCGATTTCAATAAGAAATACATGCAAAAATTGTTTAAACTTTATCTTATTTGACTGACCGAACGTTTATTGCGGGAGCTCAAGCATCTTTCTAATTAATTTTATTGCATCTGCACGAGAATGTGCAACAAGTAAAACTAAATAATGCGCTACTGTTTCCGTAACTATTTCGTATTCCGTAGATAGTCGTGTTCACTCGTGTGCATCGACCTGTCGGTAAATGATTCTGCTATTTCTACAATGTGCTAGCAAAACTCTATTCGGCACTTCTTGCTAAAGATTGTTTTTCACATTATGTGATCGTTGCATATAAAATCGATGATTGATATCAAAATTAAATTATTTCTTTAAGGAGCTCCATTGTATTTACATGAAATACGTCAAATTCGCATAATGCACATGAAGTAAATTAAAGTGAAATAATCCATGAAAAATATATAACAAATCTAAGCAGAGAATCGCCAATTTTTAGGTCAATTAAATATTAATATTATTGTTCGTATAAAAAATTATATTTTACCTTTGTAAAACTGTAATAGAGTATGTTTGTAAAGATGGAAAAGGCACTTCGTGTATACGAGCGGAAGGAAGCAGTGAAAGAGAGTAGATAGAGAAAGAAAAGGAGGGAGAGAATTTGAGGGTCTTTGTCTTACCTTCTTTAAACACAACCGCGCACAAAAGCGAAGTGAAGGAACGAAAGGAAGACGAGGGAATTATTAACGCATACGGCGTTGCTCACCGGTGTGCATCGAAGTGTCCGCCGAAGCACTAGCTTCCCTTCCTTCGACTCGACACCCCACGGTTCCCTTTTCCCCACGATTCTCAATGACGAGACATAAGGCGTTACATCGCGAATTCCTACGGATCTTATCGTCCCGGCTGGTTGAATGTAAGAATTCGACCGGAAGGAACAGCATGGTCGAGGGTGACGCGATTGCAATTATTGCAATTACGTAATAATTGCTCCCTTTTGACGTAATTGAAGAAACGGTGTTCGAAATTAATTCGTTTTTAAATTTGCAATTAAATCTTCGTTTGCATACGTTATACTGCTGAAATTAAGAATTCTATGACAAAAGAAAATAAAATTTGAGGTAAATGATTAGTCAAAACACTTGTTATTATTATATAATATATAATGTTTAATTCAAATCTAATAAAATCGGAATTTGAAAATTTTAAACAATCTTCTTAGAATTCTTTTATAAGTTTTCTTAGAGCAGATCCGTGTTCCGTAACTTCTAACGATAGTGTCAGTCTCGTTACATTGTTGCGCAGCTTCTTTACCTTATATTAAAACCTACGCAATGATAATGTGACGATATTATTACAGAGAGTTACAGAATAAGGGACTTATAACTCTATAATAACTGCAATTCTTAATGATTGTAACGATATCGTTTCATTGTTGTTATTTAGCTTTTTTACTGAGTACAAAACCTGCGCAAGGACAATATAACGATATTACATTGTTGTTGCGCAACATTATACTATGTGCAAAATTATGCACAACGATCCATTATATATTACAGTTATTAAGAGTTTACACAGAATAGAATTATTAAATTAGACCTCCATTCTATAATTTTTGACTGTAACGATATCGTTAAATTGTTATTGCGCAGGTTTTATACAAATAAAGAAACTGCGCAAAGACAACGTAACGAATTCATTACAATCGTTAAGGCTCGGTTGTACTAACGTTACTTTATTTTATTTTAAAATTTGATGTAAAACTTAACTCTATCTCATTTTAAAATCGAAAAGAGGAACAAAGAGAGTTTTAAATCTCGCTTAAAATTAAAGTAACATTGGTGCAACTGGGCCTAAGAGTTACAGAATAGGATCCATAACTTTTTAAAATCAAACATTTCGTCTATCAACTTGTAAAAATCAGAGCAAAAAATATCTATTTAGATATTTGAATTAAAAAGTCCTAAAAAGATTTCGCAATGTTTTCAATATTGTTTTTGTGAAGGAAAAAAAAATAATCATTATAAATATCAAAAAATTAGCTGTAGATATAAACAGGTACGTTAGCATGACACCTTGCTCTACACTTCCCTTGTTCCTCGACCTATCCTACCATCAGGTGCACTTATCAGGTGAGGTGCTGCCATCTGAGCAGGTACACCCACAGATAAAGCAAACATAATGCTAACGCACACATACACAAGTAATCCACGAAAAGGAGCAGGCTGTGGAAAGGGGGTTGCCGGTCGTTCCTCCCACCTTTCGCCCCTGTCAACCGGTAGAGGGGCCCTGATGCGCAAGCGCAAAGACCCGTGGGTCCTTTGCACTAAGAGCGAACGGCTGGGACTCGACTTCGGAGACTCGAAGTCTGTTTCTGTCGTAGGGGAAGTTGCCGCGGAACGTGCTGATCGTCAGCGTTTCTCTTAGCGGTTTATAACTTCCATCCTCCGCGAGTTCTTGTTTTGATTTTTTTTTTTTAATTTCTCCTCTTCTTTCTTTCTTTTTTTTCTTTTCGTCGCGATTTGTTCGCGAGTGAAACGTGCGCACGATTTTGGGATTTCGGTACATTATCAGTGACGAAAGAGAAAGAAAGAAAGAGAAATTACTCGTGTTTACCAGTGTGCACTGTGCCATGAGGATCTAGAAACATCGGTCAGGGTAAGTTGCTAATTACATTATCTAACAAAATTTTTTTCACTTAATCCTAAAGAATACAATTACGAAACACTTTATGAGATTAAAATTATGTAACAAATACTTCTCAGAAAAAATATTTTGTTTGTAAAGAAGAAAGCTAAATCTTTCATTTTTCTGATTACTTATAAATGCAATGAAAAATTTAATAAATTTTAAAATTTTTAATAGATTGTTAATCTTTTTACAAAATAAATTTTTAGAATTAAAAAAATAGCGTTTACAATTTGCGATAATAATATAAGCAAGCTCGAATGGAGAAATTACGAGAATATTAATCTCTTAGAAAACTAACTAACTCTTAATAGTCTACTTTTAAAATTTTACAGCTTCTCCTTAAATAAGCTTTATCATAATTTATAATTTTCATTGTACTTCTTGTCTCAAAATAACACTCTCACAAAATATAACACTATTTCAACGCGACTATAATAATTTTCCCGTTCTATAAAAATTAAAAGTGTCCGTTTTGAGTATTGATGAGAGTTTTATGTGCTTCTCTCTCTCTCTCTCTCTCTCTCGCATATTTATATAAATTATTGTTCCTTTCTTAAATATAAGATAAAAAATAAATTTATATAAATCAATACTAATATAAGAAAATACATAAATCCATTCAAGACATTATAAACTCACTAATGACCTCTATAACATCTTTATGACATTATAAAATTGTCCTAAACATATGTTCATCTGTGCCATTCACTTTTTATGAGAAGTAAAAGAGTAAAATATTGAAAGGTGAATAATAATAAAATTGTCAATTGATTTACACGACGATTTGTAGAATCTTGGTTTATGAAATCTTATAATACTTCTGAATAGTTATAGAATTTTTCTAAACATTTTTTTCACGAGTATCGAAAGGCGATGTTACATTCATCTAATTATCGCAAGAACATGATAATGTTATTATTAATATAATCGTAATTACGATCTTCGATGGAACATGCATCTCAATATTTACGTTAATATTTCCGTGGCACGAAAGTGCAATGCGATCTCCGACTCGCCGTGGAGGTAGATAGCCGAGCGGAGCACTGACCGGTGATTTGAATGCGCGATGCAGTCACCAGACGCTAGCATTCATAAATGCCCCGTATCTGCATTCCGTACTTGGTAGCAGAAATACGATACACACACGATCGTAAATATCATTGCAATTTGTTGCCAGACAGTCAGATACTACACGTATTGCTGTCAATATAAATAATTTTCTTGTAATTTTATTGTCTTAACGACATCTTCTATGGACGAAACTATGTTGTCTTTCTGCAAGAAAGAAGAATATTCGTTCCGCTTAAATCAAATTGATCACGAGAATTGATAAACCTACTTTCCTTTTATATTTTCAAAAATAGATCACAATTATATACAGCTGGTACCATTTTTCAAGTTGACTTTATTTTAAGATTAAGCCTCATTTTTAAGGTTAGCTTCAATTTAAGATTTAATAAATATATACAATTATGTTTGAAAAACTAATATATATACATTTTCGTTTTACCACTTACCATATGGTGCGACGTTCCGTTGTATGAAATACTTCGAGAATATTATTAATAGCTGATTTCAATCGCGGTACCGACTTTCGTTTTATAAAGCATCTTTGATTTTACGCCGAAAAAAGACTCAACTATTCTGCGTGTAGATTACAATCAGCTAGGGTATTTGAAATTATGATTCCAGGCGTGTCCAAGAAGGGAAGATTAGGACGAGCAGACGAATGAACGAACGAACGGACGAACGGATGGACGTAGGTATGTGCGTATGTGCGTATATACATCGTCAGAGATCAAATCACGTTAGCCTAATGTCGAGAACGTTCGTACGTGGGTGGTTGTATCCACGCTGGAATCTCGACGGCGATTCAACATCCTGTGGTTTCATATCGCTAAAGGATTCCCGTAGGAATCCAATCTCACGCAGCATCTCTTTAATGTGAGAAGGGCATACAGACCTGTTAATCGAGAAGTGATAGAGAGTAATCGTAGCTAATTTAAGTAATTTACGAATTAAGACAATTGTAGGTTTCTACAATCGCCACAAGCGACAGAATAAAAATATTGGAATTTTTTTTAATTATATATATATTTTTATTTTATATATAATTTAATAAAACTTTAGAGTAAGATAAATATTTAGAACATATAACTTTTTTGTCGTATACATATTTTAATAGCTATTTAACGTATGTTTAAAATATGAATGAAACATTAACAACATGATTTGCAAACAAAAGAAACGTGGCATTTAAAGATGATGTTATTTAAAAAGTCTGATTAGTGACGATATTTTATTCAATACGATATGATGTCACGGAGGGTAATCTAGCACTACGACGGTTCATGATCTCTTCTTCTCTTTATCTCCTCTTTCCTCCTTCTCCTCCTCTTCAATTCACGTAAACAGGACGCAGAAAACAAGCGTCATGCTCAACAGACTGAACGAAGAAGATCGTGCGAACTACGGATATGCAATTAATCTCCATTTCGCGCAATTTCCTACATCGCGGTCCATTATCCCCCTAACTCTCCCAAGAGTATCGGCATGCAAAGTGTGTGCGGGTCTCGAATTAATCGCTCGACAACAACATGCGACAAAGTAGAGTGCGAGACTCCGAGCTTCGTATCGGGAGCTGGACCGCCACAGCTCGTTACACGAGTCTCGGAATGAACCACACCGGGTCTCCATTGGCGAGCCAATCGCTTTCCGCATGTGTTTTGCATATGGACTCTGTTTGGTTGTAAGGCCTCGCAGGCCTCTCGTGTCGGACCCACTCGAGAGAGATTCGGAACCTCTTGAACGTCTCTCTATATTGTGTGCATCCGTGTGAGACGCGTTTATTATGCTTTTGTATGCGTTGCGTTGTGTATGCGCGATGTGCGAGAGGGTGTGCGCCGTCACAAAATGTAGTCGAACCGGCTACAAACGCGCACATACTTACTACAACGCATCCACAGCAGCCGAGCCTTGCAACTTCGTGGATGCTGGGTCTCCGAGTGCCCTGACGAATTTCTTTCTCCTGAAACGCGTGTTACGGCTGCAAAGCGCACGCCGCGGTAAAAGTTTTACACTTCGCGATTTTGCACGGACTGGGCTTTCCTTGCGGTCGAAAGCAGTGAATGTTCCTCATTACGATATCATATATTAAATGCAGGTATTTTACGGGAGATCGAACCGCCACGCCGCGCCGGTTTTGACTTTCCGAGTTTTAATAAAAACCTAATTAGGTTCTTATTATGATCTGATGAGGCTATCCGAATGAGGATCCGACTACTGTCGTTACATGCGTTACATGCGTTACATGACTAATCAGGTCCCAATGAATTTATCTTATCAGGATCTGTTAAAATCCCTGGATAAATTAAGTTGGGTTGGGGAATATCTTGAAAAATAAATAAAAATATTGAAATTTCTTTAAATGAATCATGTTTATGCTCAATTTTCAAAGTGTTATCCGTATCAATCCCGAACTGTTTATTAACATTATCGTATTCAAAAGATCAAAATCTATAAAAAAAAAATACTATTCCGTTTACTTACATCTTTTTGAATAGAAATCGAATTCTTTTTAACATCCTCCTTTCGAGACTCTCGTCGTTTCCGAGATGCTCAACAAGGAAAAGAGTATAATGGCTGCTGCATTCGATCTATGCGTTGGTCTTGGGTTAGCCATGCATGTTCCATGAATTTCTGCAACGTCGCTCTCGGCATCGAGAAGCACAGAGGAGCGACCATTCGTCCGGTCGTCCGAAAAAGAACATATCTCGGCTCGACGAAGAAAGGCTCGTAAAAGCAGTATGCAGTCATTGCACTGCATGTAGGATCCGCGCACCTCCGCTACGCCGCTTGCAGAACAGCGAACAATGGATAGTGACGTCACGAGACTGCACCTGTAGCTGCAAATGCATGTGCGCGAGGACCATCCCGTGAATCGCAAACGTCTCGCGGACTCTATTCCGCAGCTTTTGAACCGGGCGAACAAGTGTTTAATACATAACGTATGGCGCCAGCATCTTCATTTCCGTATAATTACGTACCATTATTTTGCATATTGCTTGAAAACGTCTGACCAACGAGAAATCGAAGATTCAATAGTGCGTCGTAGATTTTATTTGATCAATTTATCATCATTGTTAATACAACGCTTGTTAAAAGACGCGCATATTACGAACTTGATGTAAATAATGTTGATTCTTCATCACGTTTTGTATCAGATAAAGTTAGAAAACCGAAGTTTTTTGAAAGATGGGGATTGAAAATTTTCTCTTTAAATGAAAAAAAGATATACCAAAGTATATATTCATAGTAATTTTATTTCGATTTCGTTAAAGTTTAGTTTCATTTTATAAATATAACGAATTTTTTCGATATAATATTACTTAAGCATTTACATCAAGAAACTCTCACCCTTTTTAAAAAAATAATGATAAATAATTAAATGCAATTTTATAAGTTTAAAATAAATTTTATAAGTTTAAAATAAATATTTTATTTACATTTACTGGTAATAATCATTACGAAAGACCTCGAAAATCGGACGCGAAACGCGATGTCTCTCACGAAACGTCGTGAAATATCAAATGCATCATCGCGCGAAGATTTGAAGCTATATTGCGAAGTCATAAATTTCGACAAATTATAGCCGATTGCAACCATCGGCAAAACATAACCCTCGTTCGCGAGTAAATTCTCTCACGTTGCTGTGCAAAAATGTTGCCATGATGGGACAACGTGAATTTTTTTCGGGCGCAATCGCGCTCTCCGACTGGACTTTCTCCATTTAAAATTCGTCTGCCTTCACCTGACCGAGTCATCGTTCGTCCGGCTCTCAAGACCGGATCGGATCGGGAGAAGGAGGCCTCGCTAAATATCTTATTACTTTTGAATTAACATATCGGTACCGAGATAACTGGACTTTTTCTTGCCGCGGCTCTCTGTCAGCATGCTGCGGAATATAGTTAGGATATATGGGTCAGCCGGCGATCCCTTCATTGACGTTTCAAGCAATTGTACCTGTGCGTTGATACGAACGGGGGAAATTAATTTAATTGGTTGCCATAGATATAACATGCTCGAGCATGTCTTTTTTTCGACTACGTAGCTTATCAACACTTTCGCAAGTAAGGTAAGTGGTAGTTGACCGAAAGTCTGTGCACCGTCGATTTCTAATATTCGAACGGTCGAGGACAGTCACAATTGTAAATCAATAGAGATCGGATAAAATTAAAATGTTGATTCTTGTCTTCCTTTTCTGTCTCACTACCCAATGTAAATAGCACATAGTGAAAATCGACCGATTCTTTCACCGGGAGAGTAACGCATGCAGTCGCACCGGTCTCTTTTACCTGCGTTCCGTTCTCGAGAATATGCGCGATTGTCGATCGGATCGACGATCGATCTTCATGACGGAGAGTTTCTACGCGACGGGAAAAAAAACTCGCCGCATCGAACAGTTATAAAAGTCAATCACGAGTATATACATATCGAGGCGCACGACTTCTTAGTCGCTCACTCGCTTCCTTCACCGGGCAGCTTTCATTTGAGTTTCTATCACGTTAGACTTTCAACGGAGGTCTACGACTCCTCGATAGACGTTCCAATGTATATACCAGTTAGTATACAGTAATGGATAGTTTGTCACGAGCGCCATTCGCACGGATAATTCTAATCGCGCCGATGATTTTATTCGTGCGTCGCTTCGCTGACTTCGCTTTTGTCCGTTCCAGTGTTTTGACAAAATAAAGGCAGTGTGGCTACAAATGGCAAGGCCTCTATAAAAAAAGAAGTCGTCGCTAACATAAAATTTATGAAACGTGAAATTTTAGTTGAAAAGCTTGATAAACTGAGCGGGGAAAACATCGATATACATATATTTTGCGTTTATGACCGTTTCCATCAATGTAGATTAACTTTAATCTCGGTTTCATCTTGATTTAATTTACTCTTCATCTTTTTCTAATTCTTACAACTAGAAAAAGTTGAACTGAGATTAAAATTAATACTCTTGAAGCTTCCACGGACACTTTCTGTACAGAAATTATGCGTTTCGCGGGTCCAAATTCATACTTCTTACAATTAGTATCAGACTATTCCTGAATTGCAGTGTTCACGAAACATTAGCATTCTAAAAATGCGCGAAATACATAATTTCCGTCGAGATTAAAATTAATCTACATTAAAAACAAGCATTAACAAAACTTCTTTGTAAGTCGAAATAAAGAAATTCATTTTCATGTATGAACAAATATAACAATATTTTATTACACTTTTATCAAATCGTTATATTCTTTTTAATGTATATATAGAAGAGCAAAATAACTCACTAATTGTAACATAAATAATATTTTATGAATTTATTTCTACGTTTCATTCGTTATTAAACGTAATCTTTAATGAATCATTGTCGAAAGATTTAACGTAGAGGAATTAAATGTTGTAAATCGCGAAACTTTTAAAAAGTGCTTTTTGTGCAATCTAACATTAAAAGGAAAGGACGTTTAAGTCTGAACAGTCAATGCCGGGTTAATCAATAGGAAGTTACAGGTAGTATTATATCGACTTTGTCCATCAGCTGTTTCGACTCAAATTGCAAAAGCCGCTTGAGCCAATAGCTCGATACAGACTTCGGTTGCTTATCACGTTACAACGGTCGTGTTCTCCGTTCACCGCTCTCAAAATGGCGCCGGAGACAGTTAGACTTGTTACGTCAGATCGCCGATTACGGTCGCGCCAAATGACGGAATGTATTCAAGGATCTAATCTCATCCCCTCGTCCTCTCTCGCGACCCTGTTCCCACTCGGAGAGATATGCAACCATGCAAAGTGCATACAGTTGAACATGCTCGCGTGATGGCCGTAACTAGGTTAGGTAATTCACAAAAGACCAGAGGTGCACGTCCTTGACAGAATCGGAAAGTATTACAATATTTTGAACGAATAAATGCACAAAATTAAACATTCGATCATTTTCTTCTTGTTTCTTTTTGCACAGAGAAATTTTTAACAAAAATAGAAATTAAAAAATTTCACTTGTATCTCTCGATAATTAAGCCAAAGAAATAACAAATGATTTTGATCAGAGACTCGCGAGGTCGAAAAGTATCTCACGCAATTGGAAAGCACGTCTCTAATGCACAATTCACTTAAGGAATTATTTAAATTAATATGGACTGACGTGGTAATCGACAGACGTTAGAAAACGAACGACGTGTTTCATAAATCAAACGATCGCATGAGCGGTTGCGAATGAGAAAAAAATACTAGACTCACATCGACCGATTACACGGTTCGCAATCATTTTGATCGATGCCGATGCGTCGTTGACTGCTACGTTTCCTGTTATTTCCCTTCTGCGCTGTGCTGTCGCGTCTGAGGAATGCGATTCGCTCGATCGGCCGTTCAATAAATAATTGGGTTAACGGTTTCGCGGCGGAATCGTCGTCGCTGGCAGTCGAGGGAAACGGCCTTGATGATGTTGCACAGACGTCCTAAGGACGATTCACCCAGCTTTCTCCGAACGCACCTCTAACCGACTAACCGATCACTCGATCGTTCATTAGTAACCACGCAATTTTCTGTTGTACCTGCAGCACTTAAAGCGTTTCTCTTTCTTCGTACGTTGTATATTTCTTACTTATCTACGTAACATTGAAAATCGAACGAATTAATTAAGATTGCTTGTCATCGGTTGCGAATTAACATCATTGCAACGTTGACTGAAAGAATTGCTCCTTGGAAGTATGATGAGACTTGTATATCATCCATTACATCAAGAATAAATTACTTTGCATAATTGCTATTTTGAGACTGCATGTAAATTTGTATGTCAGAAAGAATACAATGGGATTAATGTTAAATATTATGAATTCGTAATATTATGAATTCAATGAGTTCTTACACTAAAAATTTTTTTAATTTGCTTCTGTAAAAAAGAAAGTACATTTTACAAAATTATATTATTATTGTGCCTATTATTTGCTTTAAGAAATTGTTATATATTAAAAATTGCAAAATATTATATTATTTATTACGTTTTAAATATGTAATTAATGTAATTAATGTAATTAATAGTATATAACATTTATTTGAATATAGAGTATAATTATCATATTTAATAACGTATATTATATCATATTTAATGTAATATGTTTATTTTTAATATATTTAATGTAATATTTATTTTTAATATATTTTTATTAATTAAAATTAATGCAATGTTATAAGAGATTAATTATTCCAATACACAGGGTGTACTAAACTTTTTGACAAATCGCTTGTAGGCAAGTAGACAGACTAAACTGAGTAAAAAAATCTTTTAATATCATTTTGCAATTTTCACATTTCTTTTTTTACTCAAAGTACAATGTCTAAAATTGACACATGAAACTTTAAGATATCTTTAAGAATTCTTAAAAAAAAATATTCTTAAGATATTTTATAAAAAAGTTTGAAAGATATCTTAAAGATGTCTTATTATCGATTTTATCCGTTTATTCGGCAATCCTCAGAAATTAATATCTCGTTAATTATTATGAAAATTGCAAAATGATAGAGAACTTAATTAGATCCGCTATATCAGCTCACAGCAGTGTGTCAAAAAGTGTGTCAAAAAGTTTAGGACACCCTGTATATTTTGATCATAATTTATAAATAAATTATAGGTTTCTTTGATAATACTTAATGAAAGCTCACGTAATCTCTATCAAAATATTCAAAAAAGCTGCGCACTCGTACGACTTTGTGTCTCCTGCTAGACAAATATATATTTCTAACTCTATTTAAATTTTTATTTTTTTGTCTGGTAAATCTTCCAACCAACTGATCGACCGCATTAATTAACGTCTAACCTTTCCACGATGAAGGCATCGTCGTGCGGTTATGCGAATGAAATCGTCCTTGACGCTGCCTCGAGATTCCTTTAAGGCCGAGTTGAGCTTTCCCTAGGTATAAGTCATTCCTGACAGCTCCACGAAGAGATGACCGCGCGCGACTCTTTCTATCTGGGAAGTCTTCGAATCAACATTTACTTTTTGCTATTCCTTACTTGTTTTTTAAATCGATTTTGTATATATGAATACACATCACAAAATCATGTTATACAAACAGCGCTATGTTATCAAATACAGTAAAAAGTAGAACTCCGATAGTTTTTTTCCATTTTTATGTATTTTTAATCTACGATGAAAATTTTAAACTATCTACAATACCTACAATACCTAAATATCTACAATACAATAATTTGATACGTGAAATATATATGCGAGCATTTAAGATTCTAAAACTTATTCGCTAAATTTTTATAAATTTGTTATCAAAAAACATTTTCTTTATCAACATAAAAAAAGACATGTTCGACATACATCATAATTATTAATGGTTGTTTATTCATTCAGAAATACAGAAGAAATAATTTAGCATTTAAAAAAGTTATTATAATTCCACATTAATAAATATTAATAATTTTATTAATATTATCATAAACATTATTATAAATATTAATAATTTATAATAAAACCATTTTAATTAATTTTAATTAATTTAATACATAAATTAATGCGCTTGTATCAGTTGCAATATATAAGCACAGTATGTTGCAATAATAAACCTGTAATAAAACTCAATTTGTACATTCATCCATATTTATGTCCAATAAATATTAAACATATAAAATTCAGTTGTACATATTAAAATCTCATTTATTTTTATAGTTGGTTAGCTTGATCGTAACATTAAACACGACATTTTTCATGGAAGATTACACATTTGCGAATTCATGTTCAAGCATCAAGAGAATTATTTTATTCAAACCCAGTTTGTAAACTGTTTCTGCAGGAATGGACTATATTTAATTAAACGACAAAAATTTATTAATATCATGTATACTTGCGTGTGTACATCATCGTTAGAAGAGTCTTATGGGAAATCATAAATGAGCTCATTAATACGAAATTTATGAATGTTTTAGTACAGAGTATGTTTAGTACAGATAAAATTCTGTAAGAGTGGAAGAAAATATTGAAATAAGCTATAAGCGAGTCAACTCACTGATTTGCAATAATGATCTCTCTTATAAAACTGCTGTACATTAATTACAAGTTAAAATAAACTTATTTGTTTGTGTTTTATTCTAAGGCTGTATAGTGATAACGATTGCAGTTAAGACGAGACACAATATAACAGACTGTATCATGAGTTTCTCTGGCATATAATGTCAAAGAAGGACTAAATTCAAAGTGCAAATTGCTTCATATGACGTTGAAATCACAATCTCTTTTACTGTGTGAGTCTAATTCTATCCTACGTTTTAATTGTATTAAATTTTAATTTATTAAATCGCTTGTAAAATTAAAAGGAAAGGCTTTTAGCTTCAGACAAGGATGTGTAAAAAAATTATTGAAAGACGATGCCGTGTTACTCGCATTGTCTTCATGCATTAAGTATAACGGTAATTACCCGCATAGATATGTGCCCTTCGATTTTGTACCGTTCGTTGACGGAAAGTATACTGTTTCCTGGCACACCTACTTATTTAAATCCCGTAACTAAGCAGCGACCTCTGTGACGTATTGCGTCCTTCAAAAGTATTTGTACATTACTTGTAAAAAATGAAAAGTACACTGAAAGAACTTTAATACAATATCTAAAAATTCAATATCTAAAAAATTTAACTAGAACTCTGAAAATAATTTTTTTGGATCATCAGAATAATTATGTAGGAAATTCCAGTATGATAAGAGCAATGCTGCAAATAACTTGTATTATTATATTTTAACAATCAATTTAAACGTTTTACATAATTATTTTGATAGTCCAATATAATTTTTTTTTATCTATATACAGCTAAATTTTTAGATAGCCTTCAGCCAAACTTTTCTTTCCGTGTAGCGAAGAGAAGAAAAATATATTCTAAATTTTATATCCTTATTATTATATTTAAAAAACTGTAAAAATGCAATTAGCGTTGATGTTTGCAATAAAAAAACTTCAATTTTTACTAAATAATTCTATAATTTATATGAAAGCTAGGATTGCTGCCAAGTTTCAAAGCATCTGTCGTTGCAATCAACATTGGTGCGCAATCGAGATTCCGATCGCTGAATCATAGAAATAGAAATATGAACGTGAAGATCAGCGACACGGTGGTTCGACAGTTTGACGATTTTTAAGTAGCGATCCCCGAGATTCTATATGCACAATAAACATATGAGTACGACTAGATACGCTGGCGACACTTTCACTCGCTGCCATTGTCCGATCCAATGGTTCCAGCAACGCTGTACACGGAGCCTGAACCAACGCTGACGTGTATAGTTTCGTTCCACTGGCCAGGCAATCCGGTCTTTCGATACTGTGAATCCGGTCGCGCGAACAATGGACCTCCCCTGCGAATGGGATCTAATCTCGCGAGAGAACACGCACGATAAATGATGAAAGTAACCGCGTCTCATGGTACGTGAAACATGTTGCTTAGGAGAAGTTTGAAAAAATTCAGAATACCGCAATTTAATTTTATAATGAAACTGACATAATTGGAAAAAATATTGTACACTGAGAAAAAAATTGCTGATTGAAAAATATATTAGTTAATTAAATTATTGTCTACCACAAATAAATATTCGTTAATTTAAACAAATAACATGTTTAAAATTACAAAATTTTTGATATGACTCACATATATTTAACCTAAATATATTAAAACTTAAATAATCACTACGAATTAAATTTAGTGCATTTATTAGCATTTAGTGAAGTTAACTACATTTTCTTTCAGTATATTTCTGATGCTGAAAGCATGTTTCTTATTTTTAACTTCTTCCGCTTTTGAAATTTCCATTTGGGTATAACACAATTACTTATAAAAATATATCTGAAAAAATATAGTGTGCCTTCCAACACAGATGACACGATGTGATACAATGGATCATTACATCTTTGTTGTTTTCCAATATTAAACAAAGATAAAATGATCACTGTGTCGCTTGTTCGAAAGCACATATAAAAAAGTACTGTTTCACAACAAACAAGAATATTAAAGACTATAACAGCTGAATCTTTAATTCTTTAAATAATTCAATGTGAATTATTTATGTATTTATATATAAAATATATTATTTACATGCATTTATACCATATTTAATAATCATTTGAACTGCACACTGAATTAGTTTTCCGGACTTATAACATAATTAAACTATTATAATAATATCACAAATGAAATTAAATTAACAAGCAAATTTTAATAGCTCAATCCGATATCATATTAGAAAGATGTTAATGTGCTGAAAAACTGTAAATTTTTTATTGTGAAAAATATTACTTCAGCCGAGAACTACAGTATTACTTTAATTTATATATGTATGTAGAGCAAATTAAATTGAGACGGAAAATCCTCTATATATATATATATATATATATCTTGTTTTCTTGAACGTTATCTTATTGGCATAAAATCAACATTTCATATGCAACAATCTAATGCATGCTTGTTAATAGCGCAAGGCAAATCGATAAAAATATTATAAATAGCAAAAGCTTGGAACTATTTACTTCTATCGTTGCACATTTCCAGTTCGCTTACCCTTAGGCATTCTGATTCATTAATTACAGACGCGAGCGACCTAATGACGAGAAATTTTATCTGTCGATTCGGGCAACTGTATTAATTAAGTTGCGGGTGAGATAGCAGATTATCAATTTATGAGATTAATGATATTAAATCCAATAAGCTTGTTGTAATAAGTTCGCATTAGTTTCACCTTAGCCTGCTAAGTTTCGCAAGCTAGCGGCGTTTCGTAATCCATATGGCGGTTTAGCCATTTAACACAAACAAATTCCTCCGGCCTGGTCCGCGCGATTAACATACGTTTGCCATATCGGAGAACATTCGCCGCCATGTGATTCTGTTGAATGACAAACAATAGCTCTCTGGGAGCGTTATGATAATTACTTCCGATCCCAGTACCAAATCGTTGCCGCAGAATATCGAAGGTCGTGCGGCGAAATCACATAGTTCGGAGTGAAGTAATAGCGGCATGGTTTTCTACGTGCAGCCGATTCTAAAGCATTACACCTTGAAATGCATTTTGCATGCGTAAACATCTGGGAATAAAAATGCAGCGCGTATTTTTCCCATGTCCTTCGACGACAAGCACGCATGCATTTATTGCTACTTATTGCTACTTGGATAAGATTTTCACTGGTACATAGAAAAGACAGTTTCGTTAGAGTATTTAAAATTTTAAGATACAAATTTGAAAATAATTTTATTGGACCATAAAATAATTATATAGGACGCTAAAACTGGTTAGTAGAATGTCATAACTTTTGTAACATATGTTCATCATGCCGAAGATTCTTATGTAATTATTTTAATAATCCAACAAATTTATTTTTAAATCTATTTTTAAAAGAACGAAGGACTCTTAATTTAAAAATAATATCAAGAATAGGATATATATAGTCAAATATAAAGAATTATTTATTTATTAAATATAAAGAATTATTTTTAAATATAAAAAATCAAACGGGAAATATATAATATAGTACTCTGAAATTAATTGAAAATCATATATATTATGTTTTGGTCTCACGATTGAGCCTTCTTTATTCAAGTCGTATGTATAAATGATGTTACAATGTAGTCGAAGAAATAGATGATATTATAGTAATGATCAGAGAGACGGAAATTACTCGCAAACGGCTGGACGACCGGTTGTTTAAAATTTCTCAATGTTCTGGTAAAAAGTCAAGTTAAAAATAAATTAAATGAAAAAATCGAGCAAATACGTCATTCTAGTAGAAATAACTCATCGAACTGGCCATACAATTAAGTTTCGCATATCGAGAAGATATTAATTTCTTTATTAATAAGCGTCAATGTGTTGGTTTATAATAAAATAATAGCAACAATAGAAAAAAGTTAGTCATGATATAAAATTAACGATATATTAAGACAATAATTATTATATGTGAATGTATTTAAAATAAGACACGTGGTAAACGTATATATTACGTATATGTCATGATAGACGAACACTGACTGACAAATAATAAAATAATCTTGATATTGCAATGTCAGATTTTTTGTTTATTATCGGAATGTAAGCTTTATGGAGGCTCTCAGTTTTAAATCTGTATCTAGATAAATTTTTAAATATTTAAAATCGTTTTCATGTAACAAATCCGATATTAAATAAATATTTATTATATGCACTTATATTAATTAATATTATCGCAAACATGATTTCTCAATAAATCAACATATTTAAGATTAGGATTGGCAGTAACGCATTACTTGTAACGCTTACTTCATTGACCGTTATAATAACGATTTATAATGACATTGTGAATTTTTTATGACGATAATGATCAAAGTTAGAAAAGTCAATCGTTACTTGTAACGAGTTGAAAAAGTCATTCGTTATTGAAAAAAAATAACTCCTTTCTCTCATTAATTTGTAAAGCGTTACTTTTTTACTCGCATCACTTGTAACATTATACCTTACTCGTTCCTTATTACTTTTTTTAATAAGTAACGTGTAATGATGACAAATTACTTTTCAAAGTGACTTTTCTAACCTTAGCGTTTAGTTAGTTAGCGTTACCGTCATAAAAAATTGCAACATCGTCATAAAATTGTTTATTATAGAAAGTAACAAAACGACAAAATAACTGAAAAATAACGTTTACCAATCCTGTTTAAGATTATTTATAAAATGTTTACAGATTAGTTATATTTGCAATTTGATACGCGCGCAAAAGATAATATTTATAGAAATGTCATTAATAATAAATTTGTCATTTCTTTCAAACAACGCAGTTCTCTTCCGAGAAAGACTTAAAGAATTTTGAGGAATTTCCAAAGAAAAGTCAAAGATTCATTCACGAAGCGTAAGAAATTAGAGTTGATTGCAAACAGATAGGTCACATTTAAATTTTATTGAGAAAATCGTCGCAATTCGTGCCACTAGCATGAGCTATTCAGTTACATTTGCGTAACATGTGTTTTAGAAGAAAAGGTCAAGCCCATAATATACATCATAAGAAAGACGATTTCCTGTAAGAATATATTGTTTTCTACCTGATCTGCGATATGGCAAGAAACGGAGAAATCGACTTATTCCCGGAATGGACCAAAGGTTGATTCTTTAGTGATTTATTAAACCAAAACCTATTCGATCTAATAAAGATTAATTTGTAGCAAAAGAAACTAATATGTCACACACGATATGTAATTTAAAATAGAAATGATAATAATTGATAATATTTAAAATAAAATATAAATAAAAATATAATTATAAAAAATATATTCTAAAAATATAACACAATGTTTATACAATTTTCATTATGTTAATAATATTAACACCAATATAATAATGATTTAACACCATGAGTTTTGAATCCACATCATGATGTTAATATAAGCACCAGAGATTTGAAATCTACACTATGTTAATATTAACAGCAACACAGGGAGAATTATATAGACACAGCACGGATAAATCCACATCAATATTTTTTAGTTATTACTCTCAATATTTATTACTCTTGTCTTGTTATAACGATTGTTATCTTCAGGCTTATAAATAATATTAAAAAAATTCTTTAAATCTTTTTTTTTATCAAGAAAATTACATAGAATCATAGAAATCAATGTAATACAACGAAATTCGGTGAAATTTAATCGTGTGTGATCTTAAAATAAAATGGTATCCTATTTTTAGATCTTTTTTTAATATTGTTCCAACTTCAATGAAAAAAAGTTCATGTGAAACCTTAGAATGATCGTGTTTTCCATGTTTTCTAGACATCAAAATAAATTTTAAGAAAGTAAAATCTTTTCTTTCAGAACAATTTTCTTCTAACAAGAAAGAAAAATGTTGAATTATGTAATCATTAAAACAAAATAGTGATTTTATTAAATATAAAAATATTTTTTTAATTTTTTGTCTCATGTGTTTATTATATTAATCTCTCTATGAGAGATTAAATAAATCTTCTGTTTTTTTAACTAAATCCATTTAAATTTCCTTCGTATTTAAGATTTCTGCAACACTTGTTTTTATCGTGGATTTAACTTTCCCATTTCTATGAATAGAAGTGCAATATTCTCTCATGGAAAAAATATAAACGCGCATTAGCGAGCAAAAGTGATAGAAATGCGCACATAGCGCCAGCACGAGGCGAATAAGCCTCGCTGTAGCATACAAAAACGCTTATTTCCTCAATCAGGAAACCACGATTCGTTCCACAGTGATCACCGTTGGCTCGATGGAATGATGGAGGCTACGTCAAGGTCAAACTTGATGCTCCTTGATAGATCGTCGCGTCGTCGCGTCGTCGTACCTATCCTTATGATCCTCACGATCATAATTCTCTTATATGAAATAAACTTTTTTATAGGCGACGCATGAAAGAGGTATGAAATGATGCGACAAAGTATCGTCGCCCACCACAGTACATTCTTGCGAGTTATGTAATTCACGAGTGAAAGCAAGATTGTATTGCACCACTCAAAAAAATTGCACGTGCCAATCTACACCAATCGGCGATAGCGTGCAATAAAAGTATGCATAAGTAAATACTTTCACAGTATTCGGTATGCATACGAGCACGAAAACTGCGTGTCACGGTGGTAGCTAAAATTCTTCATTACAAGCGAGTGAACAAACTCACGAGTGAGTGTCTAATGCAATATTAATTGCCCGTCGATGAATTGCTGGGCTGCTAGAAATTAATATTTCTAAGTAGTAGTAACAACAATAATAATAATAATAATAATAATGATAATAATAATAATAACTTTATTGTATGCACCGATTTACAAAGAATTTATAAACTGTACAGCATTAACTAATCATGCTCAATGAACACAATAGATGCGATTACAGCTTTCAAGTGTTGATGCCTAGTTTGAACAAATAGTAATATATAAATAGTAATATATAAAATATAAGTAAAAGTAACACAATTACACAGATACACAAAAAACTTTGGATCATGATATTCTTATGTATTTTGACACTCTAAAACCAAATTCGATGTCCAAATTGCTCCATCATGTAATAATTTTTTTATGTTGACGAAAAATAGCTGGATTTTCTAATATATTTAATCTACCAAATTGCATATTATCATTGATTGATTACTTTCTCTCATTTAATTTCCATATTAAAACTAGGCGATAAATAACTCTAAAAATAGGAAAAATCGAATTATTTTCTGTTGATAAAAAAAAAATTGTCTCGATGGAGCAATTTGATAAAAAAAATTGTGACTCGATGGACCAATTAGATAGATCAGTTTTACATTATCAAAATACATAAGGATATCATGGCTTAATCTCCGGATCAAATAATATCATAAATCATATCATCATCATAAATTTTATTTTGTGTGCCTGTGTATGAAAATAATATTTATAATTTGAAATATTTACAGTTACTTATTTTGATTATAATTTCGATTTTTGATCTCAAAAAGATCTCTTTCTATCTTCGAAACCGAAATCGAGAATAGAACGTAAAAGCAATTACCGTAAAATTAACGAGAGGGCATTCTCCTAATGATAGTTCTTCGAAAATTCCTTCGCATCCTCATTCTCTACACTCGACAGATCGAAATGATCGCACACGCTTCTCCCGGTAGTCGTTGCTAATGCTCGTTACCAACAAAATATGGCATAATGACTCCACGTATCTTCGCTTTAATGAAACCGAAATCATCCGCAAGCTAAGCCGCGCCTAGTCGCATAGACTTGTCTGCAGCAAGGTCGTTTTCTCTCTCTTGTGTTTCGTCGTACCTCTCTCCTTTTTGCGCTCACTATACCCCCTCCCCCCCCCTCTCTCTCTCTCTCTCTTTCTCTCTCTCTCGTGTGACCGGCTGGTACTTTCATTTTACCGACTGGCCGGTGTCGCGCTCGCGACCGTTTATGGCTATTAAATTAAATTCCACGTCAGGCGAGTTACATACGACGGGATATATAGTATCAGAATAGAACGCGCCTCACGTCGAGCCGGATTATTATTTGCATTTTATTAAAATTATTCGTCTAAACGTTCGCTTCGTGACTATGATAAGGATTCGGGTTAACGACAAGTTTTGAAATAGGATTGCATGATTGATTAATAATTTTTATAACCATGCAATAAAGAGTCGAGCAGAAATGAATTTCATAATAAAATCATTTAACTACATTCGATACATGCAATTTTAGTTGAAGCTCTTACAGTATTAATATCGTCAAACGATTATACTATCATTAACATATTATAACTGGTCATTTAACTTCTCGCGGCGTCTTCACAGTTTGACTGAAAATGGCGAGTTGAGTAGGCCTTAAATTAAGAGTTTCTATGCAACATAGAATAACGGCATTGCAAGCTGAAAGCGGGAATGCAGCCCGCGCGAAAATGCCACTCTCGAGCACCAATTTAATAACATCGACAATGCCGTGGCGTGACAGTCTAACTATAATGTTAAGCTTCGACACGTTTTATTCTCTTAGAATGGAAATCAACTTTGTAATCACAGTTTTATTTTGTATAAAAAGTCTCGCAACTAGTTTAATCTCTCTTTAACTCGTATCACTAACGTATCAATTATGATGAAGCAAATATGATTAAACAATAAAATTCATATTCTGTAATTTTATTTAATAATTAAATAATTTTACTTGATAATTAAAACCAAGTTATTGCTTTTATGTACTCTTTCATAATTGCTATTTTATATAACAGGTTGATAGAATAAAATGAATTAAACATTTTATATATATATATATATATATATATATATATATATATATATATTGTATATGTATGTAGAAGAAATCTTTATTTTTATTAGCATATAATACAAAAAATAAATATATAAACCTGTAAAAATAAATATATATTGCGATTAATATACTGTCAAGCAAGAATTGAGTTTCAATAGTATGAGCTGAAAAGAGAATAATCGTCGTCCTAAACTATTAAGCGACTGGTCGCTGACCGGCTAGAACCAGAAACGCGATAAAAGATCCAATGGTGTGCAACGGTCGTAAGAGAAAAAAAATCACAGTGCAATGCTCGCGGCGCAAAGCGAGCGCGCTTCGCCGACGATTATCCCAATGCGG
>Ga0157363_1001093_pt1 | contig 22043 bp, 13 predicted proteins | sample AttsexASBM1_FD_111477 | JGI IMG/M metagenome (GOLD analysis project Ga0157363, IMG submission 111477) | Fungus gardens microbial communities from leaf cutter ant in Ribeirão Preto, State of São Paulo, Brazil - Atta sexdens ASBM1 | ecosystem: Host-associated > Fungi > Mycelium > Unclassified ... | reverse complement strand
GTTCGGAAGGCTCAAGGACTGGCGGCGGGTCGCAACCCGCTATGACAGATGCCCGACCGCCTTCTTCTCAGCCATCTGCCTCGCTGCAACCATCATGTTCTGGCTATGAGTCCTGAGCCTAACTCCCGTTGCATTTCTTTCAATTCGTAATGCTTTCTTTCCTTGCACGGTTTACGTTCCAACAGGGAACGTCCTGCAATACTCCTTCTCGGAACGTGGGGGAAACTGAGTGTCGGTCAGAGCTGACCCAGCAGAATGTTATTATTTTGACATCGGATCATTCCATAATATAGTGTTCTTCCTGCAGTATGATGACACTTCGTCAGTGGCGGTGAGGTGTTGGGTTTGTCCGGTCAGGACAGAGACGCATGGGGTGGATCAATGGCGGTCCACTGGCCCCGAGGGGGCGATGATGCATCCTCAGTTTGATGCGTCGTCTGGAAACGTATTGTGGACAGGGGTTTCCTGAAAGCCGGGCACGCACCAACCCTGCTGGCCGCTTTTCTGTATTTCGACGTCTCATTCATGATCTGGGTGTTGCTGGGCCCTCTCGGCATTGCCATTGCGCATGACCTGCATCTGAATGCCGGGCAGAAAGGCCTGCTTGTCGCAACTCCAGTCCTGGCGGGGGCCGGGTTTCGCGTGCTGGCAGGTGGCCTCGTGGACGTGTTCGGCCCTCGCCGCGTTGCGATTACCGCACAGCTTACGGTCATTATCGGCCTTGCCCTGACCTGGTACCTTGCGCCGCATACCTACGCCCAGATGTTTGGGCTTGCGGGTATTCTTGGCGTTGCAGGCGCGTCTTTCGCAATTGCTCTTCCCCTCGCCTCGGTCTGGTATCCCCCACATTATCAAGGCACCGCGCTCGGTATTGCTGGCGCAGGCAACTCAGGAACTGCTCTGGCTTCCCTCTTTGCGCCTGGACTTGCGGTTCTGGTCGGATGGCGCAATGTCATAGGGCTTGCGACGCTTCCGCTCATCTGTGTTCTGCTGCTTTTTCTTGTTCTGGCCAAAGAACCTGCCAATCGATCACCATCCCCCGGCCTGCGCGCATGGGGGCCCGTTCTGGGGTCAATCGATAGCTGGTTGCTGATGTTTTTTTACAGCGTAACCTTCGGAGGTTTCGTTGGTCTTGCGTCGTTCCTGACCATCTATTTCAATGATCAATATAGCCTTTCACCCGCAGTTGCCGGTGCATGCACGGCGTTTGTCGTTTTCGTCGGCTCTTTTGTACGACCTGTTGGCGGAGCCTTTGCCGATCGCGTGGGTGGGACAAAGGCTCTGACCGTTCTGTATGCAATCGCAGCATTCTGCTTTGGCATCATCTCTCTCGGGCTTCCGACGATCTATCTCGCATTCCCGGCATTCTTCCTCGGGATGCTGACACTAGGCCTGGGAAATGGAGCCGTCTTCCAGCTTGTGCCCACCCGTTTCCCGCGTCAGGTCGGCATTCTGACAGGTCTGGTTGGGATGGCTGGCGGTGTTGGCGGATTTTATCTGGCCCTGTCACTCGGCGAAGCACGGCAGATCGTCAATTCCTACGGGCCTGGATTTCTCGCCTTTGCCGGGATTTGCCTGATTGCCTGCATCTCCGTTGTTCTGTGTCATCGTCGCTGGATGGAGAAAGCATGATGGCTGGTCTCTCCATTTTTACTCCTCATCCCTATACGCCAGTTCTGGCAGGTCTCGCTTTGGGAGCAATGGCATTCTCCAGCTCTTTGAAAGCTGAAGATACCCCTCACCTCAGCACCGAAATTCACCCGTCCGCAACATCAAAAGTAAAAGCGGTCAGCCAGACGGTTCATTCTCAGCAGGGCCGGCCTCTCCACTCCCCGGACTGGGGCGTTTTCAATGCGGGGAACGGCGCCGCTTCCGGTTTCGGGTCAATGGTGGGCTTTGGTCAGGTTCGTTGGGCCGAAGACTGGAGCGATATTGTCAACATGCCGACCGAACAGCGCAGAAATGACTGGTTCAATCGCCTGAAATACATTCGCCTGAATGAGAGAGGAAGTATCTGGCTCTCCCTGAACGCGGAGGAACGCTTCCGTTACATCTATGAAAATCAACCCCTGATGGGAACGGCAGGCAAAACCAATGCCAACCGTATTCTTCTTCGCAATCTCTATGGCGCGGATCTCCATCTGGGGGAGCATGTCCGCGCCTATGCCGAGTTTCTGTATGGCGTTGCCGGAGGCTCCAATACATATGGTTATCAGACAGGCGTTCAAAGAGAACGACTGGATCTTCAGCAGGGTATTCTGGAAATCAAGGGCAATCTTCTGGGTGCCAAGGCAGGCGTTATTGGCGGTCGTCAGGTATTCCTTGATACGCCAGTCTTCATGCAGTCTGCCAGAGACCTGACCAACGCCCAGCAGACTTGGGATGGCTTCCGTGGCTATGCCATCTGGAAACGCTTTCGGGTGGATCTGTTCGATTTCATGCAGACCAACAAATTGCCTGACGCTGTCTTTGGGGACGGTACGAACTACAGCGCCAGGATGTATGGCGCCATGACGTCCACGGCGCTTCCCGCATTTAGAGCCATGGGAAAGAAGAGCCAGCTTTTCGTAGACGTCTTTTACATCGGCTATCTTTACAGCGGCACTACAGCGTCTATCCCGACCACCACAGGTACAGAGGCCGGTTCCAGCCGTCGGGACAATGTCGGCATGCGACTATGGGGAAATATCGGCCCTTTCTCGACAAGCCTGAGCGGTGTGTTTCAGGGAGGCCAGTTTCGGCCAGCACAGGAAAGCCAGCCAACCCGCGCCGTACGGGCTTATGCCGTCAATGCATCCCTGCTGTATAACCGGCCCGATCTTCCGACAAAACCGAGCGCTGGCCTTCAGGCGGATCTGTTCTCCGGCGGCTCCTACAAGAGCAAAGATGGAGCAGTCGGAACATTTGCCTCCCCCTATTTTCCTCTGCCGTACTACAATGACGTCACCTTGTCCGTGACGTCCCAGAACCTGATCGGTGTGGGGCCGCTGGCAACATTCCCCCTGCGGAAAAACCTTCACTTCAAGCTGCATGTACCTTTCTTCTGGCGGGAAAGCACACAGGACGCGGTTTATGGCACGGGCAAGATCTATTCCTGGCGCAATGGGTTATCCGGCGGCTTTATCGGGGCCACTCCCCAGACCCAGCTTGCCTGGAACTTTGCCCCGCACTGGACCTGGACGCACGACATCGCTGGCTTCATCGCGTCCCGGAGCATGCGCGCAGCAGGCGCAAAGAGCGACGCATTCTACATGCAGACCATCGAATTCAAGTTCTGACCATGACTGACTCACAGAACGGACGGATGACCATGAAAGAAAACATCATCATCATCGGCAACGGAATGGTTGGACATTACTGCGCCGAGCAGCTCGTCATGCACGGACTGCATGAAACGCATCAAATCCATGTCTTTGGTGCTGAACGCCACCATGCCTATGACCGCGTTCATCTGACGGAATACATGACGGGTCAGGATGCGCTGGCCCTGCGTCTACATGAGGAAGATTTTCACTCGGCTCACGGCATCACCATGCATCTGGGTGTTCCAGTCATGCGGATCGACCGTGATACCAGAACCGTGGAAAGCGAAGACGGTCTTTTGCCCTACAGCACCCTGATCCTGGCAACAGGTTCCACGCCTTTCGTTCCGTCCGTCCCGGGCAATAACGGAACTGCGGGGCTGGTCTACCGCACCCTTGAAGATCTGGACGTCATCCGTGCCGCGGCTCAGGGTGCTCGGCATGGGACTGTCATTGGCGGCGGGTTACTGGGTCTGGAAGCCGCTCATGCCCTGAAACTTCTGGGGCTGGAGGTCAGTGTTGTTCAGCTTGGAACGCATCTGATGTCCGCCCAGCTCGATGAAGACGGTGGCCGTGCGCTCCGCAGCCGCATCGAGGCGCTGGGTATTGATGTGAGAACATCCCATGCGACCAAAGAGATCGTCGCAGGAGACCAGCATCGCCACCGTTTGATGTTTGCAGACAGCCCCTCATTTGAAACGGATATGGTTGTCTTTTCCGCAGGAATCCGCCCTACAGACCAGCTTGGAAGAGCTTGCGGGCTAGCTGTGGGCGCGCGTGGTGGCATCGTGATCGACAATCAGTGCCGAACGTCCGATCCGGACATTTTTGCCATAGGCGAATGTGCCCTCTGGCAGGATCAGGTGTTTGGTCTGGTCGGGCCGGGATACACCATGGCACGCACAGTTGCCTCCCTGTTGGCCGGAGAAGATGCGGCCTTCACGGGGGCGGACATGTCTACCAAGCTCAAGCTTCAGGGCGTGGATGTCGGTTCGATCGGCGATGCGCATGGACGTGAGCCCGGCGCAACCAGCTACCGCTTTATCGGAGAAGCAGACGGTTCGTATCGTCGTCTCGTTCTATCCGCGGATGGCCAGCGCGTGACAGGGGCGATCCTCGTCGGGGACAACTCCTATTATGACACGATCTTCCAGTATGTTCAGAATGGTATCAAACCACCGGCTGACCCTGCTATACTGATCCTGCCGCGTGGTGAAGGGGCAGAACTCCTGGGTGCGGATGCCCTGCCCGATACGGCCATGATCTGCTCCTGCCACAACGTCACGAAAGGCTCGATCTGTAACGCCATCGATGCGGGATGCGCTGATCTTGCCTCGCTCAAGCAGGACACAAAGGCCAGTACAGGCTGCGGTGGCTGCGCCGCACTGCTCAAGAGCGTGTTCGAAACGGAACTTGCGGCCAGAGGCATTGAGGTCGATCACAGCCTCTGCGAGCATTTTTCCCATACGCGTCAGGAGCTTTACTCCTTGGTTCGTGTCCATGGAATCCGCAGCTTTGAAGAGCTGATGGCGCGCCATGGTAACGGGGGTCTTGGCTGCGATATCTGCAAGCCAACCGTTGGCTCGATCCTGGCCTCTGCGTGGAACCAGCCGATCACCGATCCGCTCTATATTCCTTTGCAGGACACGAACGACACGTTCATGGCCAATATGCAAAAGAACGGCACCTATTCCGTTGTTCCCCGCATTGCTGGTGGGGAAATTACCCCGGATAAACTGATTGTTCTCGGGCAGGTCGCAAAGAAATATGGCCTTTACACCAAGATCACCGGTGGCCAGCGCGTTGATCTGTTTGGCGCCCAGCTGCATCAGCTTCCTGAAATCTGGGGAGAACTTCTGGATGCTGGATTTGAGACAGGGCATGCCTACGGAAAGTCTACCCGGACGGTAAAATCCTGTGTTGGCAGCACATGGTGCCGTTATGGCGTGCAGGACAGCGTTGGTAAGGCGCTGGATCTGGAGAACCGCTACAAGGGGCTGCGTTCCCCACACAAGCTCAAATTCGCCGTGTCCGGCTGTACTCGGGAATGCGCTGAGGCACAGAGCAAGGATGTGGGCATCATCGCCACGGAGAATGGCTGGAACCTGTATGTCTGTGGCAATGGCGGAATGCGTCCTCGCCACGCAGAGCTGTTCGCGACCGATCTCGATTCAGAAACGCTCGTGAAATACATCGACCGGTTTCTGATGTTCTACATTCGCACCGCAGACAAGCTCCAGCGAACGTCTGTCTGGCGGGAAGGCCTAGAGGGCGGTCTGGATTATCTCAAGGACGTCATCATCAAGGACAGCCTTGGCATTGCCGAAGAGTTGGAACGTCAGATGCAACACGTGGTCGAAACATACCACTGTGAATGGAAAGATGCCCTGACGGACGGTGAAAAGCTCAAACGTTTCCGCACGTTCGTCAATGACACCCGCCCCGATCCAAACGTTCAGCTTGTTCCTGAGCGCGACCAGGTCAAGCCAGCCCCAAATCAGGCGGCCGTTCCTGAAGAGTCCGGCCCTGTGGAGTGGACAGCCCTCTGCAACACCAGCGATCTGGTGCCGAAATCAGGGGTGGTTGCTTGGTATGAAGGTGCACAGATCGCCCTATTTTATCTGCCGGAAACAGAAACAACGACAACCCGTGTTTTTGCCGTAGACAACCATGACCCGTTCTCGAAGGCCAATATCATTGGGCGCGGTATCATGGGGGATCTGCGGGGACAGCTCGTTGTCGCCTCCCCGCTTTACAAACAGCACTTCAATCTCGAAAGCGGGATCTGCCTTGAAGATCCCAGCAAATCCCTGCGCACTTGGGAGGGGCGCCTGACAGCGGAAGGCAAGGTTGAAATCCGCGCCAAGGTTATAGAAACCGCCGCAGAACGTCTTTCCGCCTGACAGTCATGGCACGGGAAGACATCCGTTCTGTCTGCCCCTATTGCGGTGTCGGTTGCGGCATCGTGCTGGAGGTTGAGAACCATCAGATCGTCAAGGTGCGCGGAGATACCGAGCACCCGACGAATGGTGGTCGCCTGTGCACCAAAGGGAGCTCCTGCGACAAGCCGGTTTCGTCGTCCGCGCGGCTGGATATCGCCCAGATCCGGCCTGACAGAACGTCCCTACCCGTTCCCACCAAAATGAACGCCGCCATCAAGGAAACCGCCCGTCGCCTGAAGAACATTCTGGAGGAACATGGGCCGGATGCGATCTCTCTGTATGTGTCTGGGCAGATGTCATTGGAAGCGCAGTATCTGGCGAACAAACTCGTCAAAGGCTACCTGAGAACCCAGCATATCGAGTCCAACTCCCGTCTGTGCATGGCTGCGGCAGGTGCTGGCTACAAGCTCTCTCTGGGCGCAGACGCTCCTCCCGGAAGCTACGAGGACTTCGACTGCACGGACCTGTTCTTCGTGATTGGCGCCAATATGGCCGACTGTCACCCGATCCTGTTCCTGCGTCTGATGGATCGTAAGCGTCAGGGAGCAAAACTCATTGTCGTGGATCCACGGCGGACCGCTACGGCAGACAAGGCGGACCTGTTCCTTCAGATCCGTCCGGGCACTGATCTGGCTCTGCTGAACGGCCTGCTTCACATTCTGGTCCGCGATGACGCGATAGATCCGGACTTTATAGCCAGTGCGACAAAAGGCTGGAGAGAGATGCCCGCTTTTCTCGCGGATTATTCTCCCGAGCGCGTTGCCAAGATTACCGGCCTTTCGAAGGACGATATCGAAACCACCGCCAGATGGATTGCGGAAGCAGATGCATGGCTGACTTTATGGACCATGGGACTGAACCAGAGCACTTCGGGAGCGTGGAATACCAACGCAATTTGCAATCTTCACCTCGCGACGGGCGCCATCTGTCGCCCTGGCGCTGGGCCTTTTTCCCTTACCGGGCAGCCCAACGCCATGGGTGGCAGGGAAATGGGCTATATGGGACCCGGCCTCCCCGGGCAGCGCTCGGCATTGGTCGATGATGACCGCGCCTTTGTAGAGCAGCAATGGAAGCTACCCGCAGGAACCATTCGTAAGGCGGGCGGTAATGGCGCGATAGCAATGTTCGAGGCCATGACCCGCGGTGAAATCCGTGCGTGCTGGATCATCTGCACCAACCCTGTCGTGACCGTGCCACGGCGCGCCAACGTCACGGCTGCCCTGGAAGCCGCAGAGTTGGTCATTGTTCAGGATACCTACGCCGACACGGAAACCGCCGCTTATGCGGATATTCTTCTGCCGGGTGCGTTATGGGCCGAAGGAGACGGCGTTCTGGTCAACTCAGACCGCACCATGACGCTGGCCCGGCAGGCTGTTCCCCCTCCCGGTGAGGCCATGCCAGACTGGGACATCATTGCACGTGTTGCTTGTGAAATGGGCTTTGAGGAGGCTTTCACCTTCTCATCCGCTGCCGAAGTCTTCGCCGAAGCAAGCCGTTTCACCAACCCCAAAACGGGGTACGATATTTCTGGGGTCAGTCATAGCCGCCTGAAATCCGGACCTGTGCAGTGGCCGAGCCAGATGGGGGACACCGTGCCCCGCCATCCGATCCGCTACCGGCCAGACCCGAATAAACCGCCTGTCTTCGCCACGGATGACGGAAAAGCAGTTTTTCATCCTCGGCCTTATCTCCCCTTCGAAGAGCAGCCGGATGAGGATTTCCCATTCCTGCTCAACACGGGCCGTCTCCAGCACCAATGGCACACGCTCACAAAAACCGGTCGGGTCGATGGACTTAACAAGCTTAACCCCGGGCCTTTTGTCGAAATCGCTCTCGCCGATGCCGAACGACTGGGCATTGGCAAGGAAGATCCTGTCGAACTTCGGTCACGCCGAGGCACAGCGGTCCTCCCCGCCCGTCCTACCGATCGCGTTTCGCCCGGAACATGCTTCACGCCCTTCCACTGGAACGACCGTTTCGGCGAAAATCTGACAATCAATGCTGTCACGGCCGATTTCATGGACCCCGTCTCGCTTCAGCCCGGGATCAAACACTGCGCGGTGTCCCTCTCGCGCATCGAACCTGTTTCTGCTTCGGCAGAGGAGAACGCTGCTACTATGCCGCTTGACCACCTGACACAGCATCTTGGCCTCGTTGCTTCAGAGCCACTGGCTCTGTCTGTCGAAAGTCGTCAGTGGTTGACGGGCTTCATGGAAGGCCTGAGGCTTGCTCCACCGGAAAACGAACTTCCCTTTGTTCCTCCGAGCGCACCTCTACCAGCAGAACAGAAAGCCAGAGTTAATGGCCTTCTAGCGGGTCTGTATGCACGCAGTCCTGTAAGGAAGGATATTGCTGTTTCGGAAAGCCCGACAAACACGCAGCCCCAACTGCTTCTTCGATGGGCCTCCCAGACAGGTCGGGCAGAAGGCCTTGCCGAAGAACTCATCATCTGGCTGAAAGAAAGCGGGTACGACGTCGATTCGATGAGTCTAGAGACCTGCAAACTAGCCGATCTTTCCGGAACGGTCCTCTTCGTTGTCTCCACCTTCGGCGACGGAGATGCTCCTGATAGCGCCAGTGCTTTCTGGGATGAGCTTCGCAAAACCCAAGGATCGCTTGAAGATGTTCGTTACGCCATGGTGGCGCTGGGGGACTCTTCATACGCCAATTTCTGCGGGTTTGGTCGGGCTCTTGATGAGCGCCTGATAACCCTCGGTGCAACCCCACTTATGCCTCGGCTGGATTGCGAGCCCGATTACGAAGAAACCGTTGAGGCTTGGCAACACAGATTCCTGGCCGCCCTTGGCATCAAAGCAGTTTCCGAACCAGACGTTCCGTTACGTGACGCACCTGCCATCACACGGGCCACTCATGCAATTGCACGCGTCAGCCTTAATCACTGCCTGACGGGGTGTAATAGCGACAAGGAAACCCGGCAGATCGTTCTGAATCTTTCAGGGACAGGGTTGCACTATGAACCTGGGGACGCTCTCGGGGTCTGGCCCTGCAATGCTGGCTTGACTGTTGAAACAGTTTTGAACTCTCTGGGTCTGTCTCCCGATACGACAGTCTCCGTTCGGGGCCATGGGATCGTATCTCTGGAAGATGCCCTGACCAGACATTTCGATCTTTCCCGGCCATCTCCTGCGCTTCTGGAAAAATTGGGAGCACAATCTGCCGGCTACCTGCCCGAATTGCTGGCTACCACCAAACTCGACGTGCAGGCGCAGGAGATCCCGAACCTTTTTCGACGGATGCAGCCGCGCCTTTATTCAATCGCATCGTCCCTGAAAGCTTGCCTTGAGAGCGTCCACATCACTGTGGGTATCAATAATGATCCCTATCCCGGCCTATGCTCAAACTGGCTGGCGAGTTTACACGAGGGGTCTGAGGTCCCGGTTTTCCTGCAGGCAACCTCACAATTCCGTCTGCCGGAAGACGATGCCAAACCTGTCATCATGGTTGGACCGGGCACAGGCATTGCCCCCTTCCGCGCCTTTCTTCAAGAGCGTGCCGCCTGTAACAGTCCCGGCCGAAATTGGCTTTTTTTCGGAGAACGTCATGAAGAAAACGGGTTCTACTATCGCGAGGAACTCGAAGGCTTCATGGCGCAAGGCTGCCTGACGCATTTGCACACGGCATTCTCCCGTGATCAGGGCCAACGTATTTATGTCCAGGACCGGATGGAAGAAAACGGGGAAGAACTTTGGAACTGGCTGCAGGAAGGCGCCTATTTCTACGTCTGTGGAGATGCCGCCCGTATGGCTCGGGATGTGGACAGTGCCTTGCGGCGCATCGTGGCACGTCATGGCATTATGTCTTCGGAGCAGGCTGATGACTATGTCAGTACCCTCACCCGAAATGGACGCTACGTCCGTGACGTGTACTGAGCCGGGCCCATGACAATGAAAATTCTTCTCGCAGACGAGAATTCCCAGCGTGCTGGGGCCCTGTCAGAAATTTTGAAAGCTGACCCTTCACTGGAGGTCATCCGGCTTGAAGGGTATGAAAGCCTGATTGCAGCCGTCAAAACCCATGTTCCTGACATTGTGCTCGTGGATATCTGCCGCGCTGACCGCGATGGACTAGATAGTGTCCGTGCGCTGTCTTCTTCCGGTCTTGAACGCCCCATCGCACTGTTTGTGGACGAAGACGATGAGGCTCTTATGGAAGATGCTTTTGCAGCAGGAGTCTGTTCCTACAATGTAATGGATACGCCGCCTCGGAACGTCAAACCCCTGCTTCGATCAGCAATTGCCCTGTATCGCCGCTTTCAGGAAACAACGGCTGAACTGAAAGCAGCCCGACAGGTTCTCTCTGACCGGGAAACTGTCGATACAGCAAAAAAAATCTTCATGCGCAACGAACGCTGCGGCGAGGCGGAAGCCTATCGTTGGTTCAGACGCCGGGCCATGCAACAGGCCCGCAAAATGGTGGATGTTGCCGCCGATTACCTCCGGGTTCATACCAAGGATGATGCATCATGAGCTCTGCCATCAGAATAGGCTTGCTGAGGCTGGCAGATAGCGCCCCTCTGATTATCGCTCGTAATCTAGGAATATTTGAGAAACATGGGCTGGATGCAGAACTTATCGTATCGCCATCCTGGGCCAATGTTGCAGATGGTCTCGTCTGGAACGGATTGGACGCTGCTCTGATTTTTCCGCCTCTGGCGATTATGACAGCGCTGGGTCACCGTGGCCGAGAAATCAATCTCGGGCCGGGAATTCCTGTCAGCCGCGGTGGTAACACGGTTGTCCTGCGTGGACAGCTCATCCCCTCTTTCCTTTATACAGATGACATAACGAGACACCGACACTTTGGAAGCTGGCGTAATGGCCTAAGCCGCCGCCCCAAGCTGGCCGTTGTGCATCTGTACTCGACCCACTTCCTTATTCTGATGGATTTCCTCAGAAGCGTGAAGGTTGACACAGAACAGGACGTGGAAATCGTCATCATGCCACCGGACCGCATGATCGATGCTCTGGCTGACGGGGAAATCGACGGCTTTTGTGCAGGTCCACCATGGGGAACGGAAGCGGACCTGCGTGGCCTCGGCTCTATCGTAGCTGGCTCCGCCAATATCCATCCCGGTCATTTGGAGAAGACGCTCGTAACCACACAACGATGGGAGCAGAGTTCACCTGCACTCTTGCAAGCTTTGCAGGCTGCCATCGGCGAAGCCACACGCTTCTGTATGAACCCCAGCAATTCTGCAGAGGTCGTTCGTCAGCTTTCCAGCTCTCCTGCAAATGGCGGTTTAAGCCTTCCATCAAAAGCCACAGAGCAGATCATGCCTGGTCAGAATAATCCAAACGCCATGCAATTCGATTTTTCGACCTTAGACGCCGATCTTTCAATTAACTGGATGGTCCAGGCCATGCAGGCACAGTCTTGGTTAACACCTGCGAACATGAAGCGTCTTTACGAACTAGGCTGGCTCACACCAGCACCTATTTCCTGAACGGCCCTGCTTTTCCAGAGACAGAACTATGATCACAAATCTACAGATATTCGGGTTCGAGCGCGATTTTGCAGAGACGTTACGTTGTATTCCCATGAGCGTACGCATGAAGCTCGATGAATGTGGAATAAAGCTCAGTCTCCGTCAGTGGAGCCGTTTCAATTATGAGGATCGCTACGAACTCTGTTACCGCTCTACAGAATCAGACACACACAGGCAGATCTATCGAGGATTTCTTGAAGATTTAATTCGGGCCCGCGCCAATGAAGAGCCTATTTTTCTTACTCAGGGGCAACCTACAGAATGGAAAGAGAGCCACTCTGTGCCGACCTGCCTCCAGAAACAGCTTATGGAAAAAGATCTCTCTCCCGTGTCGCCACAAAAATGGGCGGATCTAACGCCATTACAACGCTTCTCTCTGATAAAGCTCTGTCGATCTGGCCACGAAAATCATAACCTTTCTGCGGCTCTTAAGGAGTTCAATCTTTAAAATCGAAGAGGACGTTTTCTGCCGTACACCCATTTTCGATTATCTAAATGAACAGTCCGAGCAAATCGCAGCCTCCTCTGCCCCGAAAGCAGAGGGGCAAGCTTCAAGAAACCGACGATACACTCAACCAATCTCAAACTTGCACAAGAGCCCGTTTGAGGGGCCCTTATTTACAGGGCTGGCTTGGTGCCACCATGTATTTCCAACCAACTACCTGCGACGTCCACCGAAATGGTCGCTGATTTATATGCGCTCTTTGGAGCGATCATAATGTTATCGACATAAATTTGCGGGTTGCGGTCATAAAGCGGAAACCAACTCGACTGGACTTGTATCATGATACGATGCCCTGGCAGGAAGGTATGGTTCACCATCGGCAAGCGAACTGGATAAACCTGTTTTACGTTCGCCGGGATCGGTTCAGGGTGTTCAAAGCTTCTCCGATATCGGCCACGCAAAATATTGCCAGATACCATCAACTGATAACCACCCATGGCAGGCTGAGATGCAACCTCATCAGGATAAACGTCGATCAGTTTGACGACAAAATCTCCATCAGTCCCCGTTGTTGTCGCCGTGAGATGCATCAGAGGCTCACCCGTGATGGTTAACGGCTTCGTCAGAACGTCTGAAGTCAAAGATAAGACATCCGGGCGGGCGCCAGCGTTGCGTTGATCAGTAGTCAACCACCAACGCCACCCCGAATTAGCCTCATCTTTCGAAATAACGGGACGAGAGACATACGGAACCGGGTGATCCGGATCGGAAACATAGGTCAACTGCCCTGCATGTCCGTCCGGTTTTGAAAAAGAAAGACCATAGTTTGGCTGGAAATAGAGAGAGGAACATTGGCTGTCACATTCCGGCGCAGGCAGAGCGTCCATGCTCTCCCATTCGTTTTCACCACTGCGATAGGCTGTCACGCGTGCAGGAAGTGGGATTGCATCATCCTTGAGATAATGCGCTAGGAACGGCATCAGAACGTGCTTGCGGAAATACAGCCCTGTATCGGAATGGAGATCCACTGAACCGAGCATACTGGCTGCGTGAATTTCACCACCATGATTCCAGGGGCCCATTGCAAGCCAGAGATTAGGCCGTGCCCCGGCGTTTTTCCGCAATGCATCATAGACGGCAATCGCGCCATAATTGTCTTCCTGATCCCACAGACTATGCACCAGCATGGTTGGGACTTTCAGCCCCTCTTTGGGAAGAAGGCGGTCAAGCGCCTGTAACTGCCACCACGAATCATAAGCGGGATGGGCCAGCAATTGTCGAAAGAAGCCGATCTGGTCCATCCCGCGAGACTTGCCGACTGCCCCTGCGGAAACACCATTCAGGAAAAATGTGTAGGAGTCATAAGCGCTGTTCCACCATTTTGCGGTGTTTTTCCGCGTAGCTCCCTGGTCGTAAATATATGGGAGCATCTCCTCGCGAAATGCACCATTATGAAACCAGTCATCCCCCATCCAGCCATCGACCATGGGGTTCATTGGCACCGAAACCTTCAAGGCGGGATGCGGATGGAATAGTGCAGTGATCGCGGTATATCCGTCGTACGATACACCCAGAATGCCGACCTTACCGTTGCTCTGCGGAACGTTATGCACCAGCCATTCGATAGTGTCCCAAGTGTCAGTACTTTCATCGACAGCGGTACCATTCAAGGGGCCCCGCATTGGCCGGTTCATGACATAATCACCCTCGGAGCCAAATTTACCCCGAATGTCCTGAAGAACGCGGATATATCCCCCTTCAACAATGACATCAGGCATGTTGTCATATCCCGGAAGAATGGATGCCATATGGCTACTCGATCCGAGCGAGGCCATATGAGCAGCATTGTAAGGTGTACGGGTCATTAACATCCCGGCGTTTTTGGCCGCTTTCGGAATGAGGATGACGGTATGAAGCTTGACCCCGTCACGCATCGGGATCATCACATCCTGGCGGGTATAGTCGAAAGCTGAATTGGTCTCATGGAAGTCCGCCGGCATGTCTGTATAGACTGAGCCAGTAATCGGCTGTGCAAGAGCCGTTTGCGAGAACGTCAGCGCACAGACCGACACCATAAGAAGCTTTTTCATAATCGTTCCAGAGAGTGAATGGCAGGCGAACGGTCTATGTCTATGCCATAGACCACTCCATTGAGCTATCGCGTCAGGTTAAAATTCCGCAGAAACAGTACCAAAGTACTCACGAGGCGCGCCAACAAACAGATTGGCGTTATCATCTCCAGAGACTGATGCTGCGCCGTAAATGCCACCAATATAGTTGCTATCGAACAAATTGGTGATACCGAAAGTGGTTTTTATATTTTGCGCAAACCCGACCTTGCCGAAGTTGTATGCAAGATTGAGATTTGCCATCCAATAGGACGGAACATATTCATCGTTAAGATACGTCATGGGTCTGGAGCCAATGTAATTGACGTTAAAATTGAACATCGCCTTGCGCCAAGTATAATTTAGGTTCGCCTTATACATGAATTTTGGATAATATACTTGGTGCTTACCCTTCAGGCTGTAGGTACTACCCCCATAATTGATGGATGTCGTCTGATACTGTGCGTCATTCCAGCTAAAGCTGTTTGTAATTTCAAGACCACGAAACGGACGGATCGTCACCGCAGCATCTGCACCATTCATGGTTTCACGGCCGACATTCAGATAGGCGCTGTGGGCCGTGGCTGTGCTTCCCTCCGTAATAGATGCAAGACGATTGTAATAATCAGTATGATAGAAGTCTGCGCTTCCGGAGAAAAATTGGGAATCATACCGATAGCCTACAATGTAGTTCCACGTCCGTTCCGGCTTGAGGACATTCTTGTTGGCATCAAATACTGATTGGGCAGATTGCGAGGCATTACCAAGGCCTCCCCATGGGCCTGCGGTGGAAGTCTGGGAATAATAATCATACGCGCGTAGGTTCTCGGCGATATCCCAGTAAATTTCATAATGATCAAGAAAATGATAATCAAAGTTGAAATGAGGAAGAAACGCGCCTGAAGCCGTCATGGTGCCGTTAGCAGGATGACGGTAATAGGTATTCCAACCTTCGGCTGCCAATTGATCCGTGTAATCAGCTTTCGTGCCACCATGAGTTGTTTGCGTCAGAGACTTGAACCCGGCCAGAACCGTCATACCCGGAATAATTTTCCAACGATCCTGAAGGAAGAACTGAAATGTGTTGGTATTGTAGGCATCATTATACCACGTGCTGCCCGTACCCTTTTTAAAGTCAGCCAGAGGGTTATGGCCGGTCGTCAATCCATCTTCATAAAGCATGGAGTCATAGATCCAGCGGTTATTTTCGTACCAGAGGCCGCTTTCAATATAGTTGTTGTGGGATGTTTCAATCGAGACTTTCTGAGTGAACCCCAGTCGCCGCATATCTGCATGTGACATGCCCAGCGCCATCGGAACACCAGTGACCGAGCCGTCCGCCTGTAATGTCGGAGTACCGTAGCTGGGAGACGTCACGAAGTTATTGGTGCCTCCATATAGACCGCTACTGACATTTCCATATGCGACTGTATCTGAATGGATCTTCTCTGAGAGATCAAAATGGCCCGTAACCGCCGAAAGATAGGTTCTCTGCACCTGAGAGGCGTCCCAAGCGTAGTCCCCGATCTCGTCGTTGGACAACTTTCCCTCATAACCCGGAGGAACATCGGACGTATATTGTGCATAGTAGGCCCATTGCTTGGCCTTTTCGTAATCCGGCTTCAGATAAGTCGTATCGCGTCCCATCTGCCGCCACATGTTTTTGGTGAGGGTCAGATAGTTCATCTGCTGAAAGTTGCCGTACCCAAAGAAGCCGGTAATTTTCCCATGCTGCCCAACAGGCTGAACAATCTTCGCATCTGCCTGCAATTCGCTCTGGCCTCCTGCCCCTTTCCAGAGATCACTGTCCGTACGGGCAAAGGATGCATAAAACTTCGTGCCTGTTTGATTCAGAATACCGCTATCCACGCGAGCATAGGTTCGATACGCGTTATAGCTTCCGAAAGTCTGGCTAATCTTGCCACCTGCCTTGTCCTTCGGGTCGGACGACATATAGGTCATGGCGCCCCCCAGATTCTGGGCAGAAAATGAATCCAGTGCGCCCGCTCCCTGCGACATGCTCATCCCGGCAACGTCATCCTGGATCATAGCCTGCGTGATGGAAACACCGTTATTATTGGCAAAGCCTTGCGTTCCCAGCGGTATACCATCCAGCGTTGCGCCGATCTGCATCTGGGTAAAACCGCGCACGTAGAATGTGTTGCCATATGTATCGAGGCCAAAGGCATCCGTAGACGTGAAATTTGCTCCAGGGGTGGTCATACCCAAGACCTGCATAGGGTTTGTCCCCGCGACAAACCTGTCCATGACCTTGCGCGTCACCGCGACTTCCGGGCCATGACTGCGAACACGTGATACACTGACCGAAATCGATTCAGAATCAGCGCTCTCAATCGTACTGCGCCGTTTTCGTGAAATCGCGCCTGGATGGGAAGCCGTGGGAGACGAAACGTGTCTAGCCCTGGCGGCCTGATGCGATTCTGCAGCAGATGCCCCATAGGGAGCAACACTCGCCACAACAATTCCGAGGAGGCTGGTCGTAAACAGATAACGAGATTTGTTTCCCGACTTACCTGAGAACTTTATTGCCGACATCACCCGTATTCCCTCGAAAGATCACATTGTATTTATGTTACGGTTCCGATATATTAGGCGTCTACGTTGATTTTTTTTAGCAACTGATAGACTAAGGTTAAGAAACAACCGCTTCAAAAGAAGGCTATTTCAGCAATATTCCCAAAATGCCACAGGAGAGCTATGAAAGCCGCACGTTTGTCGTGTTGGAAGATATGTCTGCCTATTTGCTCTCTGGAAAGTGTCGCTCGTGAGATTACGTCAGATCGAAGTCTTCTATGCGATTATGACGACCGGCTCGCTGCGAAAAGCAGCCGAAGTCCTGCACGTTTCGCAACCGGCCGCCAGCAAGGTTCTTCGCTACGCGGAGCACTCTCTTGGGTTCGCATTATTCGAGCGTAAAGGTGGTCGACTGATTCCGACGCGTGAGGCACAGATCATGCTGCCCCACGTCAACGCCATCTTCGGAAAACTCTCAGACCTGCGCCGCCTGACCCATAATCTGCGCTATGCCCGTGATGGTCATTCCATCCATATCGGATGTGTGCCTAGCCTCGGTCTTAGTCTTATTCCTCGCGTAGTCCGCAGCTACTGCGCCAGTCATCCTGACACGGACGTCACAATCGACACCCTGCATGGTTCCGAGATCGTCTCGCGAATTTTCAATCATGATCTCGATCTGGGTGTTGTTTTTGGCAATTACTCCCGTGAAGGCCTGACCGCACAGCATATCGGCGATATTCCGTTGGTACTGATTGATAAAGAGAGAGAAAGCGGCCCCGTGGCACTAATGGATATCGATCGCCATCGCTACCTGGGCCTCTCAGAAAAGGACCCTACAGCCGATCTGCTTGATATCGCGCTTGACGAAGCCGGCGTGACGATGACGCCCGCCATTCGGGTACGAACTCACTTCATGGCGGCAGAACTGGTCCGTCTTGGGGTTGGCTGCGCAATCGTGGATGCTCTGACTGTGTTACATCATCCAGGCCTGCCCCGCCCCTGCGTGCTCTCTCCATCGCTGAATGTTACCTGCACAGTCCTGTACCGGGCAGACTACGCCCTCTCGCATATATCACGCGATATTCTCACGTTGATGCAGCACGAACTGGACAGTGACCTGCGTCAGCTAAACGAGATGATTTAGCTTTAGGTTATCACCGACATATATCTCGTCATGGGACACGGACCGCCATTCCATGCTTTATCTGATGCAATGAACATCAAGGTTCATTGCTGAGCCAGCAAAACGGCAGGAGTATTGGAGAGGTTATGATGAAGCGTTGTGCCCTGTATGGAATGACGATCCTTTCAGGGGCGCTGCTACTGCTCCCTCTTCGTCAGGTTAAGGCCACCACTCTCCCTGCGGGACTGACAACACAGGACATCGACGCGACCGTTGAGCGAGCCCGCGCAGTTTTCAGTGTCCCCGGGATTGCCGTCGCCATCGTACAGGATGGAAAAATCGTTTTCAGTCGTGGATATGGACGACGCTCAGAAGATCCCGGCAGTCTGGCGGCAGACAGCCGCACTCTGTTCGCCATCGGATCCAATAGCAAAGAGTTCACGGCAACAGCACTCGCGCAGCTTGTCGATGCCGGAAAGCTGAAATGGGATGATCGCGTTATTGATCATATCCCGGAATTCCGTGTCTCCGATCCATCGATCACGCGTGATTTCCGCGTGTCGGATCTGCTGACCCATCACAGCGGCATGGGGTTAGGCGCCGGGGATCTGACGCTGTTCTCGCACAGTACGTTCACGCGAAAAGACGTTTTAGCAGGGCTTGAACATATGCCCTTCACTGCGCCCTTCCGAAGTGACTACGCCTATAACAATCTGCTCTACGTCGTAGCCGGTGCACTTGTTGAGAGGGTGACTGGCCATAGCTGGGAGGATGCGCTCCAAACGCGTATCATTGATGCTGCTGGCCTGCCCGCATGCCAGTCTACGCCGCCTTACCGCGGCGAGCCGGACGTTGCTACGGGCCAAGGAGATCACTCCTCCTTACCCGAGAAGGCCGCTCGTCAATTCCCTGCCGTGGCACCTGCGGGCGGCATATGGTGTAGCGTGGACGGAATGGCCCGTTGGGCCCAGGTTTATCTTGGTGGCGGTCAGACACCTGAAGGCAGGCGAATATTCAGTACTGAAAGCCGAGATATACTCTGGTCCCCTCACGCGCTGCTTCCTCTGCCAGACATCGCGGCTTTGACCGGCACGCATTTTCGCGCTTACGGCTATGGCTGGTTCATGGAAGATTTCTTTGGCCACAAGCGCGTTTGGCATACCGGGACGATCGGTGGAATGGTCAGTTACGTCACATTCCTGCCTGAGCTGAAAAGCGCTGTCGTGATCCTGACCAATCACGATGACCATAACGTCACTTACGCTCTGGCCACCACACTCAGCGCACGCATTGCTACCGGGCACAGCGATGACTGGATCAGCTACTGGAAGCATCAGGAAGACGAAGCAAAAGCCCGGGATGCAACCTCCGCTGCCTCGACTGGACCAGGATCGCCAGCACGGCCGTTTGTGGCGCTTTCCTCTGCACAGCAGAAGGATTATCTCGGGGACTACAAGGACGACTGGCGCGGCCTGATGTTCGTCACGCAACGCGGCAACGACTTGCGGCTGACATTCTCCAAGGCTGACGGCCTAAGCGGCACCCTGCACCCTCTGCCACATGACCTGTTCGTTGTTCGATGGGACAACCGGGAACAGGATGGCGAGGACGATGCCTATGTTCAGTTTGAACGGACTGTTGAGGGTAAGGTCACTGGGATGACGATGAAGCTTCTGGGGTCGGATTTCAGTTTTGATGCGCAGGATCTGCATCCCCGGAAAGTAGAGCCAACACTCCGCGAGGCCGCACGGTGAAACAGCATATCGCGGTTATCGGCGGTGGTGTCATTGGTCTCTCTACGGCTTACGCCCTGATCCGGGCAGGCCACGACGTCACATTGATCGAGCAGAACGAAGATGTTGGTTTAGGAGCGAGCTACGCCAACGGGGGCCAGCTCAGCTACCGTTATGTCAGCCCTCTTGCCGATGCCGGAATACCCCGGCAGGCGCTCGGCTGGATGCTGAAACCCGGCTCACCGGTTTCTCTTCACCTCAGGGCTGACCCGCGGCAATGGAGATGGATGCTCTCGTTCCTTTCGGCCTGCAATCGTTCTACCAATCGCAGAAACGCGAAATCGCTCCTGCAACTCGGATTGGAGGGGCAGGCTGAGATGGCGGCGTGGCGGGCCGACGGTCTGGACGGATATTTTTGGCGGCAGGCCGGGAAGCTGGTGCTATATCGCCAGAATAAAGCGTTTCGGAAAGCAGTATCGGCCATTCAGGATCCCATACTGGAACAAGCTCTGTCTCCGGCGGAATGTGCAAAGATCGAGCCCGCATTTGCCCATCTTGAGCCCGATCTGGCGGGAGGCATCTTCTCGCCTGAAGATGAGGTTGCGGACAGTTATCTTTTCTGTAAAGCCCTGAAAACATCCCTCCTTAGCCACCAAAAGTTTCGCTTCCTTCCGGGAAAGGCTGCTCTTGTGCCGGAAACGGCCAAAAGGTGCGCACTGATGGTGGACGGAACCCGTTTTGCAACGGATCTGGTTGTCCTTGCAGCCGGTCTGAACGCACGTGACATTGCTGCCCCGCTTGGTATCCAGCTCCCGCTTTATGGTCTCAAGGGATATAGCCTTACGCTGCGGCCCTCCCCTGAAACACTTCCTTCCGTCAGCGTCACTGATTATGATAACCGTATCGTTTATGCGCGCCTGGGTGATGCTCTGCGGGTAGCGGCTATGGTCGATATCGGTGCAGAGGACCGCTCTCTCAACCCTAATCGTCTGGCCTCCCTCCGCAATCTTGTCAGGCAGACACTGCCGGGTGTTATCGCACATAATATCCCGGACGCTCCTTGGGCAGGACTGCGCCCCGCCACTCCCACGGGAGTTCCCATGGTTGGACACAGCGGTTGCGAGAACCTGTTGCTCAACGTGGGGCATGGCGCGCTCGGATTTACACTTGCGGCGGGGTCAGCCGCACGGATTGTTAAAATGATCGGCCAAGCTCATGGCGATGGAGCTCAGAAATGACGCAGCGTTTTATTTGTAATCTTTCTGCCCTGTTGCTAATGACAAGCTGTGAAGCGACCTACGCCGCCACTTTTCCTTCGAGAGATGCACAGCTTGAACAGGTTCTCGCTCACGGCGAAGCGCGTCCACTGGCGGCCATCGCCGCAATGCGCATCCATAATGGCGCAGTATCTTATCGTTATATAGGCGGTTTCGCGCGCAAAAACGGAATGGACCTTACATCTGTGCGGTCAGACACGTTGTTTCGGATCGCCTCCGTTTCAAAATTTGTTACTACCATTGGCCTGATGCAGTTGGTCGACCAAGGAAAAGTTGACCTGGATGCCGATACATCTCGCTATCTTGGCTTCACCATCCGTAATCCTGATTTTCCAAATGTTCCAATCACACCGCGCATGTTGCTGAGCCATACGGCCAGCATCGCCGATGCAGACGATTACGTGATCCCGGCCAATCATGCGGTTTCAGAATTTTTTGATCCGTCACGCCGCCCCGGAATGGTGACTTATCACTTCCTTCCCGGACGAAAGCCGGGAACATGGTTCAGCTATTGTAACCTATGTTACGGCCTCATCGGCACCATGGTCGAGCATGTCAGCGGGGAACGTTTCGACCTTTATCAGCAAAAGCATGTTCTGACGCCACTTGGAATTGATGGGGGTTATGATCCGGCACTTCTTGACCATCCAGAACGGCTCGCCACCCTCTATCATCACACAGCAAATGGCTACGAAGCGGCGAAAGACGATAGTATTCACTTTCTTCCCGAAGCGTCTGCCCAATACCGGATCGGTACGAATGCCACGATCTTCTCTCCCCAAGGAGGTCTTCGCATATCTCTGGACGGCCTTTATCGCCTGTCTCAGTTCGTATTCGGCGAAGGAAAGGTTGATGGTATAACTGTACTGTCCTTACAATCGCTTCGCACAATGTTGCAACCAGAATGGCGATACGACGGACATAATGGCGAGGGCACTTATCCTATTGCGAGCTAGGCTCAGGACTCATAGCCAGAACATGATGGTTGCAGCGAGGCAGATGGCTGAGAAGAAGGCGGTCGGGCATCTGTCATAGCGGGTTGCGACCCGCCGCCAGTCCTTGAGCCTTC
>Ga0157363_1001092_pt1 | contig 22048 bp, 18 predicted proteins | sample AttsexASBM1_FD_111477 | JGI IMG/M metagenome (GOLD analysis project Ga0157363, IMG submission 111477) | Fungus gardens microbial communities from leaf cutter ant in Ribeirão Preto, State of São Paulo, Brazil - Atta sexdens ASBM1 | ecosystem: Host-associated > Fungi > Mycelium > Unclassified ... | reverse complement strand
TCAACACCAAAGCTTGAAAAATATGTTTAACTGGGCCGTAATGAAAGCATCAGACGACGGCTTTCCCATTTAGTCATCGATAACTTAAGGAAGGAGTAACACTATGGCTTACAAACACATTCTTATCGCGGTAGACCTCTCCCCGGAGAGTAAAGTGCTGGTTGATAAAGCAGTATCCATGGCACGTCCCTACAACGCGAAAGTTTCGCTGATTCACGTTGATGTGAATTACTCCGACCTCTACACCGGTCTGATCGACGTGAATCTCGGCGATATGCAGAAACGCATCTCCGAAGAGACTCACCACGCGCTGAGCGAGCTTTCTACCAACGCGGGCTATCCGATCACTGAAACCTTAAGCGGTAGCGGCGATCTGGGCCAGGTGCTGGTTGATGCGATTAAGAAATACGATATGGACCTGGTGGTATGTGGTCACCATCAGGACTTCTGGAGCAAACTGATGTCTTCCGCGCGCCAGCTGATTAACACCGTTCACGTGGATATGCTGATTGTTCCACTGCGTGACGAAGAAGACGAGTAAGTGCGTTAAATTCCCCTCACCCTAACCCTCTCCCAAAGGGAGAGGGAATAGATCGAGGATGTAGGCCGGGTAAGGCGAAGCCGCCACCCGGCTTTTTCTATTCCGGCGTACCCGAATAAATATCAAACCGGTGCCCTTTCGTGGTCACCGCGTTAGTGGTCGCAACGTCCGCCAGCGGCGGCGCATAGTCCGGCCGCTTCACCACCACACGCTTCGTCGCCAGCTGACGAGCCGGTTCCAGCAGGCCATCGGCATCTAAATCCGGCCCCACCAGCGACTGAAACACCCGCATCTCTTTCTTCACCAGCGCGCTTTTCTGCTTATGCGGGAACATGGGGTCGAGATAAACCACCTGCGGGCGCGGGGTGATGTCGGTGAGCGCCGTCAGGCTGGAGGCATGAATAAGTTGCAAACGTTCCTGTAACCACGAGCCGATTTCCGGGTCCGCATAGCCCCGCGTCAGCCCGTCGTCAAGCAGCGCGGCGACAACCGGATTACGCTCCAGCATCCGCACCCGGCAGCCCACCGAGGCCAGCACAAACGCATCGCGCCCCAGCCCCGCCGTGGCGTCCACCACGTCCGGAAGATAGCTCCCTTTAATGCCAACCGCCTTGGCCACCGCTTCGCCGCGACCGCCGCCGAACTTACGCCGGTGCGCCATCGCGCCGCCGACAAAATCGACAAAAATCCCGCCAAGCTTTGGCTCATCGCGCTTGCGCAGCTCCAGATGTTCCGGCGTCATCACCAGCGCCATCAGGTTGTCTTCATCATGTTCCAGCCCCCAGCGGGCCGCCAGAACAGATAAGGCGCCGTCCCCGGCGCCTGTTTCATCTACTAAGCAGATCTTCACGTAGCAATCAGCCTTTGATTCCGTAATGCTCCAGCATCGCATCCAGCTGAGGCTCGCGGCCACGGAAGCGTTTGAACAATTCCATAGGCTCTTCTGAACCGCCGCGGGTCAGGATGTTGTCGAGGAACGACTGACCGGTTTCGCGGTTGAAAATCCCCTCTTCTTCGAAGCGCGAGAAGGCATCCGCCGCCAGCACGTCGGCCCACAGGTAGCTGTAGTAGCCTGCGGCGTACCCGCCTGCGAAGATATGGCTGAACGCGTGCGGGAAGCGTCCCCAGGTTGGCCCTGGAATAACGGCAACCTGCTTTTTAATCTCAGCCAGGGTTTCGAGGATTTTCGCCCCCTGCTCCGGGCTAAACTCGGCGTGCAGGCGGAAGTCGAACAGGCCGAACTCCAGCTGGCGCAGGATAAACATCGCCGCCTGGTAGTTTTTCGCTGCCAGCATTTTATCCAGCAGTTCTTTCGGCAGCGGTTCACCCGTTTCGTAATGACCGGAGATAAACGCCAGCGCGTCCGGCTCCCAGCACCAGTTTTCCATAAACTGGCTAGGCAGCTCGACCGCATCCCATGGCACACCGCTGATACCGGCGACGCCAGCGGTTTCGATGCGGGTCAGCATGTGGTGCAGGCCGTGACCGAACTCGTGGAACAGGGTGATCACTTCATCGTGGGTAAACAGCGCAGGTTTGCCGCTCACCGGACGGTTGAAGTTACAGGTCAGGTAGGCGACCGGTTTTTGCAGGGAACCATCCGCTTTACGCATCTGGCCCACGCAGTCGTCCATCCACGCCCCGCCGCGCTTGTTCTCACGCGCGTAGAGATCGAGGTAGAAGCTGCCGCGCAGTTCGTTTTTATCGTCATACAGCTCAAAGAAGCGCACGTCCGGATGCCAGACGTCGATGTCGGTACGCTCTTTCGCGGTAATGCCGTAGATGCGTTTCACCACCTCGAACAGGCCGTTAACGGCTTTGTTTTCCGGGAAGTACGGACGCAGTTGTTCGTCGCTGATGCTGTAGAGATGCTGTTTCTGTTTTTCGCTGTAGTACGCGATATCCCACGGCTGAAGCTCGTCTACGCCGAACTCCGCTTTCGCAAAGGCGCGCAGCTGAGCCAGTTCTTTTTCACCCTGAGGACGGGCGCGTTTCGCCAGATCGGTCAGGAAGTCGAGCACCTGCTGTGGGTTCTCGGCCATTTTGGTGGCGAGGGATTTATCCGCGTAGCTGTCGAAGCCCAGCAGCTGTGCCAGCTCGTGGCGCAGGGCGAGGATCTCCGCCATCACCGGGCTGTTATCCCATTTGCCCGCATTCGGCCCCTGATCGGAGGCGCGGGTGCTGTAGGCGCGGTACATCTCTTCGCGCAGGGCCTGGTTGTCGCAGTAGGTCATCACCGGCAGATAGCTTGGGATATCCAGCGTTAACAGGAAGCCTTCCTGCTCTTTCGCTTCGGCCTGGGCTTTTGCCGCCGCCAGCGCGCTTTCCGGCATGCCCGCCAGTTCAGATTCATCGGTAATCAGCTTCGTCCAGCCCATGGTGGCGTCGAGGACGTTATTGCTGTACTGGTTGCCCAGCTCGGACAGGCGCGCAGCGATTTCACCGTAGCGAACCTGTTTTTCTTTTGGCAGGCCAATCCCGGACAGTTCGAAATCACGCAGGGCGTTATCGACCGATTTTTTCTGCGCCGTGTTCAGTTCGGCATAGTGGTCGCCGTCGCGCAGGTCGCGGTAGGCTTTGTAGAGCCCCTCATGCTGGCCGACCCAGGTGCTGTACTCAGAGAGCAGCGGCAGGGTTTGCTCGTAGGCTTCACGCAGCTCCGGGCTGTTTTTTACCGAATTCAGGTGGCTCACCGGGGAGAAGATGCGCCCCAGCACGTCGTCCACTTCGGCCAGCGGCTGACACAGATTTTCCCAGGTGTACGGCCCGCCCTGCGCGACCACGCTTTCTACCGCCGCGCGGCAGTTGTCCAGCGATTGCGTAACCGCTGGAACCACATGCTCGGGGAGGATTTTAGAAAACGGTGGCAACGAAAAAGGCGTCAGTAATGGATTGGTCATAAACGCTGTCCTGTTGAAATAGGTGAATGAAGCGCGCATCCGGCGCTGTGCATATTGTTCAGTAATGGGGTTAAGTGTAGAGGATTTCAATGCCAGACGTGGCGGAAAAGAGCCCGGTGGCGCTGCGCTTACCGGGCCTGCGGGTAATCTGTGCCGTTCTGCTGTAAACTGTGGCAAATCGTCAATTCAGCGGAATATCATTACCCATGCTCAGTTATCGCCACAGCTTCCACGCAGGCAACCACGCCGACGTCCTCAAACACACCGTTCAGAGCCTGATCATCGAATCGCTTAAAGAAAAGGATAAACCGTTCCTTTATCTGGACACCCACGCGGGCGCGGGCCGTTATCAGCTGAGCGGCGAGCATGCTGAGCGTACCGGTGAATATCTGGAAGGGATTGCGCGTATCTGGCAGCAGGACGATCTGCCTGCCGAGCTGGAGCCGTACATTGGCGTGGTGAATCACTTCAACCGCAACGGCCAGTTGCGTTACTACCCTGGCTCCCCGCTGATTGCCCGCCAGCTGCTGCGCGAGCAGGACAGCCTCCAGTTAACCGAGCTGCACCCGAGCGACTTCCCGCTGCTGCGTTCTGAGTTTCAGAAAGATAACCGCGCCCGCGTAGACAAAGCCGATGGCTACCAGCAGCTGAAAGCCAAACTGCCGCCGGTTTCCCGTCGCGGCCTGGTGCTAATTGACCCACCGTACGAAATCAAAACCGACTATCAGGCGGTGGTGACGGGTATTCACGAAGGCTACAAACGCTTCGCCACCGGGACATACGCCCTGTGGTATCCGGTGGTGCTGCGCGCGCAAATTAAACGCATGATCAAAGACCTCGAAGCGACGGGCATTCGCAAAATCCTGCAAATTGAGCTGGCGGTGCGCCCTGACAGCGACCAGCGCGGCATGACCGCGTCCGGCATGATCGTCATTAACCCGCCGTGGAAGCTCGAAGCACAGATGAACAACGTGCTGCCGTGGCTGCACAAAACGCTGGTGCCAGCCGGTACGGGTCACGCCACCGTGAGCTGGATCGTGCCGGAGTAATCGCAGCCATCGGTGGAAACTATTGATTTCAGGTATACAATCGCGGCAATTCACGATTAAGGACAACGCTATGACTAAGCATTATGACTACATCGCAATCGGCGGCGGCAGCGGCGGCATCGCCTCCATCAACCGTGCAGCCATGTACGGCCAGAAGTGTGCGCTGATTGAAGCCAAAGAACTCGGCGGCACCTGCGTGAACGTGGGTTGTGTACCGAAGAAAGTGATGTGGCATGCCGCGCAAATCCGTGAAGCTATCCATATGTATGGCCCGGACTACGGCTTTGACACCACCATCAACCACTTCGACTGGGATAAACTGATCGCCAGCCGTACCGCCTACATCGACCGTATTCACACCTCGTACGATAACGTGCTGGGCAAGAATAACGTCGACGTGATCCGCGGCTTCGCCCGTTTCGTGGATGCGAAGACGATCGAAGTGAACGGCGAGACGATCACCGCCGATCACATCCTGATCGCCACCGGCGGCCGTCCGAGCCACCCGCACATTCCGGGCGCGGAATACGGTATCGACTCCGACGGGTTCTTCGAGCTGCCTGCTCTGCCAGAACGCGTTGCCATTGTGGGCGCAGGTTACATTGCGGTTGAACTGGCCGGCGTGATTAACGGCCTGGGGGCGGAAGCGCACCTGTTCGTGCGTAAACACGCGCCGCTGCGCAGCTTTGACCCGCTGATCGTCGACACGCTGGTCGAGGTGATGAACGCCGAAGGCCCAACCCTGCACACCAACGCCGTGCCAAAAGCGGTGGTGAAAAATGCGGACGGTAGCCTGACGCTGGAGCTGGAAGATGGCCGCAGCCAGACCGTTGACTGCCTGATCTGGGCGATTGGCCGTGAACCGGCCACCGACAACTTCAACCTGGCCGCAACCGGGGTGAAAACCAATGAAAAAGGCTACATTGTCGTTGATAAATTCCAGAACACCAGCGTACCGGGCATTTATGCCGTCGGTGATAACACCGGCGCCGTAGAGCTGACGCCGGTTGCCGTGGCGGCGGGGCGTCGTCTTTCCGAGCGTCTGTTTAACAACAAGCCGGACGAACATCTGGATTACAGCAACATTCCGACCGTGGTCTTCAGCCACCCGCCAATCGGTACCGTCGGCTTAACCGAGCCGCAGGCGCGTGAGCAGTACGGCGATGATCAGGTGAAAGTGTATAAATCGGCGTTTACCGCGATGTATACCGCGGTCACCTCGCACCGTCAGCCGTGCCGCATGAAGCTGGTCTGCGTGGGCCCGGAAGAGAAGATCGTCGGCATCCACGGCATTGGCTTCGGCATGGACGAGATCCTGCAAGGCTTCGCGGTGGCGCTGAAGATGGGCGCAACGAAGAAAGACTTCGATAACACCGTGGCAATCCACCCGACTGCGGCGGAAGAATTTGTGACCATGCGCTGATCGGTCTGATCCGCAACAAAACCGGCCAACTGGCCGGTTTTTTTATGCCCTGGGCAGGTAAACCCAACGGGTGTACAAACGGTAACAAAATAACCCGCTACCCGCGGTGGAATTAACTAATCTTAGAAAGCGCTACGCGTTCGCCTGTTACTACGGAAAAAGATTAGAGATATGAAAATGCACGTAAAGATCACCGCAAAACTGATGGCCAAAATGCACCTTGTTCTCGCGCTGGTATGGGCGATACTGACTATTCCTACCCTGCTGTGGTGGAAAAACAGCATTCTGTGGGTGTCGTTAATGAGCATTTACGCTATCGTGATTTCCCATCTGGCTGCGTACAGCGCCGCCCATGCAGAAAAAGCGGCCAGCAAGGCGATGGATAAAAGCGAAGGCGCCAGCCAGAAAGCCAATCAAACCGCCAACAGCCTTCAAGGCAATGCGCGTCAGGCACATTAATCCCTGCGTATATGCAGAATACCGAATGCTCTGAATTTTATTCCTGCTCTGTTTCCAAAGATTCTGATTTAATGATTTCATAATCAAAGGGATATCTGATTTTCAGCGTGTTTAAATCCATTTTGAAAGCGTGATCTACCGCACACTTCGCACCGCATTAACCGAAGCGAATGTCTACGCTTAAAAGATAGCCGGGAAAAACCCGTATTTGTTACGACAAAAACCGGAGGTCCTGAACACCATGTTCAACCAGAAACTACAGACTGCCGAGGATATCGAGTTCGATATTGCAGAAGAGCTGCGCTATGAAACCGATCCCTGTGAGTTAAAACTGGATGAGATGATCGAGGCAGAGCCGGAACCGGAAATGATTGAAGGGCTGCCGGCGTCCGATGCCCTTACGCCCGCTGACCGCTACCTTGAACTGTTTGAACACGTCCAGTCGTCGCGGCTGTTTGCGGACAGCAAAACCTTTCCCGACTGCGCGCCGAAGATGGATCCGCTGGATATTTTGATCCGCTATCGCAAGGTGCGTCGCCACCGTGATTTTGACCTGGCGCGCTTTGTAGAGAATCACTTCTGGCTACCGGAGGACTACAGCAAAGAGTACGTCTCTGATCCCGGCCTGTCCCTGAAAGAACATATCGATAATCTGTGGCCGGTGCTGACGCGCGAGCCGCAGGATCACATCCCGTGGTCGTCGCTGCTGGCGCTGCCGCAGGCCTATATTGTGCCCGGCGGGCGATTCAGCGAGACCTACTACTGGGACTCTTACTTCTCCATGCTGGGGCTGGCAGAAAGCGGTCGTAACGATCTGCTGAAATGTATGGCCGATAACTTCGCCTGGTTGATTGAGCGCTACGGCCATATCCCGAACGGCAACCGCACCTACTATCTCAGCCGCTCCCAGCCGCCCGTTTTTGCCCTGATGGTGGAGCTGTTTGAAGAGGACGGCGTGCGCGGGGCGAAGCGCTATCTTGAGCACCTCAAGATGGAGTACGCCTTCTGGATGGACGGGGCGGAATCGCTGCTGCTCAATCAGGCCTATCGCAGTGCGGTTCGTATGCCGGATGGCTCATTGCTCAACCGTTACTGGGACGATCGCGATACGCCGCGGGATGAATCGTGGATCGAGGACGTTGAAACTGCCCGTCATTCTGGTCGTCCGCCGAACGAGGTGTACCGTGACCTGCGTGCCGGGGCAGCCTCAGGATGGGATTACTCATCTCGCTGGCTGCGCGATCCTGCGCGGCTGGCCAGCATCCGCACAACACAATTTATCCCCATCGATTTGAACGCATTCCTGTTCAAACTGGAGAGCGCTATCGCCAATATCTCCGCGTCGAAAGGGGATAAAGAGACGGCTGATCTGTTCCGCCAGAAAGCCAGCGACCGGCGCGCGGCGGTAAACCGCTATCTGTGGGACGAAGAGAACGGCTGTTATCGTGATTACGACTGGCGGCGTGAAGCCCTGGCGCTGTTCTCTGCGGCCAGCATTGTGCCGCTGTATGTGGGCATGGCGACGCATGAGCAGGCTGAACGGCTGTCCGATGCCGTTAAAGCCCGTCTGCTCACGCCGGGCGGTATTCTCGCCACCGAATATGAAACCGGGGAGCAGTGGGATAAGCCGAACGGCTGGGCGCCGCTCCAGTGGATGGCGATCCAGGGGTTCAAGCAGTACGGCAACGACTCGCTGGGAGATGAGATCGCCTGGAGCTGGCTGCACACGGTGAACCATTACTACAAAACCCATCATAAGCTGATTGAGAAGTACCACATCGCCAGCAGCACGCCACGCGAAGGTGGCGGGGGGGAGTATCCGTTGCAGGATGGCTTCGGCTGGACGAATGGCGTGGTGCGGCGGTTGATTGGGTTATATGGTGAACCTTGAGCCTTGCCCCTTACCCTAACCCTCTCCCCTGAGGGGAGAGGGAAAAGTTAACGAATCACCTCATAAATGGCAGTCTGGATGGACTGCCATTTTTTTGTGCTGGCATCGGGCTGCGTCTTCGCGCGGCGCGTTGCCATATCGGCGTCGTGCTGCTGGCGTTTCACCACCGCAGGGACGGTACAGAATGCTTTCAGGTACTGCTTACGCATAGGCGTCAGCGATTCCCCGTTCGCCATCGCATGGCTAAGCGTATTAATAAAGCGTCGGCAGGGCTTTTGCTCTGTCATTTGCAGGCGGTAGCGCAACATTACTTCCAGCACATCGTCGTAGCCTGCCGACAACGCCTCCTCCGTCCATGACATTTTCCAGTCCATCCCGCCCTGCAAAAACAGGAGCGCCACCCGGGTATCGTTGCGGCTAATCGCTGAACGGAAGTTGTTTTCATCCCAGGTGACACCCATCCGCGTCAGCGTTTCTCGCGAGGAAGGCGTTTCGCGCATCTCCTGCACCGGTGCGGGAGATGCCGTACTGGCCACAGCCGGCTGCGGTTTACTGCTGGTCACCAGCCAGAATCCCCCCACGACAATCGCGATAACCATCACGCCAACCGCTCCCCACAGCACGCCGGAAATCAGCTGTTCGCGCTGCTCTGGCGTACGCGTGGCACGCTGAGTCGGTTTTTCTATACTGTCGCGCACTTCAAAAAGATCGCCGCCTGTGGTGCGGTCCATTTTTTGCGCCTTTTCCCAGAACGCGTGCAGCTCGCTTTCGTCCACCGCCATCAGCGCCGCCGGGTTAACGCGTGTCCGCCCTTCCTCAAACGCGCGCTGAACGGAGCGGGTGATCTGCGTGTAATAGCAGTCGAGCAGCTGGATTTGCGCTCCGCTTAACGGTTGCTGCACGGTGATGCTGTTGCGAATTTGTCGAATATCTTCGAGGAAGGTTTGCAGGGTTTTGCGGGGCTCTACCAGCAGCGTCAGCATGTCCGGGGCGTTAAACAGCGGCGCGTAGTAGCGGCTAAATTCTTTTTTATCCACCAGCAGCTGGGCCAGTTCGCTGAATAACATGCCGCTCAGAACATCATTAATTTCACCGTTTTTCAGCCAGCGACGCACGCGTTCAGCGTTAAACAACGTCTTAAGATGATTATTCAGCCGCACCGGATCGGGCCACGCCTGCTGTATCAGCCCTCTAATCATCAGCTCAATGGCACGCACCTGTTTCTGCGCCTGAAGCTGGCTCTCCTTCTCTGGCATCCTCCCGGTTTCGTAGGTCAGGAGGGGCTGTTGCAGACGCAGATATTCAAGGGAGGTGACGAAGCGCATCGCCGCAATCAGCTGGTTTTCGCTGACATCCTGCCCGCTTTCATACTGGGGAACGCGCTGCTGAAGCAAGCGTAATTGCAGCGTAAAGGCTGTCATTTCCGCATCATTCAGGTTCAGCTTCCTGGCTACAGCGCCCCACCCGCCCAGCCCCAGGCGGGCGCTATCAAGTTGCTCCAGAAACCAGCGTGGATCTTTTCCTTCAGAAACATGTACATTCAACAGAAGTAAAATTTCAACAGACGCCTGACGGATCGCCGCCAGACAGTGTTCAAACTGTTCGCGGGTATGATGCGATGAGCTAATCATCATTGTTTTCCTTGAGAGACAATGAGTACCGCTAAAGCGGCATTAAAAGTCGTTTTTCTTTTTATTTATATGAGGTTAAACATACCTGACTTTCTGTTGAAATAAAGTGACAACCTTATAATCATTTGCAATGTCTCCGGAGGATCGTCATGCCCGCCTTAACCACCGCGCGTCTCACCTGCTCGCCGCTGCAAGAGCAAGACTGGCCCTTTTTTCTGTCGCTACAGCAAAATCCTGAGGTAATGCGTTATGTCGCCCCTGCGCGTAGCGAGGCGGACATTCGGGAAGCCTTTGAGTCTCGTCTGTTGCCGTGGACGCCGGGCAGTTCGCACTGGCTCTGCCTTATGGTGCGTGAGACGGCCAGCCATACGCCGCTGGGCGTAACCGGATATGTGCACCGGGAAGCAGATTGTGCAGAAGTCGGTTTTCTCTTTGCGCCTTCTGCGCAGGGGAAAGGTTACGGCTTTGAATCTCTGCGGGCTGTGTGTAATTTTGCGCTGACTCAGGGCAATATCCGTCGGCTCACCGCGACCGTGACGGCGGGAAATATCGCCTCCAGGCGACTGCTGGCAAAAACAGGTTTTCAGCTGGAAGGTGAGTTGCGCGAGAGTTATTTCCTTTCAGGGCAATGGCATAACGACTGGCTATTCGGTTTACTGAAAAAGGAATTCCCGTTCAGTTAAACCTGATCAACAGCCATTTGGCGGATATTTCCCCGGCGGCGTTTCCTCTATAGTCGCGTCATTAAGAGGAAACGCTTATGACGGGTTATGCAATGCAGATATCTTCTGCTGCAATCGCATTAATTAAAAAACAACAGGGTCTTTCCCTGGAGAAATACCGTGACGAAAAGGGAATATGGGTTATAGGTTATGGTCACGTAATTCGCCAGTGGGAAAAATTTAACGGTCTCATCACGCCGACTGAGGCGGAGAATTTGCTTTGTAATGATATTCAATTATGTGAGGCGCTGCTGCGGGAAATGAACAAACGCCCATTAACCCAACAGCAGCATGACGCACTGATATTAACCCTCTTCAGTTTTGGGGAAGAGTCCCCTCTGCCAGAGAAGATCCTTCAGGCCGTCGCCCGGGTGTAGTACATCGCAGCTTGCGTCCGGTTTTTGACATCAAGACGCCGGAAAAGCGTCTCAAGATGGGCTTTTACCGTTGCCGCACTGATATTGAGATTACGTCCAATCTCTTTATTGGACTCTCCGGCCGCCAGTAACTTCAATACCTCACGCTGGCGCTCGCTTAACACTGCCAGTTCATCCTGAGAGGTGTGCTGCTTCAGCCACTCGCCGGGAAAACAGACCATTCCTCGCGATACAGAATCCAGCACTGCGGAAAAGCGTTCGGGATTCGCATTGCGGGGAATTATCGCCACCACGTTGCGCTGAAACATTTGCTCAACCCAACGCCGCTCTTTTTTCGTTAACACCAACACCACGCGCGACGTTGGAAAGCGATCCATAATCTCTTCCAGTAAAGCCACACCATTATCACGAATTAAATACCCATCTATCATGACGATAGCGGAGGGTGACGCGGATAATTGCGCCCATAATTCATCAGTCTGACGAGTTCCTGTCATATCTATTTTCGGAATTAACTTCTGCAAACTATACATCGCTCCATGAATAAATAATGACTGCCTGTCAAACATGATTACTCGCATCGTTTTACTCCTCTGAGAATAGCGAAGGGGGATTCTACAGAGGCATTTTTTAAGAAAAAACTCAATGAATGGAGAGGTTACAAATCACCCAGCTCTCTTTATATCTTCCAGCATTTAGACATACCTGTTTTAAGGATTTCCTTAAGAGGGTTCCTTCCCCCTTAAGACTGAACATTACAGAAACATACCGCCTGAAACTTCAATACGTTGCGCATTCATCCAGCCCAGTTTGTCACTGAGCAACGCCGCAATGGCGTCACCAATATCATCGGGCAGGCCCACGCGTCCCAGCGCTGTCTGCGAGGCCAGCAGCTGGTTAAGCTCCGCATTATCCCGCACTCGCCCGCCCCCAAAGTCGGTTTCAATCGCGCCGGGCGCGATGATATTGACGGAAATTCCGCGCGCGCCAAGCTCTTTTGCCTGATAGCGGGTCAGCACCTCCATCGCCCCTTTCATTGCCGCGTAGGTTCCTGAACCGGGCTGAGTAAAACGGGCCAGTCCGCTGGAGACGTTCAGGATCCGCCCTCCGTCTTTTATGAGCGGCAGCAGCTGTTGCGTGAGGAAAAACGGTCCTTTGAAGTGAATGTTCATCGCATCATCAAACTGCGCCTCGGTCGTCTCGGTATAGGGTGCATATAACCCTGTACCTGCGTTGTTCACTAAATAGTCAAAGGTGTCACGTTGCCAGACGTGTTTAAGGGTATCCTTCACCTTTTGAGCAAAGCGCGAAAAGCTTGCCGTATCGCCGACGTTAAGCTGCAATGCTGCCGCTTTTCCGCCTTTTCCCTCAATTTCGCGCACAACTTCCTGCGCCTCCTGCTGGCTGTTGTTCCAGGTGAGGATAATGCCTGTCCCTTCCGCGGCCAGCTTCAAAACGGCATTTTTACCCAGGCCGCGGCTACCGCCCGTCACTAAAGCAATACGTTCACTCATAATTCACCTCGTTTCGGCTGTGATGAAGATTGAGAAAGAGCTTATTAGATGGTAGAAAATCAATAAATAGTGCCGTGAGCGCTTCACTGTTTCATTCTTAACAACAATGACCAACATCTATGGATAAAATACACGCAATGCAGCTTTTCCTTCGGGTCGCGGAACTGGAGAGTTTTTCCCGCGCGGCGGAGACGTTAAGCCTGCCGAAGGGGAGCGTATCGCGACAGATCCAGGCACTGGAAAACGCGCTGGGCACGCAGCTGCTGCACCGCACTACCCGCCGCGTCAGCCTGACGCAGGACGGCATGGTTTATTACGAGCGCGCCAAAGATCTGCTGATGAATCTGGACGAACTGGACGGCATGTTCCTGCACGACCCTTCAACCATCAGTGGTCGGCTACGTGTGGATATGCCCGTTGCCATTGCGCGAAATGTCGTCATTCCGAAACTGCCTGCATTTTTACAACAGTTTCCCGGCATTGAACTGGAGCTGAGTAGCAGCGATCGTCTGGTCGATGTCATCCGCGAAGGATTTGACTGCGTGGTTCGCGTGGGAAACTTAAAGGACTCCGGGCTTATCGCCCGCCCGCTTGGGAAGCTCTCGGTGATTAATTGCGCCAGCCCGGATTATCTGACGCGATTTGGCTACCCTGAGACGCTGGACGATTTGGCTTCGCATGCCCTCATTCACTACTCCGCCACGCTGGGCACCCGTCCGCAGGGTTTTGAGTATTACAACGGCAGCGCGACCCGGTGGGTAAAAACGGGAGGCGTATTGTCGGTTAACAGCACAGAAACCTACCAGGCCGCCTGTATCGCCGGGCTTGGGATTATTCAGGTCCCGCGCGTCGGGGTGCGTGATGCCCTGCGCACGAAAAAACTCGTTGAGATCCTGCCGCAATATCGGGCTGAACCAATGCCCGTCTCCCTCATTTATCCCCACCGCCGTAACCTCTCCCGTCGGGTGCATGTGTTTATGGAGTGGCTTACCGAACTCACAAAAGGTTACGTGGACTAGTCGCAAGCTATAATTCAGTAACATCCAGCTCAACGAAAAGGAAAATGCGCGTGACGCCGGAAAATAACCCGCAACGACCGACTCAACATTTAGATTATGAACCCATCAAAAAGATGGATAACGAGCCTGAAGCGCCGAAAGAGCCTGGAACGGCCAGCAAAGCGCTGGGTACCGTGACCGGCATAGCCGAAAAAATTCAGCAGATACCCGCGATTGCTCACCTGATACGCGCCGCTGAGCGCTTTAACGACCGCATGGGAAATCAGTTTGGCGCGGCGATTACCTATTTCTCGTTCCTGTCGATGATCCCCATTCTGATGGTGTCATTTGCCGCCGCCGGTTTTGTGCTGGCGTCTCACCCGACGCTGTTGCAGGACATCTTCAATAAGATCCTGACCAACGTCAGCGACCAGACGCTCGCCACAACGCTCAAAAGCACCATCAATACCGCCGTGCAGCAGCGTACCACCGTGGGTATCGTCGGGTTACTGATTGCGCTCTATTCCGGGGTGAACTGGATGGGCAACCTGCGTGAGGCTATTCGCGCCCAGTCGCGTGACGTCTGGGAGCGTAGACCGCAGGATCAGGAGAAGATATGGGTGAAGTATCTGCGCGACTTTATTTCGCTGATTGGGCTGCTGGTGGCGCTGGTCATCACGCTCTCTATCACCTCGGTCGCCGGTTCCGCGCAGCAGATGATTATCTCCGCGCTGTACCTGGATTACATTGAATGGCTGAAACCGGCCTGGCGCGGTATAGGGCTTGCAATCTCCATCTTTGCTAACTACCTGCTTTTCTTCTGGATCTTCTGGCGTTTGCCCCGCCATCGGCCGCGCAAGAAGGCGCTGATCCGTGGGACGTTGATTGCCGCCATTGGCTTTGAAGTGATCAAAATTGTGATGACCTATACGCTTCCGTCGCTGGTGAAGTCGCCCTCCGGCGCGGCCTTTGGTTCGGTGCTGGGGCTGATGGCTTTCTTCTATTTCTTCGCTCGCCTGACGCTGTTCTGCGCCGCGTGGATCGCCACGGCTGAGTATAAAGATGACCCGCGCATGCCGGGTAAAACCCACCGCTGATGTCCTGTCGGGCTGATATTTCAGCCCGATCCGCCATTTCAGCATATAAATCCAGTCCGTAACTTTTATTTAACGCAAAACCAGTTTTAATGACTAATATTTAAAAAGTGTGAAGCATTTCATAGAAGTGTTTTCGCTGGTCTGAAAATTATCCGCTTTTTGTTGCTTTTATGACCACGCCACGCCTTTGTTACAGATTGAAATGTCGCTTTTGCTATGCCTAATATGGCCCTTCGTTCGTCCAAAAATAAGAAAATATTATGCAAGCAACAGCCACCACACTTAACGAAGGGGCGGAACACGTTCCGGTCAACTCGCGCAATAAAGTCGTCGTCGCATCGCTGATTGGCACCGCCATTGAGTTCTTCGACTTTTATATTTACGCCACCGCTGCGGTCATTGTCTTTCCGCATATTTTCTTCCCTCAGGGCGACCCGACGGCAGCCACGCTACAGTCTTTAGCCACCTTTGCTATCGCCTTCGTTGCGCGTCCGATTGGTTCAGCGGTCTTTGGGCATTTTGGCGATCGCGTTGGCCGTAAAGTGACGCTGGTTGCCTCGCTGCTGACGATGGGGATCTCCACCGTCGCCATCGGCCTGCTGCCGACCTATGAAACTATCGGCATTCTGGCGCCTGTGCTGCTGGCGCTGGCGCGCTTTGGTCAGGGTCTGGGGCTGGGCGGGGAATGGGGCGGCGCGGCACTGCTGGCGACCGAAAACGCTCCGGCGCGCAAGCGTGCCCTGTATGGCTCTTTCCCGCAGCTGGGCGCACCGATTGGGTTCTTCTTCGCTAACGGCACCTTCCTGCTCCTCTCCTGGCTGCTGACCGATGAACAGTTCATGAGCTGGGGCTGGCGTATTCCGTTCGTCTTCTCTGCCGTGCTGGTGCTGATTGGCCTGTACGTGCGCGTGTCGCTGCACGAGACGCCGGTCTTTGCTAAAGTCGCCGCGGCGAAAAAGCAGGTTAAAGTTCCGCTGGGGACGCTGCTGACCAAACACCTCCGCGTGACCGTGCTGGGCACGTTCATCATGCTGGCGACCTACACGCTGTTCTACATCATGACCGTTTACTCCATGACCTTCAGTACTGCCGCCGCGCCGGTCGGCCTGGGCCTGCCACGTAACGAAGTGTTGTGGATGCTGATGATGGCGGTCATCGGATTTGGTGTGATGGTGCCTATCGCGGGCCTGCTGGCGGATAAATTTGGCCGTCGTTCAAGCATGATCGTCATCACCTCCCTGATTATTCTGTTCGCGCTGTTTGTCTTCCCGCCGCTGCTGGGTTCAGGTAGCCCTGCGCTGGTGATGGCGTATCTGCTGATTGGCCTGAGCCTGATGGGGCTGACCTTTGGCCCAATGGGCGCGCTGCTGCCGGAGCTGTTCCCGACTGAAGTGCGTTACACCGGCGCCTCGTTCTCCTATAACGTTTCGTCGATTCTGGGCGCCTCGGTAGCCCCGTATATCGCCACCTGGCTTCAGGCGAACTATGGCCTGTTCTATGTGGGTGTCTATCTGGCAGCAATGGCAGCGCTGACGCTGATTGCGTTGCTGCTGACGCATGAGACGAAGCATCAGGCGCTGTAAGTGAATGCCGGGGTGAGGCGCGGGGATGCGCCGAGAGGGCGGGTCGCCAGGGTGGTGGCGACTGAGCCACCCTGGCACGTTCACCGGTCATGTCGTGACAGAGTAGCAAGGAACATAACGTGAACGGAATGACCACCAGAGCCGTATGTTCCCCCTCACCCCAGCCCTCTCCCTCAAGGGAGAGGGGGCCGTCTGTGCAGGCATTATTTTGTGGGGATCCCTCAGCCCACAGGGAGAGGGAGAAACGGGACTACTTCTTCATCTGCGACAAAATCGTCCGACACTGATTCGCTTCGCCTTCTGACGGCGAAATCAACGCCAACAGCGCCGCCGCAGGGGTCACCAGCGTAGCGAGCGCGGCGGCGACCGCACCACGCGCAATCAACGGCCCAGCCTTCACGCCCGCCTGCGGATCTTTGAAGGTTCCGCGAACGTACAGCGGCGAGCGCAGGGTGATGATACGAATGCCTTTGCTTTCCGGATCGATGGTTAAATCGAGCTGCTCGGACGCCATGCTGGCGGTACCGGTGACGTTGATAACCGCGTTTTCCGTGTCGAAGGCGAAGATCTGCGGACGCGCCACGCCGTTGACCAGATCCAGATTTGCCGCCGCGCAGTTAACGCGTACTTCGTCGTCACCGAAGATTTGCCCGATGATAAAGTTCCCGACGTTCAGCCCCAGGATCTCCATCAGGTTACGGCTCACCAGCCCGTCGTTCATCAGCAGTTTCAGGTTGCCGTTTCCGCTGCCCAGCAGCGCCGCTACGGAGTTACCCGTGCCGCGAATATCCGCGTCGCCGTTCATCTCACCGAGGGTTTTCTGCATCAGCTCCACGTCCGGCATCAGCTCTTTCAGCTTCAGCCGACGCGCCTGGATCTCCGCCCTTCCCTGCATCGGCTTTTTATCCCCCTCCAGGTGGATATTCGATGAAATGGTTCCCCCGGCCATGCCAAACTTCAGCGGTTGCAGGCGCAGGTCGGCGTTTTTCAGGATGATATGGGTCGAGAGGTTGCTCAGCGGCAGCGTGCTGCCATGCTCGATTTTACGTCCTTTGAAGCGCACATCCGCATCCATCACGTCCCATTTGTCGGTTTCGAAGCGGTCATAGGGCAGCACTTTACCCGCAGGCTGAACGTCCTTTTTAACCTCTTTAGACTTCGTGCCTTTGCCCGAATCTACCCCAATCAGCGGACCAAGATCGGCCAGACGCAGCTGGCGGGATTCAACGTCCCCCTCCAGTTTCGGGCGCGGTTTACCGGTGGTGTAGGTCAGCGTGCCGTGGATATCGCTGTCGCCGATGCGGCCGTTGAATCCACGGTAGTCAAAGACGGACGATTTTTCGGTGTTGATTTTGGCAACCAGGTGCCCGTCCGTTTCAAACGGCGGAGTATCCGGCAGCAGTACGCCGGTGAGATCGTACAGTTCCCCCAGCGAATCACCGGCAAACTTAAGCTGGAGGTCGACGCCGCCCATGTTCATCGGGTCGTTAACCGTGCCCACGAACGCCACGCGGGTATTGCCGGAGCGAAAATCCGCCTGCACCGGGAACGGCGTGCCCTCGCTCCTGAGCGCCAGCATGCCGCCGATTTTGCCTTTACCGGTGAGCGGCTGGCCGTTGTAGCGCCCTTTCGCCGTCAGGCCAAAGACGTAATCGCCCGCTTTGCTGTCATCGCCTTTGGCTTTGCTGCCCGTTACTTCGCTAAACGGCAGCGGCTTGCCCAGCGGATCGACGAGGATCTCCACGTCAGCCTTACTCACTTTATCGTCAATGGCGATCCGCCCCCGATCGAACAGAATATTGTCGAGGCGGAAAGACCACGAAGAGGGCTGCGCATTCTGATCTTTATCGCCGGTGCTGGCGAGATCGAACGTCCAGTTGTTGTTTTTCTCTGACAGGCGAATCAGCCGCGCATCGGGCTGCTGGAGTTTGATCCACGGCAGATACACCGTTTTGGTTAACAGGGCTAACGGCGCCAGCGTGGCTTCCACTCGCGGCAGGTGGATCATGGTTACTTCGGGGATGTCGGGCGGGTTACCGAGAATAATATCGTCGGCATGAACGTGCGGCCAGGGCACCCAGCTCCGCCAGCCAGTTTCCTCTTTCTGGCGCTCCCACACGACGCCCAAATCGCCACGTATTGCGAAGGGGCGGTTCAGCTCGGTTGAGACTTTCTGGTTGATGGTCGGTTTGAGGCGGTTCCAGTCAAACGTGGCGATAATGATGATTAAGACCACGATCAGCAACAAGAAAATCCCTGCTGTCCAGGAAATCACCCTGGTTGTTTTTGTCATTGTTGTCCCCTTTCCTGATGAACTTGCCTCTAAAACTATAGTTCAGACAAAGGGAAGCGGGCAGATCAGAGGCTGGTTATCACCTTTTCCAGGGTATCCATGGGGACAGGACGAGAGAGGAAATAACCCTGTGCCGCCGCTGCCGGGGAATTTTGCACGTCGCGCCACTCCTCCAGCGTTTCTACGCCTTCCACAATGACACCCTGGCAATAGCGGTTCATCAGTTGCAGGAGCATCGTAAACAGGTTCCGTCCCTCCGGCGTCTGGCGCAGCATGATAAACAGATCGCGGGCCACTTTGATGTAGTCATAACGCACTTCGCTCAGGGCGGAGAAGTTGGCCATACCGGTACCGAAATCATCCAGCCACAGCGGGCCAAACTCACACATCGAGGCAAACGAGGAGTCCTGCGGCAGCTGAACATGTTCCACCAGCTCGAAGCGCATCCACGGCAAGGTAGCAATCAGCGCCTGCAACGTCGCATTCTGACGTAACGCCATCAGGGTGGGGCCATCCACGTTCACCGACGCCAGAATACCGTGCTGCTCGAAGAACGCCTGCTTCGTCGCCAGCATTCTCAGCTGCTCTTCCAGCACGTCGATACGCTGACGCACGGCAACCTCCGCAAAATAGCGGTCCGGTGCAATACGCTTTGAAGGATTCGATGGATGAGTGACGACCGTTAACACCTCAATCGCCATTAACCGACCGTCGGTACGGTAGATGGGCTGATAAGTGTACGCTCGCTCACATTGCAGCCAGTAGCGATGCTCCTGCAAGTTCTCAATACTTGCCTCAGGCGTAGTGCTCAGCCGCTGGATAACCTGCTCTGACTTCATTTCGGATGTCCTGTTGTATGGGATAGCCTTTCTGGACTCGTCACTGAGTTATCGGCCCGCCAGGTGAGAACTTTATGTTCAATTCACCGGGAAAATGAAATTAAGATGACAGAAATATGCCGGAATACGCGCTGGCTCAAAAAAAATAATGGAACGTCGTTTTAATATAGTTGACCATAAAAAACACACAGCGCACACTACCCTTAATTACTTTGTTCAGGTTCACGACTATGTCTAAAAAAATTGCCGTGATTGGCGAATGCATGATTGAGCTGTCCCAGAAAGGCGCGGAAGTCAGCCGCGGTTTTGGTGGCGATACATTGAACACCTCCGTTTACATTGCCCGTCAGGTCTCCCCCGACGCGCTGAGCGTGAGCTACGTTACCGCGCTGGGAACGGACAGCTTCAGCCAGCAGATGCTGGAAGCCTGGCAGGGTGAAAACGTTGGGACCTCGCTGATCCAGCGAATGGAAAACCGCCTGCCGGGTTTGTACTACATCGAAACCGACAGCACCGGCGAGCGCACCTTCTATTACTGGCGTAATGAAGCGGCCGCCAAATTCTGGCTGGAAAGCGAGGCCGCCGCTGCCATTTGCGAAGAACTGGCGACCTTCGATTATCTCTACCTGAGCGGGATCAGCCTGGCGATCCTGAGCCAGGAGAGCCGTGAAAAGCTGCTGTCACTGCTGCGCGAATGCCGTGCCAATGGCGGTAAGGTGATTTTCGATAACAACTACCGTCCACGTTTGTGGGCCAGCCGCGAAGAGACGCAGCAGGTCTACCAGCAGATGCTCGAATGCACCGATATCGCCTTCCTGACGCTGGATGATGAAGATGCTCTGTGGGGCGAAAAACCGGTTGATGAGGTCATCGCCCGGACGCAGGCTGCCGGGGTCAGCGAAGTGGTGATCAAGCGCGGGGCGGAGTCTTGCCTGGTGGCGGTTGCAGGTGAAGCCGTGACAGAGGTCCCGGCGGTGAAGCTGGCGAAAGAGAAAGTGATCGATACCACTGCGGCGGGAGATTCTTTCAGCGCGGGGTATCTGGCGGTACGTCTGACGGGAGGTACGCCGGAAGCGGCGGCGCAGCGCGGTCATTTAACGGCCAGCACGGTGATTCAGTATCGCGGAGCGATTATTCCGCGCGAGGCAATGCCTGCTTAAGGACTGGGCGGGCTGATGCCCTCACCCTAACCCTCTCCCACAGGGAGAGGGGACGCAGGGCTTACTGGCCCTGCGGAATATCGCTCGCATCCTGATGTAAATCATCGGCTGCCGTTTGCGCTGGCTGCGGCGCCGTCGCCATGATGGCGTTCCAGGTGGCCTTCAACTCTTTCATGTCATATTCCGGCTCACCTTTCGGCTGTAACAGAATCAACGCCATATCCTGCGACAACTGCTGGCGCAGATCCTGATTCAGCATCTCCACGGTCAGACCGTTCAGGAAGTCCTGACGCAGTTTCTGATACTGCTCCGGCGCGATATCCACCACCTGATTCTGCAAGGAGCGAATGCGCTGGCTGATTAAGATATCGGTATCGGCGCGGGCATAAGTGGCGAACAGTTTCTGCAATTCAAGGGATTTCTGCGCCACCAGCGCGTTAAACTCCTCTTCAGACAGGCCCTCTTTACGCACTTTAGCCAGCTCTTTCGCCACCACGCCGAGATTGGCATTGAGCTTATCGCCCGGCGATTCCACGTTAATGGCGCACTGGGCGCGCTGGAACAGCACACGGCAGTCAAAGCCCAGGCCAATATCTTTCACGTTGTTCTTGCTGAGCGTCTGCTGAACGTGCCAGAACAGCGCTTCACGCGCGAGATCCGCACGCCAGTAACGCAGCAGCGCAGAAGACTCGCGGATCGGCTGCCAGGCCGTATCCCACATCATTGAAAGACGATCCTGACGCACGGTATCCGTCATGATGCTGACCGTCTCAGGACGCAGCGGGGACAAGGTAGGAACAGGGGCAGGCGTTTCACGCTTCCCTTTCAGATCGCCAAAGGCTTTGTTGATCTGCTCTATCACCGCACGGCTGTCCACGTTGCCCACTACAATGAGGGTCATGGCATCCGGGGTGTACCACTGCTGATAGAAAGATTTCACCTGCTCTGCATCCACCGGCTGTTTCAGCGGTTCTGCCGGGTCGTGGCCAAGCAGCGTGGACCCTTTCAGGCGGTAGCGCCACCAGCCTTCTTTGGTATCCGTCGGCCAGGTCGCCACCATGTCGCTGTTGCTCAACGCATAGTTTACGGTCTCAGGCGTAATCGCCAGTTTGCCGGTGGCATCGGATAGATAGGTAAGCGCTTCTTTAAGCAGATCGTTACGGTTGTTGGGCAGGCTCAGGTTAAACATGGTGTAGTCATAAGAAACCACAGCCGGGGGCAGCGGGCGTTTCGGATCGATGGCCTGTTGCCATAAAGAACGCACCTGAACCGCCTGCAAACTGCCGCTCTGGGTGAGCGCCAGTCGAGGAATAAAGTGGCTTAAGCCGGTCTGCTGGGTGCTTTCAGTGAGGGAGCCGGTATTCACAGAAAGACGGATTTCAATGCGATCGCTCGGACGTTGCGGAGTGGATAATACCTGCCACTGGAAACCGTTCGCCAGTGTTCCCTGTTGCCAGGCCGGGTCTGGCTGGAGCGCATCTGCCTGCACATAACTGGCTGCTGCCATCATCAGCAAACCGCCGGTTAAGAGTCGAATTTTTGTGCCCTGCATGTGAACCCCTGATCAACAT
>Ga0157363_1001091_pt1 | contig 22053 bp, 15 predicted proteins | sample AttsexASBM1_FD_111477 | JGI IMG/M metagenome (GOLD analysis project Ga0157363, IMG submission 111477) | Fungus gardens microbial communities from leaf cutter ant in Ribeirão Preto, State of São Paulo, Brazil - Atta sexdens ASBM1 | ecosystem: Host-associated > Fungi > Mycelium > Unclassified ... | reverse complement strand
TTTCTTATTTCATTTAACTGATTATTGTTTCTGAAATTCTGAATGAACCGGTATAGACTGATTATCAGAATTTATTTTTTCATTTAATGCGATATTCATCTTTACGTTTGATTTTTACTTTATCGCTACATCTTTATCTATTTTGTTTTACTTGATGACGGCTTGCTGATTATTTTTTCAGGTTTTGGGTGTGCGCCGGTAATAAGTGGTGCGGACAACCGGGGGATAACTATCACCGGTAAAATGATAAGAGTAAATGTAGCGAAAAGTGAATGTGGTTACAAATGAACTCCACGAAACTCGTCAGGATACGCTAATACCTGTCATTTTTAGGTGAATCCTGTTTAAGGGGGGTTCCGGCCATCCGGGTTATTTTTTTCGATAAATCCCCTGAATATCCCCACACCCGACACCTGCTGTATTATTCACCCGCAATATCTGGCTATTAACATAATTCTTAGTTGTTCATATTTATTATCAAAAGCTTGATGTTTTATGTGAGACATCGGCCAGCCAACTCATGTAGGTTATTTTATTTCTGCCATCAGGTAAGCGGTAAATTCAGCTTGCCCGTAAATAATAACACCCGCTTATTATCATGCCTGAACGCAGGATTATCACGATAAAGCTTATTCCTGGCGGTCTTTTCGGACATATCCGGCCGTTTCAGAGACCGTCTGTGAATGGTTTCTTTTTGCAACGATGCTTCACGAAATCTTTACAACAGGCGTCAAATTTACCTTTTTCTGATGGCATATCATGAAAAAAATCAGGTCATTTTCCTTTCCCTGTCCATGTTGAGATAAATTATGAGATTGAAATTTCTTTCTGTCAGTGCGGTATTTTTACTGACAGCCTGTGACCAGGGGGCTTCACAGCCAGCTTCTTCGGCACCACCCGAGGTTGGTACGATCACCCTGAAAAGTGAGCCAGTGACTTTATTTACCCGGTTACCGGGCCGGACAGATGCCGTGAAAACCGCTGAAGTCAGACCCCAGGTCAGTGGTGTCATTCAAAAAATCCTGTTTACCGAAGGGGGCGAAGTTAAGCAGGGCCAGCCTTTGTATCAGATTGACCCGGCGACTTACCAGGCGGCTTATGATAAAGCCCTGGCGACCTGGCAAAATGATGAGATGCTCAGCAAACGTTATCAGCCGCTGGCCGCCGCCCATGCAGTCAGCCAGCAAACATATCAGGATGCTGTAGCCGCCGAACGTGAGGCGAAGGCTGATCTGGCAACGGCCCGTGTTAACCTGAATTACACTCAGGTCAGAGCGCCGTTCTCCGGCCATATCAGTCGTTCGTTGTATACCGAAGGTGCCCTGGTCACAAACGGCCAGACCGATTATCTGGCCACTATCCAACAACTCAATCCGATTTACGTGGATGTGAGTGAATCCTCTGCCGATCTGCTGCGTCTGCGCCGTGCTCAGGCGGAAGGCAAACTGGAGAAAGTGGGAGATAACGAAGCGGCAGTTCGTCTGCAACTGGAAGATGGCAGCGAATATCCTCTGGAAGGCAAGCTGGCCTTCTCTGAAGTTAACGTCAATGAGGCCACCGGCACCGTCGTGCTGAGGGCTGTCTTCCCGAACCCACATGATGAGTTATTACCCGGTATGTTTGTGCATGCCAGCCTGCCACAGGCCATCCAGCAACAGGGGATTTTGGTGCCTCAGGAATCCATCATGCATGATGACAAAGGGCTGCCTTATGTTTATCTGGTGCAGAAGGATGGCACCGTGGCTCAGCAGAGTGTGACTACCGGCGAGATGATTGGCGAGAAATGGCTGATCACTCAGGGGTTATCTGCCGGGCAGCAGGTGATTGTCAACGGGTTGCAGAGTGTACACGTCGGCGGCAAAGTCAAAACGGTGGCAGCGGATACCAATGACACTCCGGTGGCGGGCAAAGTCAATTTGTCGATGACTGATGCTGCGGCACAATAAGGAGGCCTGATGTCTAAGTTCTTTATTGAACGGCCTGTCTTCGCCTGGGTCATTGCGATTATCGTCATGCTGGTGGGGGCGATTTCTACGCTCAATCTGCCGGTTAACCAGTATCCGAATATTGCTGCTCCGGCGATATCAGTATCGGTGACTTACCCGGGTGCCAGCGCCGAAACCACCCAGAACACTGTCGTTCAGGTTATTGAGCAGCAGCTAAACGGTCTGGATGGTTTACGTTATCTGGAATCGACGACCAGCAGTGATGGTAGCGCCCAGATTATCGCCACCTTTAATCAGGGAACCAATCCCGATATCGCTCAGGTGCAGGTACAGGACCGCGTGTCGCTGGCCGAATCGCAGTTACCAAGCAGCGTAACGGATCAGGGTATCCGTATCCGTAAGTATCAGAAAAACTACATGATGGTGGTTGGTCTGATTTCCAAAGACGGCAAGCTGAGTAATGGTGACCTGGCGGACCTGCTGGTGTCTAAACTGGAAGACCCGATTTCCCGGACCCCCGGGGTAGGTGACTTTATGGTGATGGGGGCCGAATATGCGATGCGTATCTGGCTGGACCCGGCCAAACTGTATAAATACAACCTGATTCCCAGCGATGTCAGCACCGCGATAGACAACCAGAACGTCCAGGTCTCTGCGGGACAGTTAGGAGGTTTACCGACCATTCCCGGCGCTAAAACTCAGGCCACCATTCTTGGTAAGTCCCGTTTTACTACGGTGAATCAGTTCCGGAATGTGCTGCTGAAAGTCAATTCTGACGGTTCGCAAATCCGCCTGAAAGACGTGGCAAATGTGTCGTTAGGTCCGCAGGCCTATACCATTAACGCCACACTGAATGGTATGCCTTCCGCCGGTATTGCGATTGAACTGGCGACCGGAGCTAATGAGCTGGATACCTCGAAAGCGGTACAACAAACGGTCGAGGGTCTGAAAAGTTCACTGCCTGCGGGTGTCCAGGTGGTTTACCCGTACACCACCGCTCCGGTGGTGAGCGCCTCAATCAAAGATGTGGTACACACGCTGATCGAAGCGATTGTGCTGGTCTTCTTCGTGATGTTGATCTTCCTGCAGAATCTGCGCGCTACCATGATTACTACTCTGGTGGTTCCGGTCGTACTGCTGGGAACTTTCGGTATCCTGGAAATCTTCGGCTACAGCATCAACACCCTGACGATGTTCGGTATGGTGCTGGCGATAGGTTTGCTGGTGGATGATGCCATCGTGGTGGTGGAAAACGTCGAGAGGGTGATGCACGAAGAGCACCTGGATCCGAAGGCCGCGACCATAAAATCGATGCAACAGATCCAGGGGGCACTGTTCGGGATTGCACTGGTTTTGTCGGCGGTATTATTACCGATGGCCTTTTTCTCCGGATCGACCGGGGTCATTTACCGCCAGTTCTCCGTAACTATCGTTTCGGCGATGGGTCTGTCGGTGCTGATGGCGCTGATTTTTACCCCGGCACTCTGCGCAACTATCCTGAAACCGACCGCGGCAGAAACCAAAACCCGTGGGTTGGCCGGCTGGTTCAACCGCAACTTTGAACGCGGGACTCTGCAGTACCGGCGTGGTGTGAACGGTATTTTGTCACGCCGTGGCCTGTTTATGCTGGTCTATCTGGTCATTGTCGGAGTGACCGGCTTCCTTTTTACCCGGGTACCCACCACCTTCCTGCCTAACGAGGACCAGGGGCTGATGATGGTGCAGATGACGCTGCCCGTCAACGCATCCGCACAACGGACTCAGCAGGTGATCAACGATCTGAACGCATATTTGCTCAAGGATGAAGGGGGTCTGGTCGGCAGTGTATTTGGGGTGAACGGCTTTAACTTTGCCGGTCGTGGTCAGAACAGTGGTATGGCCTTCGTATTGTTGAAAGACTGGAGCAAGCGCACCAAAGCCGGAGACAGTGTGTTCAATGTGGCCGCCAGGACGACCGCGCATTTCGCCAGTTATAAAAATGCGAAGATTATCGCGATGGTTCCGCCTGCGGTACTGGAACTGGGTAATGCTACCGGGTTCGATATGTACCTGCAGGATACCGGCGCGCATAGTCACCTGCAGATGATGGCTGCGGCGAATAAGCTGATTGAACTGGCGAACAAAGATCCACGCCTTGCAGGTGTGCGCCTTAACGGTATGGAAGATGAGCCACAGTACCAGTTAATCATCGATGATGAACGTGCCAGCGCACTGGGGCTGAGTCTGACGGATATTAACAACACCATTTCCGTCGCCTGGGGCTCCAGCTATGTAGACCAGTTCATGTATCACGGACGGGTGAAAAAAGTCTATCTGATGGGGAAAGCGAGTTCCCGTGTCACGCCTGAAGATCTGAATAAGTGGTACTTCCGTAACAGTGCCGGCGATATGGTTCCGTGGTCTGCCTTCGGCAGTGGTAAATGGGTCAGTGGTTCTCCGCACTATGAACGGTTTAACGGTCTGCAGTCTGAAGAGATTCAGGGCTCTCCGGCACCCGGCTACAGTACGGGTGAGGCCATGAAAGCGATGGAGCAGATAGCGAAACAACTGCCGTCTGGTTTCCGTGTTCAGTGGTACGGTATCTCTTACGAGGAACAGGCTTCCGGTAACCAGACCTATGCGCTGTACGGGCTGTCTATCCTGGTGGTCTTCCTGTGCCTGGCAGCACTGTATGAGAGCTGGTCAATTCCGTTCTCGGTGATCCTGGTGGTTCCGTTAGGGGTACTGGGAACCATTGCCGCGGTGTTAATTCGCGGGCTGAGTAATGACGTATTCTTCCAGGTCGGGTTGCTGACTACCATCGGGCTGGCGGCGAAAAACGCCATCCTGATTGTGGAATTTGCGAAAGAAGCTCATGAACGGGAAGGTAAGTCGTTTATTGAGGCCGCAAAAGATGCTGCTCAGATGCGTATCCGGCCAATTATCATGACTTCAATGGCCTTTATTCTTGGAGTATTCCCACTGACTATCTCCGATGGCGCCGGTGCCGGTAGCCAGCATTCGATCGGTACAGCGGTTGTCGGGGGGATGCTGACGGCAACTTTCCTGGCAATCTTCTTTGTGCCTATGTTCTATGTTGTGGTGTCGCAATTTTTCTCTGGCAGGAAGAACAAACACCCTGTTGAGGTGAGTAAACATGATGATTAAACCTCTCTCATGGAAGCTGCTGCCGATGGTAGCCGCCCTGGGGCTGGCGGGCTGCTCTTTGCAGCCCGATTATAAACGTCCGGCCATGCCGGTAGATGCCACTTACAACCTGGCAACGCCGGTAGGTAATGTGGCCGATTTGTCCTGGCAGCAATTCTTTACTGATCCGAAGTTGCAGAACCTGATTCAGTTGGCGCTGGATAACAATCGTGATCTGCGGGTAGCGGCGCTGAATGTGGAGGAGGCACGCAATGAGGTCACCATCAACCGCGCCGCGTTAATGCCAACTATTACCGCCAACGCTTCCTCTACCACCGAACACCTGCCGGCCGGCCTGTACAGCACTAAGAGTACCGGTGCGGTCACAGATCATGAACTGAATGCGGGACTGGGGGTCTCTTCCTGGGAGCTGGACTTCTTCGGCCGTTTACGCAGCCTGAAAGATGAAGCACAGGAAACTTATCTTTCGACAGCCGCCACTGAGCAGGCCACCCGTATTTCGTTGATTGCGGAAGTGGCGACCTCATGGCTGACACTTTGTTCAGATAACGATTTATTGCATCTGGCACAGGAAACCGTGCAAAGCCAGCAGGACTCGTACCGTCTGACCAAAATGAGTTACGACGGCGGGGTCAGCAGTGATCAGGATCTGGCCGAAGCTGAAATGACACTGCGAAGTGCTCAGGCAGATGTCGCGAATTATACCCGCCAGGTGCGTCAGGATGTGGATGCCCTGCGGTTGTTGGTGGGTACTGACCTGCCTCCAACGCTTTTGGCAGGGGCAACACTGAACAACCACTGGAACTTCCCGCCGACGCCAGCCGGATTGCCTTCTGATTTGCTGACCCGTCGCCCGGATATTATTGCGGCAGAACATACCCTGAAAGCGGCCAATGCCAATATTGGTGCGGCCAGGGCTGCGTTCTTCCCAAGTATCAGCCTGACCGCCAGCGGCGGATCGACCAGTGGTTCATTAAGCCATCTTCTGGGGGGAGGGACCGGTGCCTGGGAATTCCTGCCAACTATCAGCCTGCCCATCTTTGATGGCGGTGTGAACCAGGCAAACCTGAATATCGCTAAACTGGAAAAACGGGTGGATATCGCCAACTACGAGAAAACCATCCAGACCGCATTCCAGGAAGTTAACGACCAGCTGGCAGGCCAGGATACCTGGGCTAACCAGTTGCAGGCCGTCACTCAGGAAGCGGATGCCGGAGAGCGTGATTACCGTTATTCACAGCTACGCTACCGGGAAGGGATTGATGATTATCTGGCCGTGCTGGTGGCTCAGCGTTCCTGGTATACCGCTCAACAGTCACAGATTGCGGCACACCTGGGCATGCTGACCCAGAAAATCACCCTGTATAAAGTACTGGGTGGTGGCTGGACCCAAACCCGCCAGTAACTGGACGGCGGAGCTTAGCGCTCCGTGCCCCGTACTGCACGCTTAAGGCCTGACCAAAAGGACTGTTCCTTGCCGTCAGGCCTTATTATTTTTTACCCGTTGGTTTTTTCACCATTCCCTGATATTAATTTTTGTCACCCGGACAACAGGGGATTATCCGGGGCAGGGTGCCCGGGTTATTTGGCCCGTTTTTCTATCGCACAGCAGACAGCAAATGAACCGCCCACGGCCAGTACGACCGGGATGACCAGCGAGCTGTCCATGCGGGTGAATTCTGCGGCCAGTAGCACCGTAGTTAATGGCATCTGCATCGAAGATGCCAGAAACGCGGCAGCTCCTATTAGCGCGATAGATCCCTGGTCTGCTGCTGGCAGAAAACCGGAACACAGACTAAACAGTATACTGGCCAGCAAGGCACCGACCGTAAAACCCGGAGTCAGTACCCCACCTTCGGCGCCGGCACGTAACACTCCCCAGACCAGCACCAGTTTAAACAGCAGCAGCAACACTGGCAGCATACCCTGTAAATCACCGTGCAGGGCCAACTGAGTCGGACCTTTACCGTTGCCCGGTAGTTGCGGAAACCATACGGAGAGCAGGCCGGTCAGGCCGAAGCTGACCAGACACAGCACCGGCATCTGCCAGTTGGTTTTAATACCTTTACGGGCATGAGCGGTATAGCGACGAAACAGGTGTGCGGCATAACCAAAAATCGGCGAAGTCACGATGGCCCAGACAATCAGGGTGGTATCGGCGGTAGGCGCAGAAAAGTGATATTGCGAGCCAGTCCCCAGACCAAAGCTGGCGACCAGTGCCGCAACCGATGAAGTCACCATCGCAGGCAGCACGCAGTTCCAGCGAAAAGAGATTAGCAGCACTTCCAGGGTGAAAATCGCCCCGGCCAGCGGCACGTTATACACGGCGGCCAGACCAGCCCCGGCCCCGCAGGCGATAAGCACTTTGCTTTGCCCGGCATCCAGCTTCAGTCCGCGGGTGAGCGAAGTGGCTCCCAGGGCTCCGATTTCACGTGGTGCGACTTCACGGCCCAACGGAGATCCCAGGGCGACAGTGATGATCTGCAACAGGGCATGGATAAAGGTGGTTATCAATGGCATTGGCCGGCTGACATCTTTTACTGCCGCATCCACCGACACCCGGGGCCTGCCATAACGGGCCAGTAACCACCAGCCAATCCCCGCAATCAGCCCGCCACAAATAAGTGCAATGACGCGGCGTTCAGGGCTGGCGTCACTGACACCCTGTAAAAAACTTTCGGCGCTGATAATGGCATCCGGACTGTAACCAAAGGCCAGATGCTGAATGGCATGCAGTAACATCGCCAGCAGCATTCCCCCCACACCGGAAATAATCCCTGTCAGTACAACAGCTCCGGCGAATTTATACGACTTTGTCATCCTGCAACCCTTTTTTATCCGGGGACATCATTGAGTGGTCGAAATTATCGCAGCTTTAACCTCAATCCGAAAACAACGACGGGGCTGAATTCCGGTAAAGTCTGAAAAAACAGTTATTGTTCTAATGCATTTCGGCTTCGGACTGATCAACAACCTCTCAGAGAAAACTGTCTGAAATCACAGCTCACTGAGTGAACCGGTCATACAGATAAATCTGCTTTTAAGGCGATTAGCGGCAATAATTTTGAACTTAAAGAGCGGCGGTTGGCTACAGAAGTGACAAGTGTTTCGCCCTGTTCTGGTGCGGTTTTTTACAATTATCAGCACAAATGTTATGGATAAAGTAAAAAAACAGTAATTCTGCGTAAGTACTCACTTTTCCAGTTCCCTCTGTTAGCTAAAAAACCTACCATGGAGTGCTGGCCAATATAGTTGCTGACCTAAATTGTTACATTATGGTTCCTGAATTATTTATCCGCCAGTTTGTCTGAGTTACCGGACATAGCTCGATGTCTGCTTATGAATTGGTGGTAGTGGTATGAAAAAGAGTAAAGGGTTCAGGTTCAGCTTTTTGAATCCAAAGTATTTAATGTTGTGGCTGGGCATTGGCTTTCTGTGGTGTCTGGTGAAGCTCCCTTATCCGTTGCTGCTGGCTCTCGGCAAACGGCTGGGTTCCTGGTCGCAGCCTTTTCTTAAACGGCGAAAATCTATCGCCAGCCAGAATATCCGGTTGTGCTTTCCCGGCATGAGTCAGCAGGATCAGGATATTTTTCTGCAACGAAATTTTGAGTCTCTCGGCCTCGGACTGATCGAAACCGGCATGGCGTGGTTTTGGTCCGACAAACGCATCCGCAAATGGTTTGATGTCGAAGGCCTGCAAAATCTTCGTGATGCCCAGTCCGGGCGGCGCGGTGTGATGTGTGTGGGTGTTCACTTTATGTCGCTGGAACTCGGCGGCAGGGTGATGGGGATTTGTCAGCCCATGATGGCCACCTACCGTCCGCACAACAATCCGCTGATGGAGTGGGTACAGACCCGTGGCCGGTTACGTTCCAATAAAGAGATGATTGACCGTCGTGATTTGCGTGGCATGGTCGGAAAGTTAAAACAGGGCGAAGCCGTCTGGTTTGCCCCTGACCAGGACTATGGCAGTAAAGGCAGTTCATTCGTCCCGTTCTTCGGGGTGAATAATGTGGCGACGACCAACGGGACTTATGTGCTGTCACGACTGTCACATGCCGCGCTGCTGACCATTACTCTGGTGCGTAAACCGGATGGTAAAGGCTATAAGCTGCACATCGAAGCACCATTGCAGGATTTTCCATCCAGCGAAATGATGGCAGCGGCTTATATGAACCGGGTGATCGAGAAAGAGATCATGCGGGCTCCTGAGCAGTACATGTGGGTCCACCGGCGGTTTAAAACCCGTCCGCTGGGTGAAGCCTCTCTGTATGTCTAATTTTCTTCCGGCGGAGCCATTTCTGCCGGAATCTGTTTTATCGCTCTGACCGGCGGCCGGATATTGATTCTGTGACCGCCAGTTGCCTCATATAGCGCCCTGGTGGTGCCCCCAGCAAGCGGCTAAACATGGTCGAAAAGCTGTTGGCTGACTGATATCCCAGCTCTGTCGCTACCCTGTGCAGGGGTTGTCCCTGGCTCAGCCTGTCTACCGCCGTAATGACCCGCAGGTGATCGCGCCAGCGGGTGAATGTCATGCCGGTTTCAGCACGAAATAGCCGTGCCAGTGTCCGGCTACTGCAACCATGTTGCTCCGCCAGTTCCGACAGGGTTTGCTCATTCCCCGGGTTCTGCTTCAGATGCCAGGTGACTTGTTGTAACCGCCGGTCCTGCCCCTGGGGAATAAACAGGGTCAGGGTCTCCGGAGCATGGGTGACCTGATGCAGTATCAGTTGCCAGACAAGGCTGATATCACTGCTGTCACGTCCCGGACGACGGAACGTCAGGGCTTCCAGCAACAGTTCCCGCAGCAGGCTGGAAACATTCAGTGTCTTACAACCCCCGGGCAGGCCGCCTGCCAGCGACTCTGGCAACATCAACTGAATCACCTGTGAAGATTCGCTGTACGAGGCACTGTGAGGACATTGCGGAATGATCCAGATAGCCTGGCCCGGAGAGGCCAGCCACCAGCCTTCACGGGTCATAATGGTTGAAGTTCCCTGTATGACGAAGGTCAACTGTCCTTCAGGATGCTGATGAAGTCTGAGAGAGGTGCCTGCAGGGTGAAACACTTCCCTGATTTCCGGCAAAGCTGGCAACATGGCTGTCTCGCGGCGAAAGTTGTCCGATTCGCGAATGTTTTTATCACTTATTTCGTCATAATGCCAGTCACAGTGAACGGTGAAAAACCAACCGGGAGATTAAGCGATGACAACCCCCCCTTTACGAATTGCCGGATATGCCGGCAGCCTGCGCCAGGACTCTTTGAGTAAGATAGTGCTGAACGCTCTGTTCAGCATGCTACCGGCAGGCACCCAGACAGAAACCCTCAGCATTGCTGAGTTCCCTTTTTATAATCAGGACCTGGAAACGGCAGATGGCCCGGCACAGGTTATCCGGGCACGCCGTCAGGTGGCTGAAGCGGATGCATTGCTGATGGTCGTGCCAGAGTTTAATCATGGTATCCCGGGGGTATTGAAGAATGCTCTCGACTGGTTATCCCGACCGGCTTTTCATAGCGTGATGGCCGGAAAACCGGTGTTCTTTGTCACTCTGTCACAGGGGATGCTGGGCGGAGTGCGGGCACAGTATCAGATGCGTGAAACTCTGGCGTCGATGCTGTGCCAGCTCTTTCCGTTGCCGGAAGTCGCGATTACCTATGCCGGTCAAAAGGTGACGCAAGGACGACTGACAGATGAGGCCACCTGTCTGCATCTGGATAAAATCCTGCAGCAGTTTCTGCGCCAGGTGAATGCCGCCCGGGGAGCGCAATGATGCAGATATTTTATGCACTGATGGCGGGCTTGTCGGTCGGATTATTCTTCACCTGGCTGAAACTCCCCTTGCCGGCCCCCCCGACGATGACCGGGATTGTCGGGGCTTTTGGCGTATTTGCTGGCAGCGTTATTTTCCGCACATTGAGCAGCTACTTCCATTAATCTCTCTGTATTGCCCGACATGAAGCGACAACGCCAGCGCAGGCTGGCTTTCATTCATCTGTTTTTCGCAACAAACAAGACACCCTGTGTGATAGCGATTTCTGAACTGACACCACTGTTATTGCAGGGAAGATCCTGAAGGTCACCGGTGAATGTCTGGTTGCACAACCTCATCCAGAACAAAGTAGTGATAACCCCGTTTTGCACACTGAGCCGCTCGCCTGAACAGATGATCCTGTCGTTCTGATATGCCATCTCTTTTGTTACTGAGCCCACTCTGACATCTACAATGGTCAGCATAATGAAAAATAGTTTGATGCAGATCAATCGATTGAGCCTCAATTGACCTTAATATTTTTTAATATGAATATGAATATGAATATGAATATGTCAGGGAATGATGTAATTATCTGGGATATTTTTCGCTCATCAGAGAAAATTCCGAAAGCTATGGTTTGTTAATTATTTATCTTTATGGAGGAAGAGAGATTATGGCTATTCCGGCGTATCTTTGGTTAAAGGATGATGGTGGTGCTGAGATTAAAGGTTCAGTAGATATTCATAACAGAGAAGGAAGCATAGAAGTTTTGAGCTTTATGCATGGCCTGAACATACCCACCGATGGACATACAGGGAAGCTGACAGGGAAAAGAGTTCATAGTGCGTTAGAATTTGAAAAGGAGTTTGATTCTTCGAGTCCTTATCTCTACAAAGCCATCTCAACTGGTCAGATGCTTAAAAGCGCTGAGGTTAAATGGTATCGTATTAATTACGCTGGGCAGGAAGAAGAATATTTTAATATGTTTATGGAGGGTGTGAGAGTTGTCTCTGTAAATCCGTTAATGCACAACATTAAATCTATTGAAAATATGAATCATCTTGAGTCGGTGACGCTGAGATATGAAAAAATCGCATGGAGATATTGTGATGGTAACATTCAGTATTCTGATTCATGGCAGGAAAGGGCTTAATGCCATTTAATTGAATGGTGTGGCTTTGGTAATTAAAAAGGATGACTTATGACCTGGGTTTATGATGTAAGAAAAAGAACGTTTACTCAAAATGGAAAGTTAAAATTTAATGCTTTATATGCCGGGGCTGAAGGGTATAAAGACAATCCTGCTTTTGAGTGTGAAGTGAATAAAGGTCCGTTACCACGAGGGAAATATAAAATTGGCCTGCCTCTGGCTAACCATCCTACTGCTGGCCGGTTTGTTCTTCGCCTAACTCCTTATGCAGGAAATAATATGTGTGGCCGTTCCGGATTTCTTATTCATGGAGATAACGGACAAGGTACCGCTTCCAATGGATGTATTGTTGCTCCCATGGAAATAAGGAAGAAAACTTATGACAGTAGTGACAGAGAGTTGATCGTAAAATGAAAAGAATATCTGCTTCTTTATTTCTATCTTTTATTGCTTCCTGTTCTTTTAATAATAAGGAAATTAAAGAGCAGGAGTTATTTGATAAAGTTAATTCAGTAGCAGGAAAAAACAATTGCCAGCAGATGACCGAGGATGAGTATGACGATGTGGCTAAATACATCTCTGAAGGCCGGAGTCGGTGGGTGGATTTATACCCTTTATTAATGAATAAGCCTTTCTCAGGAATGACCTATTTTCAGGAAGGGTTAAATATTTCAATGGCATATGCTCTGGCTGAAAACCCGACAGAAGTTTTGCAATTTGTAAACGTTGGCAACATTCATTCTATATGCGGAATGCCATTTATTGAACCCGAACCACAACAACTCAACGCATATTATTCCAAAACCAGAGCGGCAATTATAGCCGTCACCCCGGATTTGGCCTGGAGGGACAGATGTTTGTCCACGCTTGATCGAACGTTGGCTGACAGAGAACGGTTTAATACGAAATAAAGAGGGTTTCTCCCTCCTGTATGGCAAAAAAGCCTCTCACTGAATGATAAAGCATATGCTGTGGGATAGAGGTTGCTGTGCAGTTTCATTGTTATCGCAGAAGCGATATTTTCGATAACCGGTGAACGCCTGACCCTTGATCACCTGCGCCCTTTATCACCTAAGGTTGCGACAACCTGCTACTGTTCACTGAGCCGCTCGCCTGAACAGATGACCCTGTCTTCCTGATAAACCGCTATTTCGCTTGCCGTTGCCAACTCTTCTTTTTCCGGAACATTTTACTGGCGCTTTCTTTTGCTAATTTTTGTTTGTTTCCGTTTTGCCCCGTAAGTTATGAAGGGAGTCACTTTACTGCTTCTTCTAACCCCCTAGTCTGTTTTGAAAACTACAGAGGTCATTATGTTTCAGTCCGAAAGACGCCAGAAAATTTATGCATGGCTGGAAGAATATGAACGGGCCACGGTCACCGGTCTTGCAGAGCAGTTCGGCGTGACGAAAGAAACTATCCGCAGTGATCTGAACGGGCTGGCGATGGAAGGACGGATCGAACGCTGCCACGGCGGCGCTACCGTGATCCGTCGCTCACTGAACAGTCGGCTGATTGCAGAATCCGGAGAGACCTTCGAAGTACTGCTGGCCAGAATTAATCATCAACAACAATCACGGAAAAAACTGCAAGGGGAAGCTATGAACGGCAAGGTCTGCATTCTTGGGTCATTTAATGTCGATATCGTGGCCAGAGTGGAGCGTTTTCCCAAAGGCGGTGAGTCACTGCTGGCAAAAGGGAGTTCACTGGGGCCGGGCGGCAAAGGCGCTAACCAGGCGCTGGCTGCCAGCTGTGCCGGGGCAAAAGTCCATTTTGTGTCTAAAGTGGGCAGCGACCAGTTCAGCCAGTTTGCCTTTGACCACCTGACAGCGTCTGACATTCATTCACTGCGGCTCTGGCAGTCAGAAAAGGAACCGACCGGTAACGCCATTATCTATGTTTCTGAAGCCAATGGCGAAAATATGATTGCCATTTATCCGGGGGCGAACAAAACCCTGACCAGTGATGAAATTGCCGATATGGCCGAAGAGCTGGCAAGTTCAGAAATATTACTGGTACAGCTGGAAAACAATTTCGATGCCACCCTGAATGCGATTCGCCTGGCAAAAGAGTTGTCGGTGCGGGTGGTACTGAACCCGGCACCGGTTTCCGAAGAGATTATCAGCTGGTTACCGATGGTCGATATTCTGACGCCCAACGAAACCGAAGCCTCTGTGCTCTCTGGTATTGAAGTTAAGGATCTTGAATCTGCAAAGCAGGCTGCCCGTAAAATTGCCGCGCTGGGTGCCCGGCAGATCATTATTACCATGGGGTCCCGTGGCGCGCTGTTATATGACGGCCAGCAATTCCAGCATATCCCATCGTTTCCTGCGCTCAGTGTCGATACCACGGGGGCGGGTGACGCCTTTAATGGTGCTTTTGTCGCAGCGCTGGCTGCCGGCGAAAGTGAAGTCCAGGCAGCCACTTTTGCTTCTGCATTTGCATCGTTGGCGGTGGAGCGCGAAGGAGCATCGAATATGCCTTCCCGCGAACAAGCCGTCAGCCGTCTGTCCCGTCGCTGAACGGTTCAGATATCCCATATTCTTGTTAAGGAGTTTCTTATGAAAGCGATTGAAGGCATTGTTCCGGTGATGCTAACCCCGTTCACTGCGGATAATCAGGTGGATTACCCGGGGCTGACACGACTGATTGACTGGTATCTTAGCCAGGGAGTCGATGCTCTGTTTGCTGTCTGTCAGTCCAGCGAAATGCAGTACCTGAGCCTGGAAGAGCGGGTTGAACTGGCTGAATTTGTGGTGCGCCAGGTGAACGGCCGGATACCGGTAATTGCCTCAGGACATATCAGCGATGATCTTGCTGCACAGAAAACAGAACTGAGTGCGATGGCCAACACCGGGATTGATGCGCTGGTACTGGTGACTAACCATCTGGACCCGCAACAGCAGGGCAGTGAGGTGTTTATGTCTAACCTGCAACAGTTAATGGATACCTTGCCAGCCTCGATGCCGCTGGGATTATACGAATGTCCGGCCCCGTATCGCCGTTTACTTAGCGATGAAGAGTTTAGTTTCTGCGCCCGTAGTGGCCGTTTCGTGGTGCTGAAAGATGTCAGCTGTGACCTGCCGACGGTGAAACGCCGTGTCGCGTTAGCCGAAGGGACGCCACTGAATATAATTAATGCCAATGCTGCCATCGCCTGGCCGGCCATCCAGGCGGGGTCACGCGGTTTTAGCGGAGTATTTACTAACTTCCATCCGGCGTTGTATGTCTGGCTGTATCACCACGGCGCACAACACCCGGCGCTGGCCGATGAACTGGCCATTTTCCTGTCGCTGGCGGCGGTCACCGAAACCCTGGGTTACCCGAAAAATGCCAAAATCTGGCACCAGCGGTTAGAGACTTTCAACAGTGATCACTGTCGTGTGACCCGGGACAATGTGCTGGAAAAATACTGGGGACTGGAGGTTATTCTCGACCAAATCTGGCGTGGCACGGCGCAGTGGCAGCAGCGTATCACTCAGCAGGGTGGCCACTGATGTTGCTGTCACAGGCCCGGTCTAAGGATTCAGGATTTCAGGCCTTCCACCCGATCATTCGTCAGGCGCTGACATGGATTGAAGCGCAGGACTTTACGCAAATGCTTCCCGGAAAATACGATATTTTGCCGGACAATCAGATGTTCTGTCTGGTGCAGCAGTCGGTAACCGCAGCTTTTGAAGTGCAGCGACCGGAATCTCATTTCCGCTATGTGGATCTTCAGTATCTGTTAAGTGGTGAAGAGAATATTGGGGTTTGTCGCTATCAGGCCAGTTTTCCGCAGGACGGCGAAGCCAGCCATGAAAAAGATATCGTCTTCTATCAGTCTGTCGCTGAGGAAACGGTCATTTCGTTGCGGCCCGGTATGTTTGCGGTATTTTTTCCGGAAGACGTTCACCGGCCCTGTTGCCAGGTGAACCAGCCGCTGCCGATCACCAAGGCGGTGATAAAAATAAATCTGAGTTTATTTAACCGGAGCTAAAATAATGAAAAATCTTACCTCAGCCCGACAAAATACACTTAACGATACTACTGATTCCGCCGGCCGGGAGGCGCAGGCGCCTTTGGCCGCCATGCCCCGGTTGCGCTGGGTACTGATAGGCATCCTGCTGCTGGCTGCGGTGGTGAACTACCTGGACCGGGCCAACCTGAGTATTGCAAATACCACCATTGCCGCAGAATTTGGTTTTTCACCGACCCAGATGGGCCTGCTGTTATCTGCATTTCTCTGGCCGTATGCGCTGGCGAATCTGCCGGCAGGCTGGCTGGTAGATAAGTTTGGACCTAAATCGATGTTCTCCTGGGCGCTCAGCCTGTGGTCAGGGCTGACGTTTCTGATGGCATTTGTTAACGGTTATTCATTTTTTTACGGCCTGCGGATGCTGTTGGGGATTGCTGAGTCGCCATTTTTTACCTCCGGCATCACTCTGACACACCGCTGGTTTAGTGAAAAAGAACGTGGCCTGCCCACGGCAATCATTAATACCGGTTCACAGATAGCCAATGCGCTGGCACCTCCGATTTTGACCGTGCTGATGCTGAGCCTGGGCTGGCGAGGGATGTTTATCACCATTGCCCTGTGCGGTATTCCTTTGTTGCTGGCATGGCTTAAATTCTATCGTGATCCGAATGCCCGGGAAGATGCTTTGCTGCATGCGGGTCAGCGTACGGTGACGGCCAGTCCGCAACAGCGTAGTAACGCCAGTTGGGGTAGCTTATTCCGCCACAGAACCACCTGGTTTATGGTGATTGGTAATTTTTCAATCATGTTTACTATCTGGGTCTATCTGACCTGGTTGCCGGGCTATCTCGAACGTTCTCTGGGATTTAGCCTGAAAACGACCGGCTGGCTGGCATCATTACCGTTTCTGGCGGGGATATTCGGGGTGCTGGTGGGTGGATTTATCTCTGACCGCTTGGTACGCCGGGGTGTCCGTGCAATCACCTCGCGTAAAGTCCCGGTGGTAGCGGGTGCCGCTCTGGCGGGCTGCTTTGTTGCACCGATTCCGTTTGTCGACAGTACCCCAATGGCGATGACTTTGCTGACTATTGGCTACTTCTTCTCACAGATGCCCCAGGGAGCGTTATGGGCACTGGCTTCTGATATTGCCCCTAAGGAGCAGGTAGCTTCGCTGGGAGCGATTCAGAACTTTGGCGGATTCCTGGGCGCGGCAATGGCACCGATTGTCACCGGAGTGATTCTGCAAATGACCGGCCAGTTCACCAATGTATTCCTGCTGGGAGGCGGATTACTGATAGTGGGTGCTATCAGTTATGGCCTGTTTGTCTGCCGGCCATTGAACGAAGAATGATCCCTCAGGCCACTGCTCTGGCAGTGGCCTGTCGGTGATAAGGTCGGACGGTTCATCATTCACTGCCAGTCGCCCATAAAACGATTCGTGTCGGGCAAAAAAAATGGGCTGAATCAGCCCATTTTTGTGTTTTCAGCCGGGTTTCCGGAATCAGAACATATACTTCAGGCCAACGGCTCCCTGGGTATTGCTGTATCCGTGGCCACCCACCTGCTGGGAGATGGTGGTCCAAAGGTTCAGCCTGTTGTTGATTTTTGCTTCAACCCCGGCTTTCACTTCACCAATATTACGGCTGCCCTGTGAGTCGTCGGAGATTCCGTTCATCCGTGTGCCGTACTGTTGGGTGTTGTAGATCCAGTTTGCTTCGACAAAAGGTTCGAACTCACGCTGGGTGTTCTTATCCAGCGCACTTTTTCCTTTCAGGTAGAAGCGGGTACCGACGCGGGCCTGTAGATTATCGTGACCCGTTCCCTGTACCAGAGTGCCGTTACTTTCGGTATGATCTTTGGATTTCACGCCCAGCCAGGTCAACTGCACCTGCGGCTGAATGTAGAAGTCATTGGTCATGCCGTAGGCAGATTCATACGAACCGGCGTGGAAGGTATAACCCGATTCCACCGAGGCAGTGAAGCCCTTGCTCTTATAGCTCTCGCTGGCAAGTCCCTGGCCCTGAACATCGTTATCAAACCAGTTGTACAGTGCCCAACTGTCAACATACAGGCCGGTTTTATCGGCGTCGTTCTGGTACCAGGTGCCGTACAGACCGGCACTGTAACCGTGAATATCACCTTTGGAATCATATCCGGTCAGGCTGTTATGGCTGTTACTGTGTTGATTGCCGTAGCCCCCCATCACACCGACATGGAAGCGATCCAGACCGCTGGCAGACCACTGCGCAATATCGCCGCCAATCTGCAACACATAGCGGTTAGCCGAGGTTTTATTCTGACCGTCTGACATAGAAAATTTGTTATGTGACCCGAGGTTACGCATCCACATACTGGTCACTTTCTTCTCGCCGGTCAGGGCATCGGTATACTGGGTTTCGCCTAAACGATCATGCAGGGTGGTGGAGAACATAGTGTTCGCCGCCGCCAGGTTGGCCGTGTAGCTGGCGGCCTCCGGACGGTAGGTGTGAACTTCGTTGCCGGTATTACCACCGGTATCCGTACCGGTATTGCCGCCGGTATCGGTGCCGGTGTGACCACTTGGGGTACTGGTCAGATACCAGTCACTGGTGTTGGCCCCGGAAGCATTGCCTTGTTGCAGGTGATAGTCGTAAGCACCCGCCACGATACGGCCGTTCTGTACAAAGGCATTCGCGGTAGAGCTGCCGGTTTCGATAACCTCAATCCCTTCCAGTGTCTGAGCACCTGAACCGTTGCTGTTATTTACCACCACACTGGTGGTCCCGGAGGCTGCACCGGTAATAATCAGTTTATCGGTCAGGCTGTCGTCGCCACCCAGCACGGTATTCAGAGACAGCGTCCCGTTATCACCGGTGTAATCGCCGTTCACCGTCAGCGTGGTGCCGGCCGAACCGCTGTGACTCAGGGAGACCAGACCGCTGTTACTCAGCGAGGACACTGTCTGTGAGTAGCTGTTCAGATCCAGCGTGGCCCCGGAATCCACGTTGTAGGCAGAGGCACTGCTGAAGGTACCGGCACTGCCGGCCTGCAGGGTGCCTTCGGCTACTGTGGTGGCGCCGCTGTAGGTGTTATTGGCACCTGTTGTGATAAGCGTACCTGAACCGGTTTTGGTCAGATCCGCCGCACCGCTGATATCACCGGCCAGCGTGGCGGTGTAGGCACCGGTATCGATAGTTGGGTCCTGGTCACCGGTAAAGGCGATATTGTTCGCCAGTATCAGGTTATCCGCCGCAAAGCCCAGGGTGGTACCGTCTGCCAGGGAAATCGTGCCGGTTCCCAGGGCATCGCTGGTGGCCGTGTTCACCCGGCCTGCGGAGACCAGGGTACCGCCGCTGTAGGTGCTGTCACCGTTCAGGGTCAGGGTGCCGCTGCCGGTTTTATGCAGCTCGCCGTCACCAGAAATCACACCGCTTAAGGTTTCGCTGTAGCTGCTGGTGTTAACCACGGCAGAGTCTCCGGTCAGAGCTACGTTGTTCGCCAGTTTCAGCCCGTTCGCCACAAAACCGAGGGTAGTGTTATTCGCCATGGACAGCTGACCGCTGCCGAGTGCACTGTTGCTGCCGGCGTCGATTTCACCTTCAGACAGCAGGGTTCCGCCGCTGTAGGTGTTGTCACCGGTCAGGATCAATGTACCGCTGCCATTCTTGGCAAGTTCACCTTCACCGGAAACGGTGCCTGAGAGTGTTTCGGTATTGCTACCTGTTTTGAACAGAGTGTTGACGCCATTCAGCAGAATATTATTCGCCAGTTGAAGTTTATCGGTGACAAAACCAAGTACGGTATTTTTCAACATGGTTAGTGTACCGCTGCCCAGAGCACTGCTGTTGGCGACGTCAATTTCACCGGCAGACAATTCAGTTCCGCCGCTGTAAGTATTATCGCCGCTGAGGATCAGCCTACCGCTGCCGGTTTTCGCAAGCCCACCGTCACCGGAAATCACCCCGGACAGGGTTTCGCTGTGGCTGCCGGTGGCGAGGGTACCGGTACCGGTCAGGCTGACTGCATTTGCCAGGTTAAGGTCCCCGGCACTAAAGCCCAGTGTGGTGCTGTCAGCCATGGCGAGCGAACCGGAACCCAGCGCATTGCTGTTACCGGCATCGATTTCACCGCCGGACAGGGTGGTACCGCCGCTGTAGCTGTTGTCACCATTCAGGGTCAGCGTACCGCTGCCGGTTTTAACCATCTGTCCTGCGCCGGAAATATCGCCGGAAAGGGTTTCGCTGTAATCACCGGTAGCGATTGACGCTTTCAGGCCGCCCAGTGAAATGTTATTCGCCAGACTGAGATCCCCGATGGTAAAGCCCAGTGTGGTGCCATCCGCCATTGCCAGGTTGCCGGTTCCCAGCGCACTGTTATTGCTGACGTTAATTTCACCGGTCGACAGCGTGGTACCGCCACTGTAAGTATTCTCACCGCTCAGGGTCAGGGTACCGCTGCCGGTTTTCGCCAGTACACCTTTACCGGAAATCACACCGCTAAGGGTTTCACTATGGCTGCCGGTGGCGATGGTGCCGGTACCGCTCAGGCTGACCGTATTTTCCAGGCTCAGATCTGAAGTACCGAAGCCCAGTGTGGTGCCATCCGCCATTGCCAGGTTGCCCGTTCCCAGCGCACTGTTATTGCTGACGTCAATTTCACCGGCAGACAGGGTGGTACCGCCACTGTAAGTATTGTCACCACTCAGGGCCAGGATACCGCTGCCGGTTTTCGCCAGTACACCTTTACCGGAAATCACTCCGGAGAGGGTTTCTCTGTGGCTGCCGGTGGCAATAGTGCCGGTGCCGCTCAAAGCTAGCGCGTTCGCCAGATTCAGGTCTTCGGCGGTAAAGCCGAGGGTGGTGCCGTCAGCCATTGCCAGGCTGCCGGTTCCCAACGCACTGTTATTGCTGACATCAATTTTTCCGGCAGACAGTGAAGTACCGCCGGTATAGCGGTTGTCACCGCTCAGGGTCAGGGTGCCACTGCCGGCTTTTGCCAGAGTACCTCCACCGGAAACCACGCCGCTCAGTGTCTCGCTGTTGCTGCCGGTATTGACGGTAGCAGAGCCACCGGACAGCAGTACGTTATTAGCCAGAGTCAGTTTATCCGCCACAAAGCCCAGTACAGTGTCTGCCGCCATGGAAAGCTGACTGCCGCCCAGTGCGTTATTACTGCCGGCGTCAATTTCGCCAGCCGACAGGGTAGTGCCGCCGCTGTAAATATTGTCACCGTTCAGGACCAGAGTGCCGCTGCCGGTTTTCGTCAGGGTGCCATCACCGGAAATCACACCGGACAGTGTTTCGCTGTTGCTGCCGGTCGCGATGGTGCCGGTACCGCTTAGAGCTACCGTGTTCGCCAGATTCAGGTCAGTCGCGGTGAAGCCGAGGGTGGTGCCGTCAGCCATGGCCAGAGATCCACTGCCCAGAGCATTGCTGTTGCCGACATCAATTTCACCGCCGGACAGTGAAGTACCGCCGCTGTAGCTGTTGTCACCATTCAGAGTCAGGGTGCCGCTGCCGGTTTTGGCTATCTGTCCTGTACCGGAAATATCACCGGACAGGGTTTCGCTGTAGTCGCCGGTTGCAATTACAGAATTCAGACCGCCCAGCGAGATATTATTGGCCAGTGTCAGATCCCCGGTGGTAAATCCGAGGGTAGTATCATCGGCCATTGCCAGAGATCCACTGCCCAGGGCATGATTGTTGCCGACATCAATTTCACCGGCAGACAGCGTGGTACCGCCACTGTAAGTATTCTCACCGCTCAGGGTCAGAGTACCGCTGCCGGTTTTCGCCAGCCCGCCGTCACCTGAAATCACACCGGACAGTGTTTCGCTGTGGCTGCCGGTGGCGATGGTGCCGGTACCGCTCAGAGCCACTGCATTCGCCAGATTCAGATCACCGGTGGTAAAGCCGAGAGTGGTGCCGTCAGTCATGGCCAGACTACCGGTTCCAAGCGCGCTGTTATTACTGACATCAATTTCACCGGCCGACAGTGAAGTACCACCGCTGTAAGTGTTATCACCGCTCAGAGTCAGAGTACCGCTGCCGGTTTTCGCAAGCCCGCCGTCACCTGAAATCACACCGGACAGTGTTTCGCTGTGGCTGCCGGTGGCGATGGTG
>Ga0157363_1001090_pt1 | contig 22056 bp, 15 predicted proteins | sample AttsexASBM1_FD_111477 | JGI IMG/M metagenome (GOLD analysis project Ga0157363, IMG submission 111477) | Fungus gardens microbial communities from leaf cutter ant in Ribeirão Preto, State of São Paulo, Brazil - Atta sexdens ASBM1 | ecosystem: Host-associated > Fungi > Mycelium > Unclassified ... | reverse complement strand
GCTTCCGCAAGGTTGACATGGCTTCTATCTAGTGCCTGATGATAGACCACTACGCAGCCACTGATAGATAACAGAGGCTTGGGAACCTTCTCAGGTCGATTGTCAGTTAGCAACTGTTGAGAAGGAATACAGATGATCAATAATCATAACAATCATAGAACATAGGGGGCATAGCTCAGTTGGGAGAGCAGTAGACTGAAGATCTTTGAAAAGAGTATTCTAAAGGTCCCGCGTTCGATCCGCGGTGCCCCCACTAGAGTTTTTGTTGAAAACAAGCACAATCACCTTTCTCATGTTACAATCACCTTTCTCATGTTCTAACAATAGTATTCAGTATCTGGTGGTTTCTTGTGTATGTACAAGCTATCTTTTATCACCACTGCTACCATCATTGCAAAAGCTATAAGGTAATACTTAGTAAGACAACCACTGTATATCTCCTACTTTTTGTATTATAACTATTATATTATGTGATAGACTATCTCTATAGTATATATATTAGAGCAACTGAGCAAAAGTGCAGAAAAGCTTTAAAAACTTAAGAAAAACCTAAGTATATTCCAAACTGAATACTAGTTATATAATTTATCTTTAGAAAATTCTAAGGAAACAGAATAAGAGTAATAGCTACTCTAAATACTGTATCTACATACCAATTTATCAGATCAATATCTATCTAAGCATAAAATGATTGCACTATCATAGTCAGGAACTGTAGAGAATAAAAATACCAGCCTGAAAATAAAAACTGAAAGCATATATAATTAATAGAGATAATTATAAAATAAAATAGAAGAATGGATCAGAGATGAATGTTAACAAACAAGTAGATAATACATCTTTGTATGAAAAAGCTAGTTCTTTTATAATGTATTAGTAGATTTATTTTTTTATGTTATAGACTGATCTAAGTACATCTCTGCTTTCTGTAATATACTATCTTTTGTATTTATAATCTCTTTTGATATAGTTCAGATCTCTTCATTTTGTTGAACATTTCTTGTAATCTATCTCATAATAATTCTACTGTCATATCAGTAAATATCAAGTATTTATAGTTTCTATCTTTTCCTCTATTTATTACTTATTGTTTTAAAAACTAATACTAGTATTTAAAATTAGTATTGTGAGAAAACTAGTATTTTTGCATCATTTATCTAGTCTATCATTCATATATCAGAGTTTCATCTATCATTATTTATGTCTTTATTCAAGTTTTATTCTTTTTCCATCCTTATCTGCTTTTTTACTTTTTTGCAGTCTTCTATCATTCTAAGATAAGCTTCTGTTACTTCTGGATTTGGTATTCTAGAAGATTTCATTATTTCTAGCTATTTCTGACTATATTAATATAATAATTCTATAATTAAGTTAGTATTACTCTATTTAATTGAAGTAATTTTGTAAAATATTATTGTTTCCAGAAAATCTTATTTTTAGATTTTTGTAAGTATTTTTCATACTTTTATATAATTGTCTTAATAAATATGTTGTAGCTACTATAGTTAAGACAATACTTAGTATACTTTTATTATTAGAGTTGAAGATAGTAAACTTAGTTTATTTTTATTTCATTTTATATATTTTCTTATCTTTAGATTTAGGATTAGTAATAGTGTGATATTACACATAACTGTCACAAATTATCATACAATTGTCACATGTTACAGTCATACAGAAGATTATAGAAAGTTCTAGAACAATAATATTATTCTATATATTAATAGCATATAATACACATAGTCTTTAGAGTAGGCTAAGGTTAGTATAATACAGACTATTAGTCTAACATATATAAGGCAGATACTTTTGTATTTGGAACTCCATTGAGTTTTCTTGTATTAACTTTAATATAAGATTCTCTTCTTAACTTAACACTTTCAGTCTTGAATTATAACACTTATAAGATTTATCAAACTCTATAAGTACTTCTCTATGAATTAATTTAATCAAACTTCTACACAGCTTAGAGCTAAGCCCAGACACTGACTTTACTTGATATAAATAACTGTAAAATTATATAGTAATAATATTACTTGAGTTTTCAAGTATTTTAGACACTTTTCTTATTATTTAAGGACTAGTGTATACTTTATAAATCTCTAGTTTGATAATCAACCATAATTTCTATATTATTAACACTAATCTCTAATCTTGGGTTGATATACTTATTCTCATCAGTACTCTCTCTATTAAATTCTGCTTTAATCTCTGAAGTTGTGACCAAGTAACATACAAATAGTATAATACATAAGCTAAAGCCAAGATTGTTCTTAAAAGACTATAATATTACAAACTTTAATAAGCTTTCATACTTATTGATCTTTTACTATCAAGTGTAAACTATCTCTAATAGTATTATCAAACTCTTAGTTCTCTGTTATATCTATTGTAGTTCTATCTGCTTCTTATTCTTTTTATTTATTCTATAGTCTTTTATAATAGTATTCTCCTAACATAATTCTTTAACTCACTTAGAATCAAAAACTTATCCTATCTCTTGTTAACACTATCTTATATCTGAGTGAATATCTTGCCAGAGCCTTTTTTCCAAATGTTTCATAGTGATCAAGAAAAATAAATCAACAAAGATGCTCTTTTCTCCAGTCTCAACTTATACTATATGAACAGCTGTTATAACTTAAGCTCAAGTGTTAGAGCAAAAGATATACTTGTGTATTGAGTTATATAAAAGAACTTGATAGAGTTCTTACTACAGGATAGTCTATTTTATATACCTCTAGAAGTTGGTATTAGGGTAATTAGTATGGTTTGTGGGGTTTCACAGACTTTTACAACCTCAAAGTTTCATTATCAAGTACTGTAATTACACTATTTACCTTCAGAAGAATCTAAGAGAACAGAGTAAGATCTCTGAAAGCAACAGACATTTTACATAGCTACAATATATATCCCAATCTTATGGATTAGCTTATATGATGAGAAATGATGAAAACAGTATGATCAGAAATGTTTCTAATAAAAACATCTAGAATTTCAGCCTAGAAAGTAAGAGAGATCACTATTAGTAGTAGATAAAAGATAGTTAGGACAATAGTATCAAAATCCAGGAGTAACAGTAAAGAGTAGCAGAGTTAGGGGAAGAAATCATAAGAGACCAGAAAAATGGAAAAAAACTAAGTTTACCTGATAGATTTCTAATATTACCTCTCTTTAAGATTTCTCCTTCAGAAAAATAAACTTCTATTTCTGCTAGTCTCTCTCTAACTTTTTTAGATACTCTACTTCAAACTTCTTATCATTCTACTTATATAACATTTTTGCCATATACTTCTCTAGCAATTCTTTCCTTCTAAAATCTCTATCTTTTATCCTATTTATATTTTTTTGTCTTCTAAATTTTGCATTTAGCCTCCATTCAAATTCTGCTATTACTTCTTTTGTATTCTCTAAATCTATCTTCTTTTTCCAGATGTTATTGCTTTGCTGTAAAGCTCTTTCATCTAATTAAGTACTTTATACATTCTCATACCATTCTCTTATTGAGTATTCTTTGACTTCCTACTCCTTCTCTCCATTTATCTTTATTAGTTTTGGTTTCTTTATCTTTTGTCTTTTTACTAGTTTTCTATATCTCATTACTCTACTAATATTTACCACAGGATAAATTCTTATTGAGGCTAGCAATCTTAGCTTAACTGCATTGGTTGATACTTTCTCAATAGTGTATGGCCCAACATGTCAGATATTGCAGAAATGGACTTGGGGACACTTTTTTATTTTCATATTTCTTCTTATTTAAATAAAAAGAGTTGTTATGATTAATACCTCATATTTCACAGATGGTTGCTTTATAAACAACATGTGCTGGGGTTCATGTATTTCCAATTCACTTCTTTACTATGCCTTATGTTAATATCATGTATGATCAGTTAACATCTTATGTAGTAGTAGAGGCTTTCTTATTTCCTTTCTCATTGTTTCCTCTAAGACAACATATATATTTCTTATGGTCAATAGGTATATATAGCTGTAGATACTATTCAATATACTTATACTTTACCAATTGACTCAATTTCTACTCTTACTCAAATCTTTGCCTAAGTTGCAACTTAAGCCAAGCTAAGGTTGTAGCATTTGATAAATCATCACCAGACTTACCTTGAAAAAGGGGAGTGCATAGTGGTTAGGCCACTGGAACATCATAATAGTTAGGCCATTGAAGAACTATCAAAAAAACTTTGTAATGAAACCATAGACAAATAGTTAATCCATTAAAAGACATAGATGATATTGTGATAGATATTATGGACAGACAAGATGGCATTGAGATACTATTAGAAATACTAGAATTATTGAGGATCACTGAGGAATATACCTTGGAAGGAAACAAAACTACAAAACCAGCAATACCAAAGATAGAAGAAATGTCAACAGCACTAGCACTAGTAGTATACAGTGGAAAAGAGCAGGCAGTTATGTCTAAGAGTATGGTTCCAGACTCAGAATAGTTTGATGGTGACCAAACAAAGTTTGAAGACTGGTAGAGAGAGATCTGATTATTTCTCAAAAGTAGCAGATAACAAGATTATAGTAGTATTGGCCTGACTTAGAGAGGTCATTTTAGGAATTTATGCACAAAATAAAATTGACTAGATGGAAGAAAAAAAAGACTTCTAGGATTGAGATGAATTTGTTAGGAAAATCAAGTCATTCAGACAAGAAAAGAAGCACATCACTAATTTCATGATTGAGTTTGAAACATTAGCCATGAAGGCTAAAACTGATGACATGTATGTTATATTCTTATTAAGGAAGAACATCAAAACTGACATCATAAAGACAATACTAGGATATCCACTGATAGCTATACTAGAAACACTCAAAAAATAGAAAGTAGTAATCACCTCAGTAGAATAAGGATATGAATTTACAGAAAGCAGATATGACTACAGGACCAGAACAGGAGTCACATATAGAGATAGAGGAGCATTTATGGATATTGGAAAATCATAGACAATTTTAATAAAGACAAGAAACCAAGATGTTTCAACTGTAACATATATAGGCATATAGTAAAGGATTGTCAAAAGCTGAAAAAAGAAAAAGAGACAAGAAAGTACTATAAGTACAAGAAAGTAGGATACCTTACAAAAGACTGCAGGGAAGGACAAAAAATGAAGAATAAAAGTGTATAGGGAGATTCAGATAACAAAGACAATAACAAACAGGAGAGTTTTGTTGGAGGTTCAGAATAAGTATAATATGACAAACCTCTGTACGTAGTAATTTCCAAAATTGATATATTATTCCATATTAATGAGATAACAAAGAGAGGAAATTAAATATGTAAACAAATGTCAAGACATTCAATGGAAAAGAATTACAGTTAAAAATACTGGTTGATCCTGGCTGTACCTATACTGGAATCAATAAACAATTAGTAAAAGAAGAAAGGATCAAGATGAAACCAATAGACAAATTATTCGAGTTTTTCAATACAGATGAAATCAAGAACAGAAAAGTTATACAATTTGTACTACTAGAACAGTAAATTAATAGGTACATGGAATAGATTAATACAGTAGTCATGAATTTAAATAGTACAGATATTTCTAGGATATGACTGGTTAATTAAGCACAACCCAGAAGTAAATTGGAATACAAGGACTATATGGTTTACAAGATACCCAAAGAAGTGTAAAACTCAATACTAGGACATATCATTTATGTCAAAAACTTGAATATTACAACCAATAGATAACCAAGATAAAAGACAACAGAACATAGGAAAAAAACCAGACCTGACCAACCCAAAGAATCTACCAGAGTATTTACACACTTGTTCAATAAGAAGAAATTTGAGAAACTACTAGAACAAAGAGAGTAGGACTATGAAATAGATCTGACAGAAGATGCTCCAAAGGAATTAAATGTGAAGGCCTATACAATGACAATCAAAGAAGAAAAAACATTGAATTAATGGTTGGATGAACAGCTCAAAGTAGGACTAATTGTAGAATCAAGTTCACAATATATAGCACAATGTTTCTATATCCCAAAAAAAGATGGATCATTATGATTAGTACAGAACTACAGAAAACTAAACCAACACATGATAAAGGACAAAATGCTATTACTCATAATTGGAGAAGTAATTGAAAACCTCAAAGATACCAAGTACTTTAACAAGTTGGATTTTATCTGGGGATATAACAATATAGGAATCAAAGAAGAAGACAAATAAAAGGCTACATTCTTAATAAAAAAAGGACTATTCAAATCTAAAGTGATGTACTTTAGGTTATACAATTTACTAGAAACATTCCAAAGAATGATGAACAGCATATTCCAAGAACTCTTACACAAATGAGTACTGGCCAACTATATAAATAATTTTGTTATACCTGCTAAAACCAAAAAAGAACTGGAAAAAAGGACAATTCAGTTTTTAAAGATAGTAGAGAAATACAACCTCTACTTTAAATGGTCAAAGTGCAATTTCAATATAAAGGAGATGCCCATACTAGGAGTAGTAGTTGGAAGAGGAGAATTCTAAATAGAAAATAATAAAGTCAAGATAGTCAAAGAGTAGAAAATATCTACTAAGATAAAAGAGGTGGAAAACTTCTTGGAATTTGCAAACTTTTATTAATACTTTATCAAGAATTTTAGTTACACAGTGAAATCTCTTAATGAGCTCAAAGGAAAGAAATAATAAAAATAGAATAATGAACATCAAAAGATATTTGAGAAACTAAAGAACAAAATTACAAGTTAACCTATGCTTACTCTTCTAAAGAGAGAAGGAAAATTCAGAGTAAAAACTGATACTTCAGAACATGCAATTAGAGAAGTTTTATTCTAGGAATAAAAAGGAAAATGAAAACCCATTGTGTTTTTATCAAGGACAATATAGCTAATCAAAAGAAATTACAAAATATATAACAAAGAATCACTTGCCATAGTAGAAGTACTAATAAAATGAAGACAATATCTATTAGATATCATAGAGAAATTTGAAGTTTGGACAGATCACAAGAATCTCAAGTATTTCTAAGAACCACACAAGCTCAATAAATAGCAAGTAAGATAGTATTTGAAGTTGCAAGACTATAACTTCATACTATGACACATTCTAGAGAAAACAAATACAAAAGCAGATATATTGTCTAGAAAAGATCAACTGGATACAATAGATGACAACAAGGACATCAAAATACTCAAGGATGAGCTATAGACAAGAAGAGTTAGTATAGAAGTAGAAGTAGCTATTTTTAAAGAAAACCAAGTGGTAGAAGGAACCACATTATTAGATGAAATCAGAAGAAACCAGACTAGAGAGCAGGAAGTGCAGAAGAAACTGGAAAAAGATGATGGACAAGTATGGGAAAACAATGGTATAGTCTATGTAGAGAGAAGAGTTTATGTTCCAAATAACTAGAAAATATAAGAGCAAATCCTACAAGAAAATTATGAACTAGTAGATATAGAACATTCAGAACAACAAAAGATGCTTGAGTTAATCAAAAGAAATTTTTGATGGCCAAGAATAAAGAATGATATCAGGAAATATATTTAAGAATATACCAAATGTTAACAGAACAAGATATAACATATGAAAAAGGCAGAAAAACTTTACCTACTGGAAACACCAGAAAGACTATGGCAGGAAATTAGTATTGACATAATTGGACTACTTCTAACATCAAACAACAAAAATACAATAGTGGTTATTATGGATTGATTTACCAAGATGATTAGACTCAAAGCAACAACTACAGTAGTCTCATCAAAAGATATAGCCAAAATCTATTGGGATGAAATATGGAAAATACATGAGGTATTATGGAAGATTTTTAGTGATAGAGGACCTTAATTTGTCTCAAAATTCGTAAAAGATTTGACAAAGATACTAGGGACAAATATAACACTATTCATGGCTTACCACCCTCAAACAGATAATCAAACAGAGAGAAGTAACTAGGAGGTTGAAGCATTCTAGTGACATTACATTAATTATCAGCAAAATGACTGGATAGAATAGTTATCAGCAGTAGAATTTCAGTATAATGACAAGAAATATATGGCCACCAGACAAACCCTATTTGAATTAAACTTTGGAAAACATCCATGAAAAGGGAATCTAATGGTGAAGATGGAATTACCAAAGCTAGATGACTTTCTTAAAAGACTATGGAAAAGTTGGGAAGAAGCAAAGAAATCAATGGAAATAGCAAAAGAAGCTATGAAGAGACAGTTCAATAAGAAGAGATGGAATCTACAAGGATTGAAGAAAGGAGAGAACATATGGCTAGAAGTCAAAAATATCCAGTCAAATCAATTCTCAAAGAAGTTGAATCAGAAAAAATATGGATTTTTTAGAATTACAAAGAACATTGAACAAGGAGTATTTCAACTGGAACTACCATAAGAATAGGCAATTCACAATGTGTTTAACAAAGACTTGCTGACACAATGCAAAGAACTACAGTTCAAAGGACAATATATGGATCCAGTATCACTACTAGATATTATTAATAAAGAAAAAGAATATGAAGTAAAAGAAGTACAGAATTACAAGAATATAGTATACAATTTTTGGTACACTGAAAAGGATATAGAAATGAGCACAATCAGTGAATATCAGAAATAGGATTGCTACATACCAAGGAAGCAATTAAAGACTACTAGACAAGGATTTCAAGTTAAAACCTATAAAAGAGGGGGGTAAAAATTCTAAAGCAACATCTCAAGTATACTAATATTGAGAACTTTATCCAAATAGCTTATCAATTCATGACTGCACCTACTTCTCCTAACCTATATGTTTCTCACATTATCAATAACATGAATCTTATCATTACCTTAAACAATGAAAGAAAAGATTAGACAATAAAATACCACAAGATCATCAGAGGACTGGAGATAATGGTTGATATCCAACTTCAACTCCAGAACATAATCCAACTAGCAGAAGTTGAAATCACTATACTATAAGTAAGTGATATATACAAGATGTAAACTGGAGAAGATATATTCAGTATATCTGAAGAGTTACAGAATATTATCCACAGAGAGATAGAGAAGCAAGCACATCACATTTAAGTTTTACTGGCAGATAAACTAGACCAATGTAAAGGCAAAGAAAACAAAAGAATGGAGGAACACATCAAAATGATTCAAGAGGCATACCAAGAAACATATCAAGAAGTGCCACAACCAATGAACATTGACAAAGGGAAACAAAAAGAAGGCATTACACAAGATAAAGAAGTATTCTTATACAAACTATACAATATATCATTGGAATCAAGTAAACAAAAAACCTCAGAATTAATATTTATACAAGAAGAAGTAGACAACTTAGAGAAAGCATTACAAATATTATAGTCACCAATGAAAACCATTCCATTTATTCCACCATCACACTATAAAATCATATAATGAAATAGAGAAAGAGACAAACAATATTGGAAAGAAATTGCAGCTAAGTTTATCAATCAAAAATATAACTCAGACATAAGTCAACAAGAATTTCCAATTGAAATGTATTCAGATGAACCACTGCATGAACCTTTCTTCATAGCCTTAACATTATGAGGAGAACTTGTCATAGGTCTGACAAAGAAACTGGTGGCATTATATGTTATTGGAGATTTAGTATTTTTAGACTAGTCTATAAGGACATGAATGCTAAAATAGAAGTATTGTTATGATTGATATTACAACCTTAAGCTAGAGTTCAGGTTGCAATCTTAGACAAAGACTTGAGAGAGGATAAGGGAAATATATCAAATGGTAAAGCATAAGGATATAGAAGAGTATCTATGCTATATATATGAGTTGACAGTGAAGCAATGAACAATACATGAGGCATTATACATGAGGAGACCATAAGGATAAGACAAGATAGTAGTATCTACTGCATAAGATGCTGACTGAGACTACTTATGGCACAGCCGATCATATCATCCTACTCTTTGTCCTTGTCCATACTTTCTCCAGGAGGCATTAGTCATAACAATACCCCCATTTCAGCATTTATGTCCCCATGAATTAGACCATAACTGCTAATTCTCCTACTACATGTATAGACACTATCTTTTTGCTAGGGCCTATAATGATCTGTTCCATGTTGTCAATGGCGATGAAGTATGGCTCATGCAGTGGGCCCCCTTGGAACATCTGAATTTGATATCCATTTCTTGAAGTGTCTGTGTTATGTTTCTTTTCCAAGAATGCTGTTGCCACTTCTTTCCAGAATATGGGATCTTGTTCTCCTCTGGATTTGAGTGATTGATAGTGGGGTGGTGGTCTAAATATCCTTGTCTGTGATGGTGTTTATATGAACTTCATGTATTTGCTAAGATTCTTGACTTTCTCAGTTATAAAACTTGTTTGTGAGGTTGAGGATGTCATTGCTGTAGAAACCTTGTATGATTTTATTAGTATTACTCCTCATTCTCCACCTTTCCTTTCTCTTTCTTTGTTTCTTCATCTATATAGAGCTCTTGTATTTCTTGGATATTGTCCTCCATGTATTTGTTGCCTTTCCCTTTGTACTAATCTAATTTTTCAGCTAGCATCCTTTGAATCTGTAGTGCTCATTCGTCCATGTCGCTTTGTACCACATATTAAAGGTCTTCAGATATTTATGTGATATTCATGGTATTGATTGTCCAGTTGTTAATACTGGCTGTCAAAATTGTTCCCTCCATCTCTGTGATCATCATATTAGTTTCTTCAGCTATTTTCTTCATATTCTTTACCATCCTCTGCACATCAATCATCGCCTCTATTCCTTTCAAGGTCTTGTAGTATAACCTCGTCCAATCTTCTCTCTCTCTCTTTATTACTTATGCCTGGTCCATGTTGTTCAATTTTCTTGAGATGTAGGGGCTGGGGGAGGTGGGAGCTGTTGTGTAGTTGTTGTTCTGAGAAGACATATTTTTCTGTAGGTTTGCTGTAGTAGTTTGAGTGAATACTTTTGCTGTCAAAATGGGATTTTTACCCCCTCTCTTTATAAGTTTTGACTTGAATACCTCGTCCAATAGTCTTCTATTGCCTCTCTTGCATGAGGCAATCCTGTTTCAGCTATCCATTGATCGTGTTCATCCTCATAGCCCTTCTAATGCACCAAGTATTGCACCTCTCTTCCTCGTTTCTGATGCTTCTTGATTTCTTCTATTTCATACTCCTCTTCTTCATTAATAATCTTTGGTAGAAGTGCTGGTTCCTCATGCTGTCCTTTGAATTTTGGTTCCGTACATCATGTCAGCAGGTCCTCATTGAAGATGTTGTGAATCACCTATCCTTCTGGAAGTTTCAATTCAAATGCTCCTGATCTAATGTTCTTTAAGATTTTGAATGGTCCATACATTTTATTGTTCAGCTTCTTTGAGGGTCAGTTCGAATGGATATTTTTGTTCTCCAGCCACATGTTGTCTCCAACCTTCAATTCTTGAGGATTCCTCCTCTTCTTATCAAACTGCTTCTTCATCTTCTTCTGCACTTCCTCCATTACTTTAGTCATCTGTTCCCAACTCTTTTGTAATCCAATGAGGAAATATTTTACTCATGGAATGTCCGTTTGAACCACAAGGTTGCCTTTTCAGAGATGTCTTCCAAAGTTCAATTCAAATGGAGTTCTTCCTGTTGTCACATGTTTCTTGTCATTATATTGGAATTCTGCCACAGCTAACCAGTTTGTTCAATCATCCTGTTGGTAATTTATGTAGTATCGTAAAAATGTTTCTATCTCTTGATTGATTCTTTCAGTTTGACTATTTGCTTGAGGATAGTATGACGTCGATAGTTGTCTTTTCTGTTATGGACTAAAGCCTTAAGAGTAGGCAATAGAACAACTCTTGTATTAGAGAAACACAAGAGAACTCGATAGAGAACTCTTCTACAAACTAGTCTACCTTTTATACTACTACCAATGGTCTGTGCTCGTTGCTGTGCACCCTACCCTAAATGACCATGTGTAGAACATGAGGTCAATATGTGGTATCCATGTTGTATGATATCACTTGTTCTAGATCCTTCTACTTTGTTCTCTGTGTCTTGTGTCCTAACCCTAACCCTATGTTCTAAAAATAGAAAAATAAGAAAATAAAATGAAAAGAAAATGAAAATGAAAAATAAAATAAAGAGAAACTAAGTCCACCATTTGTGAACTTGACATTTTCATTCCCAGTACCTTTGTAAGTTTCTCCATGAATTTAGATGCAAACTGTGGTCCTCTGTCACTTAAGACTTTCCTAGGGATTTCATGTAGCTTCTAAATATTGTCTTGGTAGATCTTTGCTATTCCTTTAGATGAGATATTCATTATAGTTGCCTTCAAATAAATCATTTTTGTGAATCGGTCAACGATGACCACTATGGCATCCATTCCATTTGATTTTGGTAAAGGTCCAATGATGTCAATGCTGATTTCTTGCCATGATCTTTGAGATATATCTAATGGATGTAGTTCTCCTGCCTTCTTTTAATGTTGGACTTTATTCTGTTGGCATTTGAAACACTCTTGTACATATTCTTGATGTTCTTTTTTAGTTCTGGCCACCAGTATGTTCTCTTGAGCAGTTTTATCATTCTGTATTGTCTTGGATGTCCTATGTCTACTGAGTCATGATTTTCCTTCAGAATATCTTCTTTAATCTTCCTGTTATTTGAAACATAGATCCTTCCTTCCATATAGACCATTTCATCTTCTTCCCAGGTTAAACCATCCTTTTTCTCCAATGTTTGAACAACTTCTTTCTCTCTCATTGTTTTCCTTCTAATTTCCTTCAGTATCTCGCTTTCTTCCGCTGTTATTTTCCTCTTGATCATTGTAATCTCTGTTGTTGTCCTTCGTTGCTATAATTTTTTTTTTAATAGCCAGACATCCTTGTTGTCTTCCTTAGTGTCTACTTGCTCCTTCTGTGATAAGATGTCTGCTTTCATATTTGTCTTCTCCAGTATATGTTTTAGTGTGAAATTATAATCTTGTAATTTCAAATACCATCAAGCCTGTCATCCATTTAATTTGTGTGGCTCCCTGAAATACTTGATGTTTTCATGATCTGTCCAGACTTCGAAAGGTTCTGCTGCATTCAATAGGTATTGTCTCTATTTTGTGAGAGCTTCTACTATTGTTAGTAGTTCTTTGTCGTAGATCTCATAATTCCATTCTGATGGTTGCATTGTCCTTGATAAGAATGCTATGGGTTTCCATTTCCCATCTTGTTCTTGAGATAGTACTCCTCCTATAACATGTCCTAATGCGTCTATTTCCACTCTAAATTTTCCTTCTCTTCTGGGTAAAGAAAGGACCAGTTGACTTGTAATCTTCTCTTTAAGTTCATTGAATGCTTTCTGGTGTTCTTCTTCCCATTTCCAATCCTTCTTGTCTTCCAGCTTGTTTAGTAGTTTTGCTGTATAACTGAAGTTTTGAATAAAGTGTCAATAGAAATTTGCAAATCCGAGGAAGCTCTCCACATCTTTGACTCTTGTCAGTGTCTTCCACTCTTTTACTGCTTTGATCTTCTCTTACTCCATTTTGATCTGTCCCTTTCCAACTATTACCCCTAGTATGGGTATTTCTTCCATGCTGAAGTCACATTTTGATCGTTTGAAACACAAGTTGTGTTTCTCCACTATCTTCAGGAACCTGACCATTTGTTCTTCTAGTTTTTCTCTTGTCTTTGCTGGTATTACAAAGTTGTCCATGTAGTTTGCCAGTATGCCTTCATGAAGTAATTCCCAGAAAATACTGTTCATCATTCTTTGAAAGGTTTCTGGCAAGTTGCATAATCCAAAGTACATCACTTGAGGTTTAAATAGTTCTTTGTTGGTTAAGAATGTGGTCTTCCACTTGTCTCCTTCTTTGATTCGTATGTTGTTGTATCTTCAAATCAAGTCCAATTTGTTGAAGTATCTTGCCTCTTTGAGTTTGTTGATTACTTCTTCAATCAGAGATAATGGTGTTTTGTCCTTTATTGTGACCTGGTTTAACTTTCTGTAATCTTGAACCAACCATAATGAACTATCTTTCTTTGGAATATAGAAGCAGAGTGCTGTGTATCTTGACTTTGATTCCACAATTAGTCCTATCTTGAGTTGTTCATCTAGCCATTGGTTTAAGACTTCTTCCTCTTTTAATGTCATTACATAGGCCTTTGCATTCAATTTCTTTGGGGCTTTGTCCATCAGATTTATCTTGTGGTCCTATTCACATCTTTCCAGTAACTTTTCGAATTTCTTTTTGTTGAATAGATGTGTGAAGGGCCGAATATACTCTGGTAAATCTTCTGGGTTTGTCTTGTCCAGTTCTTTTCTGATTTCTCCATTGTCTTGTTTCTTGTTGTCCATTGTTTCCATTGCCTTGGTTCTCCTAGAATTGAATTGTATATCCTCATATATCATTGTACAATTTTCTGGACATCTTGTAAACTTGATAGTGCTATTTTTCCAATTAACTTCTGGATTATATTTGACTAACCAGTCGTGTCCTAAGAACATGTCCGTTCCATCCAAGTCTATTACTGCTGCTTCCAGGGTTTCTTTATGTCCATTGATTTCAACTTCTAGAGGCACCACTTTGGTTACCTCTCTGTTCTTTGTTCTATCAGCATTGAACACTTCAAAAGAGAAGTCTATTGGCTTCGTTTGAATTCTCTTGTTCTTGACTAGCTATTCATCAATCCCTGTGTGTATGCATCTGGAGTCCACTAGTGCTTTTACTTTCAAGTTCTTGCCATTTTTTGTCTTGACATTTGCTTGCATGTTTAGTTCCCTCTTTCCTTCGCTAGTTCAGTGACTCAGAATAACATATTTATTTTGGGAATTTACATGGGAGATCTCTTATACCGTGCCTACTTGAGATCGTTGCCAAAACCCTCCTCCTTCTTGTCTTCTTCATCTGATCATTTCTGGATTTTTCATTTCTTCATCATTTGTTTCCCTTTATAGTCCTTGGCGATATGCCCCTTCTTATTGCATTTGAAACAAGTTCTCATTTCTCATTCTTTCTTTTCTGCCTGGCACTCCTTTGCCATATGACCGTATTTGTTGCAGTTGAAGCACTTTGGCTTTCTGTCTTTAAAATTGTCATTGGACTTCCCAATATCTATTGGTTGTTCTCTTCCTCTGTAAGTTGTTCCAGTGCCAGTTTTGTAATTGTAGCATCCTTCCATTGATTCGTACCCTTGTCCAACTGATGTTATTGCCACTTTTCATTCTTTAAGTGATTCTGGCATGGCTATGGGTGAGTATCCCAATATCATTTTGATAATGTCTTGTTATACATTCTTCTTCAGTAAAAAGATGGCATGTAGCTTATCTGTGTCCGCTTTTGTGGCTAGTACATCAAACTTGATCATAAAGTCCACTGTGTTTTTCTTTCCTTGCTTGAATGTTTCGATTCTCTATTTGGCATCTGCTGCCTTTGTCTTGTCACTGAATGTATTCTTGATTTCCCAAACAAAATCTTTCCAGTTCTGGATATCGGTATCTTCGTCTAGCTCATTGAGCTTCTTCTATGCATAAATTCCTGCTACATCTCCTCTGAGGCAAGCTAGGATCACTGTGATCCTATCATCTGTTCCAGTAACTCTGTTGCTTTTAAGGAATAACCTAATTTCTCTCCACTAGTCTTCAAACTTTGTTTGGTCACTGTTAAACCATCCTGGGTCCAGTACCATGCTTCTTGGCATTCCTGCTGACTTGTTTACTATTGGTGCTACTGCTGGTGCTATTGACATCTCTGTGTCCATTTGTTCATCATTTGTTGAGGCTTCTTCTGTGATCTGTAAAGATCCTAGTCATTCTGACAGTGCCTTGATATTGTTTGTCCTTCTTGAACTCATTTTGGTTCATCTTCATAGATTACACTACATGTGTTTTGTTTCTGACAGTTAATTCTGTCTTAGTATCTTTGTATACACCTCTCTTGCAAGGTGAGCTCGTTGACGCTTTACCAAATATTACAACCTTAAGCTAGAGCTCAGGTTGCAATCTTAGACAAAGACTTGAGAGAGGATAAGGAAAATATATCAAATTGTAAAGCATAAGGATATAGAAGAGTATCTATGCTATATATATGAGTTGACAGTGAATCAATGAACAATACATGAGGCATTATATATGAGGAGACCATAAGGATAAGGCAAGGTAGTAGTACCTACTGCATGAGGCACTGACTGAGACTACTTATGGTGCAGCCAATCGTATCGTTCTACTCTTTGCCCTTGTCCATGCTTTCTCCAGAAGGCATTGATCGTAACAATTAATACCTCATGCTTTACAGATGGTTGTTTTATAGACAACATGTGCTGGGGTTCATTTATTTCCAATTCACTTCTTTACTATGCCTTATGTTAATATCATGTATGATCAGTTAACATCTTATGTAGTAGTAAAGGCTTTCTTATTTCCTTTCTCATTATTTTCTCTAAGACAACATATATATTTCTTATAGTCAATAGGTATATATAGCTGTAGATACTATTCTATATACTTATAATTTACCAATTGACTCAATCCCTACTCTTATTCAAATCTTTGCCCAAGTTGCAACCTAAGCCAAGCTAAGATTGTAACAAGAGTAATGTAATATCATATGTAATGGTCACACATATGACAAAGACATGACAAGAGTGTAACATCTATTACTGTCACATGTCACATGGAAAAATTGAGAGAAAGATTTATAGTAGCTGATATTATAATAATATGACTAAAGTATGTTAGCCTATAGGATATATATGTATTATTAGAATAGACTAGAGTAGATGGCATATAGACTACAACCTGTGGTTTATTCTATTATTTAAACTTAAGTTATAACATAACATATTATTCTGTCAGTTTTCCAACTAGTCTCTCCTTGATTACTAAGTCTTTTGTGCTCAGTATCTCTTTATTACTGTTAAGGGTAATTCACATTTGCTAGAATTATCCACAAGTAGTACAGAAGATAGGTTAGATTGAAAGATAGTATTAGAAAACAAATTAGAAGTAGTACTACACAGATAGAGCAACTTTGGCTTCAATAGAAGATTGTTGCACCTAGCCTAGCTTATTGTATAGTTGTATTTTAGAAGAGGAAGTTTAGGTATACTTAGAATAAGTGTAGCATAACCATAGTTGATTATCAAACTAAAAAACTGTATATGATAGTCAATGTTTTTAAATATAGAAGTATTCTACTGCTATATATACTCTGGGTTATTAGACACTATGGAAATTGTTGTTTGAAACTCCATAGGATTGATAAGAAATACAGAATTTGGTTCTTATATTGATAGATAATTGGAATAGAGTGTGATTTGCACTGAAAGAGAGTGGAAAGAATGTGGATATTAGATAATATATGACAATTATCCTTCTTTCATACCTTTACTTTTTTTTGCCTCTTATCTGCTTGTCTTTTCATTTTTATCTAGGCCTTCTTCAATGTTACTCTTGTTTCCTTTTATATCTTTTTTATTTTTTCTATCAATTTTATTCCTATCTTCATCTTTCTCTTCTTTTTGATATTTATTCCTATCTATAGCTTTCTCCTATAGTTTGCTATAAATAGTGAAATCTTAGTTGCTGTGTGAATTTTGCTGTTAATTGCAAATTTTGCTATAACAAGCTATTCAAACCAGTTCTTCTATCTATAATCCATAAAGAACTAGAGATACTGTTCCAAATCCTGACTTATATGCTCAGTTTGGCTATTTGTCTAAGAGTAGAATACTGTTAACAATTTTGTCTAAATATCTAGCATTTGGTTTAACTCTTGTATCAAGTTCATTACAAACTGGGAACCTTTATCTAATATCACACTTTCTAGCATTACATGCAATTTTTCACATGTTATTCTTGAAAAGTCTTACCAATCCTTCTACTAATATCTCCTTTGTTGTTGCTACAAAATGGATCATTTTTGACAACCTGTTATATACTATTTCTAGAATCTTATTTGCTATTAGTTTTCCATCCTTTATATATTTTCTCACATCTTTTATTACTTTTTGGCTACCAGTCATTTTTTGTCATCAATTCTACTATTTTCCACTTGTCTCCATGCCTAGTTATTGGTATATCATAGTGTAACTATATAATCTTCAATCTTAGAGCTTCATCTTTTGAAACATAAACTTTTCTTTTCTTCAAAACCAACTTATCATCTATTTCCTGCTTATCTTTTCTTAATTTTTTTCTAGTATATCTACTTCTAATCTTTTTACTACTATTTTTACTAAACTTGTTAGATATAATTTACATCTTGTTGTCCAAACTAAGTCAGTTGTGTATTTTCTGAAAACATAGAAGACAGATTTGAAACAGTCTTCAACTTCAGCTTATATATTACATCTCTATAAGTTATATAAGCTATATATTTCAGAAGAAGACTTGGGAGAACTTAGAGTTTTAGAGGTATCAGAAATATATTATTACCAACATCAGAAGAGGATGTTAGTTTTAGTCAATTTTCAGAATAAAGTTAATATAGTATAAACTATCAGTTTATATACCAGGTATACTATCTAGAGTAATTATCTAAAATAGAACTGCTAAGCAAGTTACTCTAAATACTAGTAATCCTTGGATGTCATGGAGTTGGCAGGAGTCTAGTGAGGATATTTGAGGTAAAATGGAGAGGTTGAGGAGTATAGATAAGAGAAGAGACATTATTTATGAGTTAAAGTGAATATAACCAGAGTGAAATATGATAAAACTATATATTTATTCCTTTTTTATTAATTATATTTGTTATTTTTTTCTATTCCTATATTTAGTCTTTAGTTGTAATAATTACTAATCAGAATGATTAATAGTATACTAAGTAGTCTTATAATGCAAAAATCTTGTAGAAATTACAAAAAAACTCAACAAGGAGTTCTTAATGTATTCTTATACTATATATATTATTAGTACATGGTCTGTGCTAACAATAAATAACCCTACTCTAATGTCTATATATTAGTTATAAGGTAAACATATTATAGATATACATCTTAATATTATTCTTTTAGTATTTTTTTTTATATTCTAGGCCTATAATATCATGTCATGTGATATATTATATAAATGCAGTCATATATCTCTTTATTGTCCAAGAAATAAAAATAAAAGAAAATCAAAATAAAATATAAGAGTTCAAGTATACTATGAAATCTTCTATTCAATCTATTTGTTTTTTCTATTTTTGTACCTAATATATATATTTCAAGATGAAGTTGAATCTAGACAGGTATAAAGCCCATCTTGCTTATTGACAATTCAGCTTCTGTGTTTTTATAGAATATTCCAAGTTCTTATAATTAGTCTAAACTTTGGACTAGAATTTTGTACTCTCTAATAAATATCTTCAGTTTTATAATTTTCTAATAACTACCAATGTTTCTTTATTGTAAATTTTATAGCTACATTCTATCTCATTTAGCAACTTAAAGAGATAGGCCATTAGTCTCTACTTTCTATCTTTATATTTTATTAATAAGACTCTTCTTGTTGCATAGTCTAATATATCAACTTCCATATCTTTTCTTACTTATCTTCCTATTGCTACTTCTGCTTCTTCCTCACTAGCTTATGTAATAGTCTGGCAATTCTAACAAGATCTTTTATAAACTACTAATAGTAGTTGGTAAGCTCTAGAAACTTTTAAACATTCTTGAAATTTTTAGAGACTGGCTATTATAGAACTACTTTTATCTTTTTTTCTTTCATCTTGATCTTATCTGGCCTGATTATTACTAAAAATCCTACTTTCTTGATCTTTTATTTACACTTCTCTAGTTTTACACATAAGTTGTTCTCTTCTAACCTTATGTTACTCAATACAAAAGTAGTCTTTTGTTTTTACTCAAGGACTTAAGTCATAATACCTGTAGACAACAATCCAAATTAGGAGAATACTTCTAGACTTTTTCAATCTCATAATCTTTAACAATTCTCATTAGACTTCTACTTAAGACACTAACAGGGCCAACAATCTACTGATTAGCTAGTAGATGTGCTTAGTTGCATTGCTAATAACCAGTTTATTATTTCTAAGCTATATGATATATGATTTATCTCTAGGGAGTCTAAAGAGAACAGAATAGAGTTGTTAGAGTAACTAGGCAAAGTCTATGAAGTTACAGTAAAGTTTGCAACTTTAGAGAAATCTAAGTTATATCAAGAACTAGTGACTAAGTACTATCCATCTTTAGAGAAATCTAAGAGAACAAAATGAAGTTTTTTAAAGATGACTAATATTTTAAATACTTTTACTATTTATTATAATCCAGTAGAATAGTACTGAAATAACATCAAAATAATAGCATACAAATAATTAGAAACCTGAGTCAAAATATCTAGAATATTATCTAAAAAGATAGAATATAGTCAAAGTGACAGAAGATAGTATGATAGAGGTCTAGAAAGTTTTCTAAGAGTACTAGATATAACCATAAGATTTGAGGTTTATAGTAATAAAGTTTACAAAGTTAGTAGTGGAGTTCAGAAATACATAGTAGTAGTGTAGTCTATAGGGAAAACTGTAGAGTATAAGAAAGTAATAATGACTACAAATAAGCCTATGGAGTTTGTAGTTAAGAGAACTTGTTTAGCTAGACATAATGAAAATTAGGTCTTTTTATATATACATTATATATGAGGTCAATATATGATAATAAAAATCTATGACATTTTTCATGCTTTATGACTATTATGACTGTTATATATTATCAGAGTTAAAAGCAGTAGACTTAACTTTTTTCTTTTTTCTTTTTATTTGAACTTAGGATTAGTGATTAGTATAACATCACATGTGACTGTCACAAACCATCACACTATGTGACATAGTATCACATATCACATAATCACAAGTCACACAAAAGAATATAGAAGGTTCTAGAACAATGATGTTATTTTATATATTAATAGTATATAGTATGTATGGCCTTTAGGGTAGGCTAAGATTAGTATAGTATAAACCAGTAGTCTAGCATATATAAAGTAAACACTTTATAAGTAAAACTCTATTGAGTTCTCTTGTGTAATTTTTATACAAGGTTCTTTATTTTAACTTATTCTAAGATCTTAAGTTTGTAATATATATGATATTATGCTATTGTCACATCTCATTCTGGCCATCTATTCCAATTTATGGATAATACCCTCTTTCTCATCCACACTCTCTGGCCTTTTCTAGTACAGATCATATTTTTCTATTCCATCTTAGATGTCTTTGCTGAACTCTTATCAACTCTATAGACTCTCAGCTTTGACATTTAAGAATTACTAGTATCTAAAGTAACTTGTTTAGCAGTTTTCATTCTAAATAATTATCCTAGGTAGAATATTCTACCTAGTATATAAACTACTAGTTTATATTATACTAACTTTATCCTGAAAATTGACCAAAACTAGTACTAATTCCTAATGTTAGTGACAATACACCTTACTATCTTCTAGTAGTCTCAATTCCCTAAAGTTCTCTAAGTTTTCTTCCAAAATATATGACTAGTATAACTCATAGAGGTGCAATATATAAGTTAAAGTCAAAGATTATTATTCTGACTCTGCCTTTTATGTTCTCAAATAACATATAACTAATTGTTTGGACTTCTAAGAGATCTTACTAGATCTTAGATAACAAGATATAAACTATGTTTAATAACTATGATCTTTTAACTAAGAAAAATTAAGAAATGAAAATAAAAAAAACAAAAATGATCAAGTCCACTTTCTTTAAATCTAATATCTGTCACAAACTTCATTCAGCTTGTATCTCCACAACCAGTGGACCGATTTTCACAAACTAAGATGCGCTGGGAAGCCCCAAATGAGGGCTATCCGCACATATGTGGGATGTACAAAAGCAACAACAAACGGCTGAGATATTAGAACATCAGTAGCTGTAAAAGCTTTGTCAGCTAATATCTCATGAACGGCTGAACGGATTCGCACGATTAAACTTGCGTTGGGAAGTGCTCATCAATCCGTTTCCAACAATATATGATACATCTCAAAGCAATAAGTATTGGTAGAGATACAAGCATATCAATGTAGTGACATAATTAGTTACCTTCTAAAATTAGCCTAATAGCTGCTATGACAGCT
>Ga0157363_1001089_pt1 | contig 22056 bp, 22 predicted proteins | sample AttsexASBM1_FD_111477 | JGI IMG/M metagenome (GOLD analysis project Ga0157363, IMG submission 111477) | Fungus gardens microbial communities from leaf cutter ant in Ribeirão Preto, State of São Paulo, Brazil - Atta sexdens ASBM1 | ecosystem: Host-associated > Fungi > Mycelium > Unclassified ... | reverse complement strand
GAATTTCTAATAGTCTTGGAATTGCGGAGGCTGGTTTGAATTCGATTATTGATCAGTGTTCTTTGAATGTCGATAATATTCATATAACCAATTCTCAGAGCTTTCTGGCTGTTTCTGGGAACGCAGCATTATTGAGTGCCGCAGTAGATTCTGAAGGTCTGGTTAGTCGAACTCAGGCTGTGCTTGAGGGAGCGAAAAGCATTTAAAGAGCTGTTTTTTAATGGGGGCGAGATGCAGGAGATATGGATAACTGCAGCCGATGTGTCTCTGTATCATGTCGCTGCACGCTATTTGGGGGATGCTTGTCAGTGGTGGCGAATAGCGGAATTGAATGATCTTGCTGACCCTGAATTAGGCTGGATCGGGATGCCGATTAAAATTTCTTTACCCTCAGCGCAGCCATCTGGCTCCATCGGAATTCCTGTGGAGGGCGAGTAATGTCTGTCAGACGGCCGGAAATTCGTGCTCTGGTGGCTGGGAATGTTATTTCTGGATTTTACGTTAAAAATTTTGAGGTGAATTCCAGCCGTTACGAAGCATGCGACGTTGCATCTGTTGTGTTTGCCATTGACACTACAAAAATCGATAATTCTGGCACTCTCTGGTTTGAGCAGGATACAACTGAGAATATCAGTTTTGTGCTTGAAATGCGTGATGCAGTCGTCGCAGCTTCCGAATGGGAGCGCTTTTTTGATGGTCAGGTTGATCATGTTCAGTATTTTCCTGACAAGGGGTTGCTGGAAATTGAATGCCGGGATGCATTGGCTTTTTTAATGGATCTTAGAGTTCAAGATTCATGGCTCAATCATACGGGTGAGGAGTTATTGCGGGTTTTGATAGAGGCGGCGGGTTTGACTGCTCAGATTGATTTTCCCCCTGAATCCGCTTCGATTATGACAGGTCAGTTCTGGCAAATTGAACATAAAAGGCTTTCGCTTCTTTCCCACCATCGGTTTCAAACCGCCGCAGATGTGGCTTTTATGATCTCCAGGGATGCCGGGTGTGATCTTTATGCAGATGGAAAGACAATCGTCTGTAGCCCAGTGCTTTCATCCGATGGAAATCAGGCCATTGTTCATGATGTTCGAGGTGCTGTGCTTTCTCGATCTTTTGGACGAGACTTGCAGGCGGATAGAGGTTTTGTCGTGCATGTTGCGTCTTGGGATAGTCGTCAACGCAGTGCGACTGAAATCTATTACGATGGAGATTCGTTTTCTTCTACTGGACCACAAGACCAACGTTCGGTTCATGGGTTTCGTTTGCCAGGTAGACGCCTTGAAGATCTCAAAAGATTTGCAGTGGGAAAATACGCCCGTATCGCCGCGCATGTGCGGTCCGGGTATGTGAGATTACCGGGGCGATCGGAGTTAAGGCCACGAGATTTCTTGCGGCTTGGGGATGGTTACTGGGAAAATCCTCTTGCGATTGATCAAGTAATCTCTCGATTTTCGCTAGAGGAAGGTTTTTTGCAGGAATTGGTTCTGCGAAATAGGGGGGAGGTGCCTGTAGCATGAATGATGTTGGTTTTGACGTAGCGTCATTTACAAACAGAACTGCACATTCCCTATTTGGTATAGTGTCGGCTGTTGATCCTGTGAATCACGCTGTAAAAGTCCGCATTCAGCCAGATAATCTTGAAACGGGTTGGATTCCTGATGCGTGCGGTGTGCAGGCGGGGAATTTACGTGTCTCACACCCTTCATCAGTCGGAACACATGTGGTTTTGCAGCCTGTGGAAGGTGATGGGGAGCATTTTGTCGTCACTGGAATCGTGTTTGACACAGTGGTGAAACCACCTGTGTCTCCTATAACTGGAGTAGTTGCTCAGGCAGGTGAAATGCTGGTTATGGCCGGTTGTGGAGCTCCTCCATTAGACGGACGGTTGGCGGGTGCACCGACAGATGGTGGCGGTTGGTGGCATATTACGTCGCAGGGTTTTTTTGGCGGTGCGGGAAATGCGGGCTTTAGCATTGGAAATGATCTGATTCGTCTTTTTTCCGGCGATGTCTCTCTGGAGTTAGGGGCTGGTGGGCTTAAGGTATCTGGGGGGGATGTAAAAACGGATCTTCATTCTCTGAATGAACATTTTCATCTTGTTGGATCACAGAAAACGGAGGGTCCTACAGGATGAAAAGCATCTCGCATGTGATGGGGGAAGATTTTCCTCTTTTATCGGGAAGTTTAGTTTTGATTGATGGAGCCGAAAAAACGCGACAAAGGTTGCTGCGTCGTCTTCTGACGATATCTGGCGATTATATTTGGCAGAATGATTACGGTGCGGGTTTGCCAGCTATGGTTGGGCAAACAATATCCACTGGTGTCATCCAGGAAATAATTACAGCTCAGGTTCGTCAGGATATTGGAGTCGATGCTGCCCAGCCAGTAACTGTTGCGGTTGTACCTGAAAATTCTGGCGTTTGCACATGCACGATTTCGTATGTCGATGCGGAAAGTGGGATGCGGTCGAGTTTGAATTTCTCTTCTTGATAACAGGACCTGCGCTATCAAGCGCGTTGCCGGGGTAATACGATGTCTCTCTCTCTTCGGTCGTTCGCAACGACGGTTTCAACAGCCGTTGCGACGGCACAGGCTTCTTGTACCCAATTGGTTGATATGTCCGTCGGTTCTCCCGGTCGTGCGCTGATGGAAGCCGTAAGCGGCACTGGTCTGTGGTTGCAGTATCTTGTTTTGCAAACATTGTTGCGGACACGCCTTTCGACGTCCACAGGCGTGGATTGCGATAGTTTCGTCAATGATTTCGGGATGACGCGGCTTCAGGGAAGTCCGGCCAGTGGGTTTGTAACGATGAGTTCGCTCTCGCCAGATGGACAGTCTGCCGTTATTCCACCTGGTGCTGTGGTCCGTACAGTATCAGGTGTTTCATTCTCAGTAGTAGAGGATGCCAGCCTGTCATACTGGTCTGTGACTGATGATGGATATGTAAGGCTTTCGGGTACAAAATCTATTTCGGTACCAGTATCAGCGAATGTTAGCGGAAGTACAGGAAATGTTGCGTCAGGTGCGATTTGCCTGATGGGGACGAGTATTTCTGGTATTGATACGGTTACGAATGAAAATGTTTTCAGTAATGGTTCTGATCAGGAAAGCGATGCACAGTTGCGTGCGCGATTTCCGTTATGGTTAGCGGCTAAGGCTACCGCCAGTTCGGCGGCTATCGGGAGTGCAATTTCTGGTGTGCAGTCTAATCTTAGCCAGTCATTGAGAAATGGGCAGGCTGCAGATGGCTCTACAAGATCAGGGTATTTTACTGCCGTAATAAATGATGGAAGTGGTGCACCTTCGGCTGCGCTTTTGTCAGAAGTCTATAGTGCTATAGATAGTGTTCGTGCTCTTGGAGTGGGTTTTTGTGTCCAGGCCCCCTCCGTGCTTGTCATGAACGTTTCCATGACTGTGACTGTTCCTGCTGCTACGGACATAGATGCCGCGACGCTCTCCATTCAGCGCGCTATTTCCAGTGATATAGAAGCTGCGACGGTTGGAGGTGGGTACGCCTATAGTCGGCTTTCATATCTAGTTTATGTCGGCGCAGGAGTGTCTGTAGTGTCTGTTCTGGATGTTCTTCTAAATGGAGGACAGGCGGATATTGATGCTAATGGAAGCCGTGCCCTCGTACCTGGCACAATATCGATACAGGTTGTTTATAATTAAAATTATGCTCGTCGTGTCATGACGCGCAGGGAGAGGTCATGCCTGCTTTCAATACGTATCCGAAGGCAAGTAGTCTGACGGGTAATGAAATATTGGTGCTGGCAGACGCCAGCGGTCAAAGAACGATTAATGCTACGGCGGCGCAGGTGGCGGGTGTTCCCGTTACCTCGAATCCCAGCGGCGAATTTTATCAGGATCAAGGCGCGCATATCAGCCGAATGGCAGATAGACTTCTGGTTGGAGTGGCTGCTGATAATCCTGCCCTGAGCGACCGCGAAGCCTCCTCGTCGGATGATTGGCTCTCCACGATTATGGGAAAGACGACGATTGGGCCGTGGGCATTGCAAGGAGCACAATGCGCGTCTCTAGCCAGATATGGTAGCAGTGCTTTTGTTGCAGGATCGCGTACTTCAGATGCTCAGTCGGCTCAGACCGTTCTTGGCTTTCAACCAAGTTCGATTGGAATTGCCTCCTGGGGCATTGCCGATGAGACCGCCAACCCCACGACGACAACGGCATATGCCTATTACGGAGAGGCGTGGAGGCTATCTGGTGTCGATTACCAGCCTACGTTTGCCATGGAGCTTGAGGCCGTCAATATGGGCGGGGAGGCGGTTGGGTCGTCAACACCATACGCTCCAAATATGGGGGGAGGTGTTTACGGGATACAACTTGGTGTTGGTGGAGGACAGACTTCAGGTAGTTCAGACGCTGCAGCTGGTATTGTTTTTGTTTCGAATCCGACCTGTTGGAAGACGGGAATAATTTTCTCGGCAAGTTCCCTTTCGGGTACTGATGGAAATGATACAGGCTATGGTTCAGCCATTTCCATGAGCCGCAATCATGCGGTCGAATGGCACACTCCGGAGACAGTTTCAGGGGTTGCTGGTCTGAATGTGGGGGCTTTTATCCGGTCGACTGTGACAGAGCGCTCCAAGGGCGTTCGTCAGGATTTTAGCGATGATGCAATCATTTTCAGTAATATTGATGGTGGCCCACTTTTTTCGATTGCCAGTATTGAGTCGCCGACAAATACTTTGAGCATTCAGCCAGGGGCAGGCGCACAGGCCGCAGGAATTTATGCGCAGGCTGGCGAAAATGGCTCAGCCAATCTGGGGCTTTATCCCGGGACGGGGGGCGCCCTGCAGATTACTTCGCCGATCACAGCCTCCGGTGCGACGCTACCGGGAACCGCTGCAGGAGGGTTTTTGCACATCAGCATTAATGGAGATGACTATCGTATTCCGCTCATGACGCCAGCACAGACGGGAGGCTGATGTATGGCGCTTTTAAAGGGCATCGATAATGCTTCGTTGCAGGCCACTGATGGCAAGGTCCTTTTAGACACGAGGCTTGTGTCAGGTTCAGCGGAGGATTTTGCTTTCCGGCTTAGACGTCTGCTGCCAACAGGCTGGTTCCCTGCGCTTCCTGACGACGGAGCGACTGAAGCTGCGCCAGTACTGGCTGCGATATTGCTTGGCTTTGGCTCCATACTCTCTGGAGCGTGGACTTTGTTGGTGCAGTGTCAGTCCCAGATGCGTTTGGCCACGATGAGTGGTGCCTTTCTGGACATGGCTGCGCAGGATTATTTTGGCGCTTCCGGGCTACCTCGCTCCGTAAATGAGAGTGATCTTCGATATCGCAGGCGCGTTGCGCAATCCCTGGTTGCTCAATGTAATACACGTGCCGCTGTAGAAGCTGCAGTGCAGAAAATCTCTGGCAGTCAGCCGATTATTATTGAACCTACGAATGCTGCAGATTGTCACGCGCTGGGGGCAGTCGCCGCGCCGTCCATGGGAGGCGGGTATGGGTACGGCACTTCGGGGCTGAGATATGGAAGCCTCCAGGGGGGGCAGTTTTTTGTGGAAACGGTGTCAGGAAGAAATTCCGATAATAACGCTATTTTCCAAGCTGTTTCACAGAGTGCGGCGATGGGTGTGGCAGCTTGGGTAAGGATTGAAGATTAATGGACCGGGCAATTGTTTATGCGGGCTCTATACCGCTGGATACTGATCTCCTTCGTGCGGGCCGATACGCAAAGGCTGGGTTGGGAAATCTTGCAGAAATTACTTTTGGATCACAATCTGCAGTCGCTTGCGGCCTAGTATGCGTTCCTTCGGCGAACAGTTTATCCGTTACTATTGGGCGAGGCTCCGTTCTGGCCCCGGGGGTACTCGATGGTGCCTCAGTGGGGGGGCTGGGAGGTGGCCTTGTCGCAGACAACACTGCGGTAATGTGTCAGTATGTCAGTACTACAGATCAAAGCGTTGCAATTCCTTATGCAGGGAGCATTTTCACGCTTTATGCCGTTTGCCAGGAGCAGGACACGGATACCGTAGTCCTTCCTTTTTTTAACGCTTCCAATCCTGATCAGACGCTTGCAGGCGCTTCAAACGGTGGTGGATCACTACCAACCAGACGAGCAGGACTTATTTCTTTCGTTATCGCCGAGGCAGCACCAGTAGTTCCTGATAATGGGTATATATTACCATTGTATCGTATATCTGTTCCCCTTGGTGCTACCACTGCTGTTTCTGTTGCAGTCACGGCGATGGAGGGTGCTTTTCCAACTCCTCTTCCCAAGCTTGCTCCTCTTCAGTCTCCTGCCCTGACCGGGCAGCCAACGACACCGACACCAGATGGATCAAACCTTCAGCAGATTTTGAATTTCGCATCATTGGCAAAGTTCGCGAGTGGGCGTTTGGCAAATATTGCCGGGTTCTGGAGTGCGGGATCCTATAATTATACGCCGTCTGCAGGAACGCAGTCCGTTATTGTGATTGTTCAGGGTGGAGGCGCATCTGGTTATGGTAGCCCAGCCACTGGGGCTGGTCAGGTGGGTTTGGGTTCGGGTGGAGGTTCGGGCGCTTTTGCTGCGGCTTGGATTCCCGGTGTCGGGTCTACGCAAAGCATTCCAATTACGGTCGGTGTGGGTGGAGCTGCGATTCCAGGTGATGGTGCTACGGGAGGAAACAGTTCGTTTGGAAGCTGGGTAAACTGTTCTGGTGGCGTTCCAGGAACGATATCAGGTGTTGTTACCCCGATATGGTCTCAGGGAAGTAAATCGACGGCGCTTCCAGTTGTAACGGGCGGAGCTGTACCCATTGTGTCGCGTGCCGGCGAATGCGGGGGAGTGTCTCTTGCATTCGGCGTACAATCTGGCACCGGAGGGCAGGGTGCCTCAAGCGCGTTTGGAGCGGGGGGGGCACAGATGCCGGGCGGTGTGTCGGGAGCTTCGGGCGGTCAAGGTGCCGGTGGTTCAGGAACTTTTAATATTGAAAACAATAGTACTGCACTTGCTGGTGGCGCAGGTGGGGCTGGCGTCGTTGTAGTCCTGGAACTCGCTTGAGAGGCTGATATGCCCCTGTGTTACACTTATGTTATCACAGGGGCGATATAAATCAGTTCAATGGTACTGCTTCGTTACTTAGATTACGTTCGGGCATCGTCTTTTTCAGGGCTGCGACGTCCTCCTGCGAAATGGCTGGTGCGTTGTTGCCCCAGGCATGACGGATAAACGTCACAACGTCTGCTACTTGCTGATCTGTCAGGCGATTTCTGAAATCAGGCATTGTGATCGCAGAGGGGGCAGCCTCCATCCCTGGCAGCGTTGCGCCACTCTGAATAATATGGACCAGAGATGCGGGATCTTTTCCCATTAAAACAGGATTGCCAGCGAGTGGTGGAAAAACGGCTGCATAGCCTTTGCCATCAGTGCGGTGGCACGCTGCACAATTATCTATGTAGATTTTGGCACCACGCTCAGAGAAGTCAGCTTTATGTAGGCTGGACGCTGTCTGTGTGTTGTAAACCCAGTCGGCCTGTTTCGTGTCTGCGGGCTTTAATGCCAGTAGATATTTTGCCATGGCATGAAGGTCGCCCTCGCTGAGATGCTGAGTGCCATGTTTGATGGCATTAGACATTCCACCAAAGCTTTCCCCCTGCCTGTTACGACCCGTTTTGAGAAATAATACGATATCATCTTCGTTCCAGCGCCCAAGACCGGTACGGTTTTCCTGTCGCAGCGATGGAGGAACCCACCCGTCGATTGCTGCTCCTCCAGACAGGAATGAGGAACCATCTGCCGCAGTCAGACCACTTTCCTGCATGCTGATTCCGCGCGGTGAGTGACACGCTCCGCAATGACCCGGCCCTTCGACAAGATAAGCGCCACGGGTGAGTGTCGGATCAGAAAATTGATGAAGTGTCGTATTGCGAGCTGCGGAGGGAGCAGGGGCGAAAGCCCAACGCCATAATGTTAGTGGAAAGCGCATTGATAGCGGCCACGACACTTTGTTTTCCGGTGCTGCCAAAGGCTCTGCTTTTACGGCATCATGAAAATATGCGTAAAGCGCATGTATGTCGTGATCGGTCAGACGTGCATATGATGGAAAAGGCATCGCTGGATACAGTGTAGACCCGTCGGGGCGAATGCCCTGGCGTATAGCGCGTGCGAAATCTGCTTCCGAATATTTTCCAATCCCGTGATCGGGGTCAGGTGTGATGTTTGTTGAGTAAATCGTCCCGATCGGCAGGGTAAAGGCAATGCCACCGCTATATGCCGGGCGCCCCGGCGCAGTGTGGCAGGCGACGCAGTCTGAAGCGGCCGCAACGTAGCGCCCCTCTTTAATTAGGGCATCCCTGTCTGTCTGTGCGAAGGCTGGTGTGCTTCCAAGCGTCAGCGCGGCAAGAACCGGAATGTAAGAAAGCAGTCTTCTCATAGCTTCACCAGTGGGCCAGGGGATTTCAGGTATGTGGTCCGGATGTGATGGGCCGCCCAATAAGCCAGTGCAGCAACTGCCCCTGTTGGATTGTAACCCATTCCCTGAGGAAAAGCATTCGATCCGATGACGAAAACATTCGAGACATCCCAGCTCTGTAGGTATCGGTTCAGAGCGCTTGTTTTGGGATCTTCTCCCATGACCGCTCCACCACCTAGGTGTGTGGTCTGGTAATGTCTGGTATCGAAAGGCTGACCCTGATTAAGGTGAACCAAATGGGTCTTCGTCGCTCCCATGGCTTTGGCAATTGGGGCAATCTTGCTTACGACATACTGATTCATCCTGATATCGTTGTCTTTCCAGGTGAATGTCATACGTAAAAGTGGCTGTCCGTAAGCGTCTTTCCACGTTGGATCGAGGTCAAGATAGACATCCCGATACGCCATGTTGCTGCCATGTGCATCAATGCCCAGTGAATGTTTGTATGTTTCTACGAGATCGGTTTTGTAGGCTGAGCCCCATCGTGGAGCGCCTCCCCCTCCCGCGCCGCCCGCCGCGGCAATTGGTTTCATTCCTGCCTGATTGACCCAGACAGGAGAGCCACCAATAAATCCAAGCGGTCCATGATCGAAATTTGTGCAGTTGAAATCGTCAATTGCAACGCCTGCGCCACCCGCACCGATAAACTGGTTGGTATATTTTGATGGTGGCAACCAGACACGTGATGAACTGATGGTCTGGTATACGAAATTACGGCCAATGGTGCCCGTATTGCTGACCGGATCGTATGGCGTGCCAATTTTGGACAGTAGCATCAGATGCACGTTATGAAACTGGAAAGCACTCAGGATTACCAGGTCGGCGGATAGAGACACTTCTTTTTTCGTGAGTGTCTCCAGGTAGGTAACTCCTGTAGCCTTGGTTTTTGTGCTGTCCAGATCAACTCGCAAAACATGCGCATTAGCGATGAGCGTAAAGTTTGGATCCTGCCCTAGTGCGGGCAGAATATTCACATTTGGTGAAGCCTTGGAATAAAGGTAGCAGTCGTAGCCGCTGCAATATCCACAGAAATTGCATGGGCCCATCTGGCAGCCATACGTATTTGTGTAAGGACGCGATGCATTCGCTGCGGGCATTGCATAAGGATGATAACCGGCCTCGGAGCAGGCATTACGAAAAGTCTGCGCAGAAAATGTATCTTGCATTGGTGGTAGCGGAAAGTCACTGGAACGATCCGATGCAAAAACGTTTCCGTTTCCTGTAACTTTCCCATTGATTGTGTAAGCTACACCAGACGTTCCAAAAACTTTTTCAGCCTTGTCGAAAAATGGTTCGAGCTCTGCGTAAGAGACACCATAATCCTGGAGATTCATGCCTTCAGGAATAAATTTCTCACCATATTTTTCGATAACTGCACTGCGGAGTCGCAGGTCATCGGGTGAAACCCGGAAATGACATCCAGACCAGTGGAGGCCCGCGCCTCCAACGCCTTCTCCTGGAAGAAAGGCGGCAAGTTGGCGATATGGCAAAGCGGTCTGGTCTATCGTGTTACGGATAGTCAGCGTGGACTGGGAAAGGTTCTGGAAGAGCCGTTTGCGGATTGCGCCACGTAGCTCGTCGACTGAGTCCGGATACGCTCCCTCAACGGCCGTACTGCGCTCTGGTCCACGCTCCAGCATAATGACGGAAAGTCCGGCTTCGGTCAGTTCTTTGGCAAGAATGGAGCCTGCCCAGCCTGCTCCGATAACAATGGCGTCTGCGTGTTTCACACTCAATTCCCGTCTATTGTCAGGCTGTTTCGCCGGAGATCGAAACTGGCCCGATCGGATATGCTGCGCCGTCCTGGTTGACCCAGTCCATGAAGTCTGCTCGTGCGCCTGGAAAACCAACCATCAGCCACCCACCCATTCCACGGTTTCCGCCGTAAATGGGGTCTGCAAAAGCGCCTTCCAGAGTGTTGGTGCGAAGTTGCTCAAAGAAAACGCGCCCTGGGATTTCTCCGAGTTTTACCGAGCCACCCTCGAGTGCTGTCAGGATAGCGTCCTGTGCATCGGTCGGGAGGTCTGCGAAGAGTTTTCCATGCTGCTGTTTGGAATAAGCGTCTGCTGCTGTGATGCCTTTGCGATAAAGGTCACGTGGTACGAATGGAAGCTGATAGCCCAGATTTGCTGGGCCTTCCACGAAGGGGCCGGACATGTACCAGTTGTCCCCATGCCCGTAAGGCGTCTGCAACTGTCGATCTATGAATTCGGCGACCCCAAGTTTATGGGCTCCCGGCCCATTATGGTCATCTGGCAAGATGCGTTCGCATGCGGCATCTAGAAAGCGGTATTCATCAGCGGTCAGGAATGTTGGGCTATAGGTACGTGCCGCTTCGGCAGCCAACGCCTGAGACCAGAGTGCGTGGCCTCCCAGCATCCAGAAAGATGTGGTTCCGAGCAGGCCTTTTACGAAACTGCGGCGTAACGGATTGTGCAGGTCAGGATCTGGGGACGGCACGGAAAACTCCATTATGGCCGGGGGCTTTTTGAAATGGTTTGTTGTGAAAGGTGCGATATTCACATCCAATAGACGCAGCTGCTCTGTCTTGTCAGCAGAGCAGCGATCACAAGACCATGAGTTAAACAGGCTTTTAATTTGGCGTTGCTGATGGATTGATGTTCCCGGGGAGTTTCAGAACGCCTGGTTGAGGTGAGCGTGGGGAGGGGGCAGCTGTCTCGCCTGTACTGGCGGCAGGAGCTGTAACGTTCCCTGTATTGTCTGTCGTGTCACCCGTAGGAAAAATTGCGTCAGGCGCTGAACTGCTAGTTTTTGGCGCTATAACGGTTGAAGGGGCCGTTACAGGCTCAGTAGGGGAAGATGCAGGCGCAGCAATAGTTGCGGGTGTCGTGCCTGGGGCATCAAGAGACTGCTCTTTGACCGCCCCAGTAAGAGGTGTTCCAGCAGCATCTGTCAGCCATGGCATCATGGTTTTGCGAATCTGGAAAGCCAGTTCGACGTTCATGTCCTGCATCATCTGGTTCGTCATGTTGTATAGTGCGGCGCGCGATGTCGGATCATGATCCCCTCCATCGAGATGCCGCGTGACCTGAGCATGTGCAGTTCCAGTGTGTTGCCCAGAAGAATCCGTGATGTTGAGGCTGACATCCATCACACCTGAAAGTGCATTGTCGCCTGAGCGATCAATGGACGCGCGGGTAATGACAAAATCGCCCTGTCCTGAACTCCCGGTTGCGATCAGGCGCTGGGTCGCCATGAGCTTCAGTGCCTGATCAGGGGGAGTAGGAGCTTTGGCACTCAGGGAATCCGGGAGTGGTTCCGCGCGATCCTGAATGTTGATGCTCGCAACGTTCAGATGAAGCTGTGACAGGTAGCTGTAATCTGCAGGTGGAAAGCTCTTGGGGGCATCATCACCCGAACAGGCGCTCAATCCGAGCGAAAAAACCAAAGCTGCCGCGCATGACAAACGGTGCGATCCCATCACTGTTATCCTCTGTCTTTCTTCCATCTGAGCATCAGTTTCAGACGATCTTTCAAGCTCTGGCGTGGCGCTGCTTGCGGCGGCGCTATCGGAATATCTGGCAGAAAGGATGGGCGTGCGGAAGATGATTGTTTCGAAGGGGCATGTGAAGTTTCGCCCGCGTCTTCATTTCGTACGTCTGGAGAAGGGGGTGCCGCGCGGAGTGAGGATGCCTGTCCGACACCAAAATCCTGAGGCAGGAAGGGTCGAGCCTTGTCGATGGCATCTTTATGATCAGGATTAAGGGCGTACCATGCCATGATCTGGCCAGGAATCAGTGCCCCGAGTGCTTCATCGCTGATGAGAAGGGGGCCTGCAGGATAGTAGAACGATGGTCTCACATCTGCACGGACATCGTTGCAGACCAGGTAAAAGACGACGTCTTCGGCAGCGTCATGGAAGCGGTATGCGGTCATACCTTCGAGCGGCATCACAAGCTGCGCACGCAGTGGAAGCTCTGAAAACGGAGACGCAATAATCAGCGGTCCGGCCCCGCGTTTCGTTGCCATGAGCGAGCGGATGCGGCCCTCTCCGATAAGTCGTCCATCGGGGCATGTCAGTTTTTCGCCACTGTCTGCATGGCCGGTAGGGATCAGAATCGCATGTGGCGCATGACGGCTAATCCACGATCCAACGGCCTCCAGTATGGCAGTTCGTGGCAATGCATCCGGAAAGAAGGCTTCGGGCAGTAAGGGGGCCGTTTTGAGAACCCCCTCCGCCAAGGGCCACAACACAGGATCAAGTGCTGTCAGGAATTGGTTCTGTATTTCCGGAGGAAGCGCCATCACATGGCTGCCTCGGTGCTCGTTGGTTGTATGATCAACCCACCAGCATGCCTCGCGCCCATCTAGTAGGCGCAGCAGAACGACATCCAGTCCGCCTGCAAAAAAATGGCGGGAAATGGCCTCCCATCCGGTGTAAAGCTGCTCGACGGGAAAGCCGTCGATCTTTATTCCATCCAGCAGCGCTACAGTCATGTAGTTCGTTCTCCCAGCTCGTCACGTGTAAAGCTGAACCCGGTATTGCAGAATTCGCAATTCATGGTGACGGCTCCGTTTTCGACCATATGGTCCAGATCGTCTTCGCTGAAACGTTCCAGAACACTGGCCAGCCGGGCGCGACTGCAACGACACCCATAAGCAAGTGCCCGTGGTGTCCCGGAAAAGACGTCCAGCGTTCCAAAGAGCCGTGCGATCAGATCCTCGCTCGTCAGATCCTCATCGAACATTTCTCCCTCGCCAAGGGTTTCGGCAAATGTACAGGCCGTCTCCCAAGCGTCATCTTCCTGTTCCAGGACGTCAATCCCGCCCTCTGCAGCAATCCGCTCCAGAATGAGCGCACCTGCGCGCCAGCCGTTGTCGGTATGCGCGCAGAACAGCTTGATCCAGCAATCATGCTGTTCGCTGGTCCTGAAGTAATGCATCGCCATATCAGACAGGTTGTCGCCTGCCAGATCCACAACACCCTGGTGCCGCTCCATGTCCGGGCCCTGATCTACAGTGAACGCCAGATAGCCTTCACCAAGAATTGCCTTCGCGCCCTCAGGCAGCGCATCGCGATCCGCATCTTCCCGGAGACGCGCAAAAAAGCGGAGATCCCCGCGATCTGTGCTGTCAGCCAGAAGCGTTGAAACCGGCCCGTCGCCCTTGATTTGAAGCGAGAAGGAGCCCTGGAATTTCAGGGCTGATGCCATCCCTGCGACAAGCGCCAGAGATTGCCCTGCAATCTCGGAAACTGGCTTCGGGTTGTCATGGCGAGACAGCAGCGCGTCAGCCAGAGCGCCAAGTCTTATCAGGCGGCCACGTACAGGCGAGCGCGCAAGATGAAACGGCACTATGCCACCCGCGACGACCATATCCGGAACGTCAGGTCGGCGCGTATCGAGGAATGGAGGTGTATCGATCACCCGTTCTCTCTCCCAAGAGCCCATAACAGCAGGCCCTTTTGTGTATGCAGGCGGTTTTCCGCCTCATCAAAGACAACAGACGCCGGGCTTTCGAAAACGCCGGACGTCACTTCCTCCCCGATATGGGCAGGCAGGCAATGAAGAAACAGGGCATCGGGCGCAGCTTTTGCCATAAGGGCTGCATCCACCTGATAAGGCCGGAAGCACTGCAGGCGCTCCTCTGCATCCTTATCAGCCATGCTGACCCACGTATCCGTCAGAACCGCGTCTGCCCCGCTGACCGCCTCCGCCGGATTACGCAGAACATCGATTTTTGCTCCACGATCCCGCGCCCACGTGACAGCTTCGGCAGAAGGCTCAAACCCTTCTGGTGTCGCCAGACGGACATTGAAACCAAGCAATGCCGCCATCTCAATAAGCGATGTGGCGACGTTGTTGCCATCGCCAATCCAGGCAAGTGTCTTGCCCCTGATTGGGCCGCGATGTTCCTCGAATGTCAGCACATCTGCCAGAATCTGGATCGGATGCGATACTGGTGTCAGCCCGTTGATGACCGGGATCGTGCTCCATTTTGCCAGCTCGCGCAGGGCTGAATCGTCGCTCGTGCGCAGTACGATAACATCCAGAAAGCGTGACAGAACGCGGGCCGTATCAGCCACACTTTCCCCGCGGCCGAGCTGCATGTCCGAAGGAGAGAGTACGGACACCAGTCCGCCCAGCTGTCCCATTCCCACTTCAAAGGAAACACGGGTCCGCGTGGATGGCTGTGCCAGCATCAGGCCAAGGGTGTGCCCCTCGAGCGGGCGCTCCGGATGAAGCGGACGACGACGCCCGTTCTGCAGGGCCTTTACCTTGGAGGACACCTCAAGGATCTGCCGGATCGTCTCGGCAGAACAGTCTCGGATATCGAGAAAATGCCTCGGCGTCGCTGTTCCGGTTCCGGTGGTCGGCCGGGTTTCAAGTGCCACGCTCACGAGACTTTCTCCTGTGTTGTCAGTTTTGCTTCACAAATTGCATCTGCCGCGCGCACAAGCCGGTCGCAGGCCTCACGGCACTCATCTTCCGTAACGATCAGGGGCGGAACCAAGCGCAGCACATTGTCTCCCGCGCTCACGCTCAGCAGACCCTGTTCAGTCGCGGCCGCCATGACCTCTCCCACGGGTACCTTGCAGTACAGGCCCCGCATCAGACCGATGCCCCGAACGCTGTCGAACACATCCGGTGCACTTTTGGTTACGGCATCCAGCAACGCGCCGAAGGCTTCTCCAACAGTCCGAACATGCTCCAGAAAGCCCGGCTTCAGGATTTCCTCCAGCACCGCCATTCCCGCAGCACAGGCCAGAGGATTGCCACCATAGGTCGTGCCATGCGTGCCGGGTGTCAGAAACTGGGCCAGCTCTTCGGTCGCCAGCACCGCCCCAAGAGGGAAGCCGCCGCCAATCCCTTTGGCGACAGAAATCACATCCGGTTTTACGCCATACCATTCATGCGCAAAGAGCTTTCCCGTCCGGCCAACACCCGTCTGGACTTCATCAAACCCAAGGAACAGGCCATGTTCATCACAGGCCGCGCGAAGTCCCTGCATGAATTCCTGCGTCGCGGGCTTGATCCCGCTTTCACCCTGTACGGGCTCCACAATGATACCCGCTGTTTCTGGAGTGATCGCAGCGCGCAGCGTGTTGGTGTTGTTGAACGGGGCGTGGTCGAAGCCCTCTACAACCGGGCCAAAACCCTCCTGATAGGCCGGGTTTCCGGTTGCGGAAATCATGGCCAGCGTTCTGCCATGAAAGGCACCGTCAAAGCAGAGAATACGTGTTCGCTCCGGATGTCCCAGCTTGAACTGGGCACGACGGATCAGCTTGACCATGCCTTCGTTGGCTTCTGCCCCCGAATTGCAGAACAGCACAGAATCCGCGAACGTGTTGTTCACCAGCAGAGAGGCCAGAGCCTCCGCCTGCGGAACACGATACAGGTTCGAAACGTGCATGACTTTGGCTGCCTGTGTGGCAATTGCATGCACCAGCCCTGGATGGGCGTGCCCTAGCGAGGACACGGCAATTCCCGCGCCAAAATCAAGATATCGTCGCCCGTCTGCCGCCGTCAGCCAGACGCCTTCGCCCTGCTCAAAAGCAAGGTCGGCACGTTTGTAGTTGGGCATCAGAGCGGGGATCATGCTGATATCGATCCTGAAAGTAAGAAGGTGAAGAAAAAATCCGATTTGCTGCGGAAACGAAAAGCCCTGCTCCGGTTGCCCGGAGCAGGGCGTAAATTTCCGCGGAAACCATACTGGGGAAGATAAACCCTATCCGTCAAACCCCTGTTTTGTAGTCCTGCACTGAAAACGGACTTATCAGACCCGCTGATAGATCAGATCACGAGCCAGCCAGCATCCCACACGTATAGCGGTAACCTCTCCAGCATGACGTTCAAACGCAAGCGTCCAGTCTCCCGGAGCAGTATGATCAAGCGCGCGGGGGCAGGGCAGAACCCAGACATCCTTTGCCAGTCGCTGCAGTGGTTCCATGCGGCCATCACCCAGAATGCCCGAGAATCCTCCGTAAACGACGCCGCCTGTGAGTTCGACGCTTACTTCAGCCTCATCCAGCTCTTCGCAACGATAAATGCCGGCGAGGCTCGCGATGTCCTCTCCTGGCGTCTCGTCACAGCGCTCCAGAATGCCCGTCCGGTTTTCACCGGGGCGCTCCATACGAACTTCATCGCCCTGTGCCGCAAGTGTCAGGCCAGGGTTGGAAGCTCGGTCGCTACCCATGCTGTCAAGATATTCCGGCACCATCAGATAGCGCAGACGGATACCGCTCTCCATCGGTTGTATCCGCGCCGAAAGCCCGGTCTCGCGCTCCAGCCATGTGCCATAAAGCGCCACGGCGTTTTCACTGAAGGGTGGTTCCGGAAGTGTGGCATCCAGCACCGCGCCCAGAAGCTGTGCTGCGGCAGTCTGGGCTGGTGACATATGATTGAACATCACTACGATCGAAATGCGCTCGGAAGCCACATGAAGTCTGTGTGAACGCCAGCCGCGTAGCGCGCCACCATGCATGGTCACGTCCCGACCAAACATCGTCGTGCGCTGCAAACCAAAACCATAAGGCGCGGGCGTGCCGTTATCGAAAGTTACCGGCGCAGTCAGACGATTATAAAGCCCGTCGGTATCGTGACGCGTCCTGTCAATAAAGCACTCCCACGCAATCATGTCGTCCAGTGACGCACCCAGACCCGCATCGCCCGTCCACCAGATATTGTTCTTAGCTGGGCGGAAGCCGCTCTCCACAGTTCCTTCATACCCAACCGTACCATCGGGCATCGTACGCGTTTCCGCAGCCAGAATAGCACGCTCCATGCCTACGGGATCGAAAATGGAAGACTGCAGCAACTCACCAAAGCTGCGGCCTTTGCGCTCCTGCACGATATCGGAAATCAGCCGGAAATTCTGGTTCACATAGGAATAGGATGTTCCCGGCTGGAATTGGAGCGTGCGCGTGCCAGCAATGACCCGGGCCGCTTCCCTGTCTCCGAAATATCCCTCTACTGGCGCACCATGGAGCATCGCAACGGCCCAGTAATCCCTGAGGCCAGACTGGTTATGTGCCAGATGCAGTATGCCCGGAGCAGGTTCATCAAGCTGCGGTAGAAGCGCATCGACGTCACCGTCCAGAACGGTCGGATCTGCAAAATTTTCCAGCATCATCGCGCAGGTGAACTGCTTGGTGATGGAGCACATCCGAAACAGGCTGGCAGGCGTGAAAGGAATACGACGCTCTGCGTTGGCATATCCCCATGTGTGCCTCACAAGCACTTCCCCATCCCTGAGGACTGCAATGGCGCCACCCGGTCCCGGGTACTGCGCGGGAATAGAGGAAATGACGGCATCGAGACGGGCGGAAAGCGAATCAGTCATGTTCACATGATTGCGTGTTCGAGCCTTGCCGTAAACGCCTCGAAGCTTTCATAATCCATCATATGGAGGACATTCCAAAAGCTCCGGACGCCCGGACCCTGCGTGAAACCGCACTCGCCCACCTCGCCCGCTTTGCTACAACCGAGCTGGGCCTGAGGCAGGTCCTTGAACGCCGTGTCCGGCGATGGGGAACGCGAGCCATGCACGCTGGTATGGCTGCGGAAGAAGTCGAAGCCATATCGCAGGGGCTGAAACCCGCAATTGAAGACACAGTCCATGCGATGTCGGGTCTGGGCGCAGTCGATGATGCCGGATTCGCACGTTCCCGCGCCCTCAGCCTTACCCGCACAGGCCGCTCCCGTCGCGCAGTAGCAGCCCATCTCGCCACCAAGGGTGTGGATCAGGACACAACCCGTGCCGCTCTCGACGAATCCCTTGGTGAACGCTCGGACGAGAACGCCAGCCGTGCGGAGCTGGCGGCGGCCCTTGTTCTGGCCCGCAAGCGCCGCCTCGGACCATTCCGGCGCGACGACAGACCTGATGAAGACCCCATGAAAGCGCTCGCAGTCTTTGCCCGGAACGGCTTTTCTCGTGATGTGGCTCAGTCTGCGCTCGACATGGACCTTGAGGAAGCGGAAGATCGCATCTTCGAGTTCAGGAGCCTGTGATCAAAGTGCGTCTCACGTGATTTCCGGAAGTTCGGTGCCTTTTTTTTCATCCGCGCTTTCCGGGCATGGCAGATTGCTCGCTCGGGGGTTTTCTCTTGCCTTGCTGCTGTCGCTGACGGCGTGTGGAGGGGGGCGCGGTTTCAACGGACCGCTCCAGTGTGCACCTTATGCGCGTGAACGCACGGGCCTCGACCTTCATGGTGATGCAGCTACATGGTGGCGTCAGTCCGCAGGGCGTTACGCACGCTCCAGCATGCCACGACCGGGGGAAGTCCTCGTTTTCCGGGCAACATCCCGTATGCCGAGCGGCCATGTTTCCGTTGTTCGCAGACAGATTTCATCGCGCACCATTCTCGTGGATCATGCGAACTGGGAGCCGGGGCGGATTGATGTCGGCGTGCCGGTCACGGATATTTCACCGGCTCATGACTGGACCCGGGTTCGCGTGTGGTGGGCACCGATTCATGCCATGGGGCGAAGGATCTACCCCACATATGGTTTCATTTCAGGCTATAATGCAGGGCGCGCATCCTGATCGGGTGCTTGCACAAACGGCCAAGCCTTGCCACATGAAGTCGGCCTTGGCTTTTCGGAGTATCACATTATGGGCAGCATGAGCCCCATTCACTGGCTGATCCTGGCGGTCGTTCTGCTCGTCGTGTTTGGCGGCGGTGGAAAGATCAGCGGTATGATGGGAGACTTCGCGAAGGGGATAAAATCCTTCAAGAAGAACATGGCCGATGACGAAACCATGACACCGCCTTCAGAGGCAGGTCAGGTCCCGCCGGGTCACATCTCCCCGCCGAACCAGCCGTCCGGCTACAGCCAGACGACAAACAGCGACACGCACCGCTCTCAGGTCTGATGTCTGGTACGATTGCCGACCCGGCATGGGTCGAGGCCTGCCAACAGATCATGCAGGCCGGTCGCCGCATGGATGCGCGTGGCTGGGTTCCCGCAACAGCCGGGAACCTGTCGTGTCGCCTTGCCGACGGACGTATCGCCATCACCCGTTCAGGGGGGCACAAAGGCTTCCTGAGCGAAAATGGCGTGATCGAAATCGATCCGCAGGGTACCCCGCTCAATCCCGGCGACAGGGCGAGTGCGGAAACCCTTCTACACACGCAGCTTTACGCACATGACGCATCTATTGGTGCAGTGCTCCACGGCCATTCGGTAGCGGCAACCGTTCTTTCCATGGACGAAGTGTCGGATGCCATCACGCTCGCCGATTACGAAATCCTCAAGGTGTTCGAGGGGCAGAAAACCCACGAGACCAGTCTGGAGCTGCCGCTGTTCCACAACGATCAGGACATTGCTCGTCTGGCAACGGTCGTGGCTCCAGCACTCGCGGACATGAAACTCGGCTACCTGATCCGAGGCCACGGCGTGTATGTCTGGGGGCCTGACATGCCCACGGCCCTTGCGCGCCTTGAAGGTCTCGAGTTCCTGCTTGCATGCCATCTCGCCCGTCAGCAGAAGGCACACTGACATGAGCCGTCTTACCGTTTTCCGAGATGACGCCCCCGGTGTCATCGTTTCGGACACTACCGATCCACGTGAAATTGCAGAAACCCTGCGCCCCCACAACATCCGCTTTGAGCGTTGGTCAGCCCCCGAGACGCCTCCAAAGGACGCCTCCACGGACGTCATACTTGAAGCCTATCGCCCCTATCTCGATACCCTGATGGGTGAGACCGGTGCGGGAAGTGCGGATGTCGTGCGTATCAATGCGCAGACCCCCAATCTTCCCGCCCTGCGCCAGAAGTTTCTGGCCGAACACGTGCATAGCGAAGATGAAGTACGCTTCTTTGTGCATGGCCGTGGTGCTTTCGTCATGCATATCGACGGGTATGTTTATTCGGCCCTTTGCGTGCAGGGTGACCTGATCTCCGTGCCCACTGGCATTCCGCACTGGTTTGACGCAGGCACCGAGCCTGATGTCGTTGCCCTTCGCGTCTTCACCGACACGACAGGTTGGGTTGCGGAATATACAGGAGACGCAATTGCCGAGCGCTTCCCGGCTGACGTTCCCACAGTCAGCTGACCGATCCAGCACTCTGAAAGACTGAAAAGACCGATATGATCCGCCTCGTTCTGCTTGATATCGAGGGCACGACCCTGCCGATTTCCTTCGTGCGGGACGTCATGTTTCCCTACGCGGCCAAGGCTCTGCCGGAACTCCTGACCCGACAGGACAATCCGAAAGTCGTCGAAGCCATAGCGGATATCGCGGCGACGCATCCTGGAGAGAGTCCGCTTTCGGTCTGTGAGAGCTGGATGGCAAAGGATGAGAAAGCAGCCCCGTTGAAAAGTCTTCAGGGCATTGCCTGGAAAAGCGGCTTCGACGACGGCGCCCTCAAAGCGGATCTTTATCCGGATGTGCCGCCTGCGCTCAGGTCATGGCACGATGTCGGGCTGAAGCTTGCGGTGTATTCGTCCGGCTCCGTACAGGCGCAAAAGCTGCTCTACGGTCACACGGCGCAGGGAGATCTAACGCCTCTGTTTAGTGGCTTTTTCGATCTTTCCACAGGTGGCAAAAAGGATTCTCAATCCTACGCGCGGATCGCAGAATCCATGGACCTTCCACCAGCCGAAATTCTTTTCCTGTCCGATATCGGCGCCGAACTCGACGCTGCCAGCCAGGCCGGGTTGCAGGTGTGTCAGCTTGTGCGCCCGCAGGATGGGACGATCGCACATGATGGTGCCCCTCAGGCCGTCACGTTAGAAGACGTCTCCAGCCTGTTCCGCCTGCCATCATGACACTGCATACAGACTGGCGTCACATTCCCGCTAATGCCCGTGGTACTGTCGCGGCACTTGGCAATTTTGACGGCGTGCATCTTGGTCACGCGCATCTGCTCCAGACCCTGAAAACCGCACAGCCGGACCAGCCTCTTTCGGTCGTGACGTTCGATCCTCATCCCAGAGAGTTGTTCCGCCCGCAGGACCCGCCATTCCGCCTCATGCTTCCAGATGTTCGGGCAGAAGCGCTCGCGGAACATGGTGTGGAGCATGTATTTCAGATCCCGTTTGACACCGAATTCTCCCATCTCAGCGCGGAAGAGTTTGTCCGGGACGTGCTGATCGGTGCGCTGGGCGTGTCGCATGTTGCCTGCGGTGCGGATTTTGCATTCGGCCATAGGAGAGGTGGGGATATCGCCTGCCTCGAATCCATACTCAAATCTCATGGCATAGGCCTGACGATTGTCCCGCAGCTGTCAGATGTCGGCGGTCCACTTGCTTCCAGCCGCATCCGTCGCCTGCTGCAGGAGGGTTACCCCGAACGCGCTGCAGCCGAGCTTGGGCGTCCATGGGCAATTACGGGCAAAGTTGTGAAGGGCGACCAGCGCGGCCGTCTGCTCGGCTTCCCCACAGCCAACATTCCCCTGACACAGCATATCGAGCCCGCTCGTGGGGTTTACGCCGTCCGCGTTACGCTTCCAGACAGCCGCGTAATCCCGGGAGTGGCCAATATCGGCCGTCGTCCCACGATCAACGATGGACGGGAAAGCCGCCTCGAAGCTCATCTCTTCGATTTTGATGAAGACCTCTACGGTCAGACACTGAGTGTCGCTCTGGTCGCGCTGCTGCGTGAAGAAAAACGCTTCTCCGGGCTGGACGAACTCAAGGCCCAGATTGCTCAGGATGCGGCT
>Ga0157363_1001087_pt1 | contig 22071 bp, 33 predicted proteins | sample AttsexASBM1_FD_111477 | JGI IMG/M metagenome (GOLD analysis project Ga0157363, IMG submission 111477) | Fungus gardens microbial communities from leaf cutter ant in Ribeirão Preto, State of São Paulo, Brazil - Atta sexdens ASBM1 | ecosystem: Host-associated > Fungi > Mycelium > Unclassified ... | reverse complement strand
CCAGATAGAATCCCATTCCAGAGAAACGACGGCCTGAGAAGGTCCCTGAGATAGCATGAACTGGGTCAAAGCCTCTACAGTCATTCCACGTCGGCGAATCCCTATACCAGCTTTGAGAGAATGCTCCAAGCGCTGTAGCTTAAGACTCGCCTCGAACAGTAGGGAAACGAGGGTCGTCCCACCCGCTCACGAGACCCTCGTTGACAAACCAGTGAAGCTTGCGCTTAGACAGTAACGTATAAATGAAGTTAAGCCGACTGAAATCCCAAATGTGAACCTTGCGGATACCCAACGCTTCGATCATCCAGTGATACTGCGGATTACGATCCCGATATTCGTTGGTCCTTAATGCATGCGTGACACCTTCGATCGAATCGACAATAGGGCAGGCAAAGTCGTAGGTGGGATACACCTTCCATTGATTACTGTCTCGATGTCAGAAACGAAGGACAGCAGAGTCGAAGGGGATATACCCTGTGCGGTGATGGGGTAGCATGTTGACCCTATAGATGACAGGATCACGGAGGGCCTTGTTGTTATCATCCACGCTAATCTTGGCTCGGAGACACCACCTTGAACCTTCTTTGGAACCCGTTGTCATATTCTCAAAATGCTTGAGATTATCTTCAACGCTGTCATCCCTATGCTTTGAAGGAATACCCTTTCCACGCTCTTCGCGCATCTACAACCCTATTAGGGAATGTATATCCAATATTAGTGGTATCACAGACCTGCAATTGTTCAGTGTCATCGGCATAAGCCTTGCCATCCTTGATGAGTTGAATGGCATAGTTGTAGATCGTTTCAAAATAGTCGGAAGTGTGGGATATAACGTCACCCCTGATATCAAGAAGTTTCAAATCATCCAGTATGGTTTCTTCAAATTCAGTCTACAAAAAACATGAGAATCCGTTGATATTCACGTCAGGTTCAGATATACCTTCTCTTTTGATGGGTTGGTATCGTCGAATCGAACAATCAGCTTACCCTTATACATTTTCGCGAAGTATTGATTCAGAATGGCAGCTTTGGTGTGACCGATGTGAAGATAACCGCTTGGCTCAGGTGGAAAACGCGTCACAACCTTGCCTTCTCTCGCATCCTGAAGACCAAGAGCAAAAGCAGCAGCCGTCTTGTTTGATCGTGCCTTTTGAGCACGAGCATTAACAAGGTCGTTGAGGACGATCTGTGTCGAGTTCAATGATTCTAAGTGAGTGATCCAGCGTCCAAGGTGCTGGTATGTATTATTCTTAAGAATGCCAATGATCTTGATATTGCCTAAGTAAGAAAATGGTAAGATTCATCTTATAAATGACAATTTCCTGACCCCGGATAGCGCCCCATATAGCCCAATCGGATGCAGAGATTTCATGATTGATAAGGAAGGTATGATATGCAAGATAGTTATCGAGGAGGTTGAGAGCGGTATTGATCTCAGGAAGAAGTGTTGCAGTTTTGATTGTTTTCGCGAGAGTGTAATATGCAGGTGTCTGATTAAACGCATAAGATCAAAGCAAGCTATGCTTTAACAAGGCGATACTCACCCGCGAATCATTCTCGATGAGATGGGCTGCTCTCCCGATAGTCTCAACGATATCGTGTTCATCATGGTATATTTTCCCATCCAGTTCTAGTGTGATGCCGGAGGCCGTCTCGTCAAACACGACAGCAGCCTTGCCTGTATAGGCGGCTATTGCGATAACAGAGAAGGGAAACGGAGACCATTTGGAAGAGAGAGTAAGAGACATCTGGAATGGGACCGAAGAAGTCAAAAGCAAAGTATTGATCAGATGATCTGAGTCGAGTCATGTGCATTCCACTAAATCATATCTCTATTAGTAGATCTCGAAGTTTTCTTTGACTCTTCGCCATGCCTATGCTGTACGTTCCACATCGTGCGTCGTGAGCACTGCTCATAATTTTATCCTATTTTAAGCTCTGAACCTTCGCAAAAGTACCGACCGTATACACCTCTAAACCTTACTGACCGGCGATGGCCCTCGAAAACATTTACTAAGGCTCCTATATGGTTGTCGACTGATTTACGCGATGGCAATCAGGCTCTTGCGAACCCGATGACCATTGAACAAAAAACTACGTTCTTTCGCCAGCTGGTCAAGTGCGGTGTCAAACAGATCGAAGTGGCATATCCAGCCGCTAGTGATACCGACTTCGATTTTGTCAGAGGTCTCATAGCAAATGACGAGGTGCCTGGTGATGTCTGGATCCAGGTTCGACTCATTCCTTGAAGTGTTTTCCTGACTGCTTATAGGCAATAGGTTCTGACGCCGGCAAGAGAGGATCTGATAAGACGGACGATCGACTCTGTTGCAGGAGCTAAGCATGCTATCCTCCATATGTACAATGCAACTTCTCCTACGTTCCGCAGCGTCGTATTTAGAAACACAAAGGAACAAACTATTGAATTAGCTGTAAAACATACCAAAATCGTCAAACAGTTGACTGAGGAATGTACAGCCAAGTATGGGACGAAATTCAAGTATGAGTATAGTCCCGAAACTTTCTCGCAGACGGAGCCAGATTTTGCTGTGGAAATATGCGAAGCTGTGAAGGCGGCGTGGGGCAAGGCTGGCGCTGGTGAAGATCGTATTATCTTCAATTTGCCTACTACAGTAGAAATCTCACCTCCTAACCATTATGCTGATCAGGTACGTAATCTATTTTAGTCAACAGATCAGATGTCTTCATGTCTATGATCCCTCCAGATCGAGTACTTCTGTACCCACATCTCCGAACGGGAAAAGGTCGTTGTTAGCTTGCATCCTCATAATGACCGAGGTGTGTATCCATTTGCAATAGTAGTTCGCTTTTAATAAGCCGTCGTAGGTACTGGCATTGCTTCGGCCGAGCTTGGTGTCCTTGCAGGCGGTGATCGCATTGAGGGTTGTCTCTTCGGAAACGGAGAACGAACGGGAAACGTTGACCTCGTTAATCTCGCCCTCAACTTGTATACCCAAGGAATCAAGCCTAACCTCGATTTCAGCAATCTCCAGGGTGTGATCGACACTGTCACCCGATGTAATGATCTCCCTGTCCACCCTCGGCATCCATACGCCGGTGAATTAGTCTTTACAGCATTTTCTGGATCTCACCAGGACGCCATTAAAAAGGGTTTCGAAGCCCAGAGGATCTGTCATGCCGGGGCAGCTGCTAGAGGCGAGCCCCAGTATTGGGACATGCCCTACCTTCCTATCGACCCTGTAGATCTCGGGCAAACCTACGAAGCAGTCATCCGGGTCAACTCTCAATCCGGCAAGGGTGGTATTGCTTACCTCGTCAAGCAACATCTTGGTTTGGACCTCCCTCGCAAAATGCAAATTAAATTTTACCAAGTTATCCAAGCGATCTCGGATCGTGAGGCACGCGAGATGTCAGTTGATGACATTACGGCTGCTTTCAGGTCTACGTACCACTTTGGTGGACCTAAATACCAAGGTCGCTTAGCCCTCCGAAACTTCCGAATTTCAGCTAAGCCAAGCGAACCTCAGGATGATGAGCAGCCCGATGAGCAACGTCACTTCGATGGCACGTTACTCGTTGATGGTGTTCTTAGAGTTGTTCGCGGAGATGGGAACGGTCCTCTTTCTGCTCTTTTGGATGCTCTTTGTCAATATCTTCAGATCGACCTTACTATTCGTGAGTACTCGGAACATGCCGTTGGAGAGGGTAAGGAGGTCAAGGCTGCATCCTATGTTGAAGTTGTCCCTGCTGATGACCGCAAGTCTGTGACATCATGGTGGGGAGTTGGCATCGACTCTGATATTACTGGTTCCGGCTTGCGCGCCCTCTTGAGTGCGATTAGCTCTGCCATCGGTGATCGTACCTTGCCAGAGTTGAAGCTGAACGTTGGGTTCAGCGCCGCATCCGCTCAGGATGATATTACCAACGCCATTGTCAACGCCCTTGGCCTCGAACTCCCGCGCAGGTTCCAATCCTCCTTCTTTGAAGTGGTTCAACGTTATGCACGCGACAAGGACTCCCAGATCTCGTATGACGACCTCATTCAATTATTCCAGAACACTTATTATTTCGGCAAACCCTCCAAATACGATCTGGTCTCATTCAGAATGGAACATCTCGACGCTACTCGACGTCAACTGACCGGAGTTCTCCTCTTCACTGGAGAGAAGCGCTCAGTTAGTGGAGAGGGTAATGGTCCTTTATCAGCCATCCTCGCCGCCTTCAACCAGCAGATAGACGGTACATTGTCAATTAGGGAATACTCGGAGCACTCGATTGGTGAGGGTGCAGAAGTAGTGGCTGCGTCGTACGTGGAGCTTTTGTATGATGTTCCTGGACAAAAGAAGAGGTCTGCATGGGGTGTTGGTGCGGATGCAGATATCACGGCGTCTGGTCTCAAGGCCGTCCTGAATTCGGCGAGTGTTCTGGACGTGGTGGCTAAATGAGCACTGAGTGTTTTATAAAGTATGATGAAAAGTTGTATTATCTATATGATTTATCTTGTATGGTTACTGAGCGGAGGCGAACAGAGTCACATTGACGGAACAGGAAAGATGTCACATCTGATCCACCCGACCCTATTTGGGTTGCCTGTCATTAAGCAGTTCCACAACCCCCCATGCCTATCTCTCCAGGCGGTACCTCACGGTATTCATCGAACAATATGTCCAGCTCACGCACGTTCGGAATATCACTCTCCGATTCCAGGCCTTTTCTCAACATGATCAACCCCATGACGTCGCACGCCTACCGAGGCTACATACGTGCAGATCAGTCTCCAGTTGAAGAGGAAAACGAACTCGAAGAACAGGATCTTGAGTCTGGGAGGCGTAGTAGAGGAAGTTCGTCTGGTAAAAGCCGAGCTTCTATCGGGGATGGAGGTCGGACAAAGAGTTCGTTACGACCCAACGTCAAGAGAGATGACGAAGATAAAAGGGCGGACTCATCTGATGATGAGGTTCCGCAGAGTTTTATAATAGAAACTCCCGTTTCGAGGGTCAATGCTACACTCAACAAAGCTGTTCCTTCGTCGTCCAAAGCCAGGAGCAAGGCCAAGGCTAAAATCACTGACAGCTCAGCAACAGCAGTTCCTCCAAAGGACAAACCATCGCATTCTGTTGCTGGTCGGGAAGTACTTCCTTCAGGTTCGATTCTTCCTGTGAATATCCCACCAAGACCTTCGGAGTTGGATGAGGATGAACTTCGCACGGGAGTCTATTGCACTACACCAGTTGCTCCGAATTCAGGAAAGAGCAGTGGTTCTGGAGGTGTGAGAAGAACGAAGATGGGAAGGTTGGACGTATATGAACGGGCATTGTGGAATTGGGTGAATGTGTATAATTTGGATGCGTTTCTGCAGGAGGTTTATTATTACTATGAGGGAAAGGGGATTTACAGCATTGCTCTTGCAAGAGGATTGAATCTACTGTGAGTGTTACACCTTTCTCTTTGAAGTCGTTCCGCTGATGCTCGAATGATAGAACAGTGGGTTTTGTGATTGGGTTCTCGACGTTTCTTCTTGGCTGTATTGACTATTCGAAATTGCGGCATGAAGATGTGACACATCTTTCTCAAGTCGTTGTTCACAAATGTGTATCCAAGTGCGTACCCCCTTCTTACCACGAGGGGATGTACATTTACACCGTTTCTTCTCAGATTCCACGGACTAACACTTCTCTTTTTCATCCTCTTCCTCGCATTTTACATCTGGCAAATCATCTCATTCATACTAGACATCCACCGTCTCACCGACATGTACAAGTTTTACACTTATTTACTCAAGATACCCGACGTACGTCTCTTCTTAATGATCCACCTTCTTCCCTGCTCAACCCCTTTCTAGGCTGACATTCAAACTATCTCCTGGCCGGAAGTTGTCCGCCGCATCGGCGCGATTCGTGAAGAAAATCCCATAACCGCCATCTCATCCAGAAACTCCTCTTCCTCGGGGCACAGACCCACCAATGATACAACGACAGCCAAACTCGACGCTCACGATATCGCCAATCGTATAATGAGACAAGAAAATTACCTCATAGCTTTATTTAATAAAGAACTGCTTGACTTGCGTGTACCCTTATCTCGATTGTCGCATCGATTTGTGCCGGAGGAGAAGGGAAAGGGTAAAGTGTTGACACAGGCTTTAGAGTGGAATTTGAGGTTTTGTTTGATGGATTATTTGTTTGATCATCATGGGAGGGTGAGGAAGATGTTTTTGAAGAGTAAGAACAGGAGAGTGTTGATTGCAGGGTGAGTTGATCCCATATTTGTCTACGTAGAGTTAATGGATTGGACTAGGTTGAGGCGCAGATTTATATTCATGGGCATTTTGAACGCTATATTCGCGCCGTTGATTGTGTCGTATTTAATCATGTATTCTTTCTTTCGATACTTTGAAGTGAGTTCATCCTTTTTTTTTCTGTTGATTTCGAAGGACAAACCTCGCATGTGTAGGAGTATCGTAAAGATCCTTCAACAATTGGCGGACGAAGATACACATCTTATGCTAAGTGGAAATTCCGTGAATTCAACGAGTTACATCATCTCTTTGTACGGCGTCTAGACGAAAGCTATCCCCTCGCAAATATCTACATCGGACAATTCCCGAATGAAAAGATGTCACTTGTCATGAGGTTACAATTTTCTTCCAGTCATGTCTTCGCTTTATGCTCATATTAGATGTAGATTCGTGTCGTTCGTCGCTGGGGCATTTACAGCTGTTTTAGTCCTCGTGTCTGTGATAGACCCAGACCTTGTACTAAGATTTGAAATCTCACCTCATCGAAACGTGGCATTTTACCTGGCAGTATTTGGTGGTATACTTACTGTGGCGAGAGGAATGATTCCGGAAGAGAACAGGGTGTTTGATCCAGAGTTGTTGATGACAGAGGTAATCACGTATACACATTACATGCCGGAGGAATGGAAAGCACAGCTGCATAGCCGGGGGGTGGGTTTTTTTCTCTCCCTTTCTTCCATGATACAAGGTCTGAATTTTGCTTTTTAGGTACATCGAGAATTTGGAGAGTTATTCGCGATGAAAGTGTTGATATTCACACAAGAACTCGTATCAGTTGCACTTACACCATTCGTGCTATGGTTCTCTCTACCGGATTGTGCACCAGCCATTATCGATTTCTTCCGCGAATTTTCAGTGCATGTGGATGGTCTAGGCTATATCTGCAGTTTCGCCGAATTTAATTTTGAGAGACACGGTAATGTCAAGGTACGAATGGCTTGCGTCCGTTTATCGCGCTCTTTGAGCTCATTAGCGACTATCATCAGTTTGGTGCACCAACATCAGCAAACGACAAAAAGATGATTTCCAACGAAGGCAAAATGGAGAAATCAATGTTGAATTTCAAGGCTGCAAATGTGGATTGGAATCCTACAGATCCTTCGGGATCATTATACCTCAGCCGTATGGCTAGCCTAGCCAACGTCGGAGGTGGAAGTGGAAGCACTACGCTGCCATTTGATCAGCGAGACTCACATAGTATCGTGCACCTTTATAGGAGAAGGCATTTCAAGGATCGCCCTTATCAGGTGTCTCATCCTTCACATGATCATGTCCAATTCATGAATTTGCCCAGTGATCTGTCGACTTCTGTGCAGGTGCATGGTGACGATGTGTCTGGAGGAAAGACACTTGTGGAAAAGGCACAAGAGTATGATTGGGCATTGAAACAGAGTCAGAATGTGGCTGGTGCAAGGCGAGGTGGGATGGCAGGGAGTGGAGGAGCGATAGGTGGTTCGATGTTGTTGGGTGGGTATTCCGTGAATGCTCCTGCTGCATCAGTATATACTGCTCAACGAGCTCATGATCTTGCGAAAACTGTTGTGCTGGAAGATCTTGATGCCCCTCCCCCACTATCACAGAGGGCATCAGGAACAGAGAAAGAGTCAGAAGGAGGGGAGGGGAGTGAATTGATTGGAGGAAGTGAGTTGGGGGGTTCAGACTATGTGGATGGTGCGAGGAGGGAAAGGATGGGATATGGGGATGGACAGGATGGAGGAGTTGATATGGATGGAGAGGAGTTTCTGGAGGAAGATGGAGGTGTACTTGGGCTGTTGGCACAGATTTATGGGAGGAGAGGCATTTGATTGACGGAATTGCATATCTACTTTGATTGTCTACTGTTTGGCGAGAATATCTTGTACGCGTTTGACTTTACTATCGTTTCCCGTACCGGGGGTGATTTCGCGATCAACGCGGGTGCCGATACGAATGTCAGTAGCGACTCGAAGAGCGCCTTTGGCATGAACTGCGGCATGACAGTCGTGTATAGCATTGGAGACGCGAGACCAGGGACCTTCTATACAAAAGAAAGTGGTCAGAGAGTTGTAGAAGCGTAGAAGCTAAGCAAGATCCAACCAAGATTAGTGCCGTAGCCGCTTTTTCGGGAGAATGAGTTGGGAGGAGGAGGAGGGTAGAGCGATTATGATTGATGAGCTTACTGCATCTAGGGTGGATGTCAATTACGGATAATGGTAGAAAAGACGACCACCTTGTATGTGAGGCCGGACTTTTCGAGTATGCGTTGGCATTCGGCGATGTACTCTGCGACCTGGCTGGAAAGGTCAGGAATGCTAGCAGAGTGCAGGTAGGCGCTCAGCGGACAGAAGGCTCGTGGGTGCCCATAGGGATAAGGCAAAAGTCTGCTGGGGAGGTGAGAGGCTGGCCATGGAAGGAGATTCAGCACGCACCGGCGACGGCGTAGAGGTCGGCCATGAGTGTATTAATTTACTTATGCCGAGCGGAGAATGAAAGAAAGACGCAGAGAACAGAGCGGAGAATGAAAAAAAGGGACCAGATGTGTCCTGTGTTCGAGCCCACCAAGGCGCCGTCTGTGTCGTCGTTGCGCTCGGTCGCCCTTTCCGACAATGCCGCCGGCCCGCGCACAGGCCGGGTCGCCAGCTCTTCCAGTCTTGCAGAGTCGTTTGAGGAGATTTCCATTCCTCCGCCCCTGCCCCAGCGTCCAGCCCCCTCTCTCCCCTATGTCCCTCGGCGTGTACCTCCACTCCGCTCTGCAACTACAGGCTCTAGCAACCTCATCCCAACACCCACATTGGACCCCCTTGTCATCAGATCTAAACGGCCCACCCCTGTGCCCTCCGCTGCACGGAAACGCTACATCTCTGTTTTCAACGCCAACATCCTCCAGCGCCGGCGTGCGGAAGCACAAAACCCTTCTCCCAGAAAGCTTTCCTATGTACAAGCAAAAACTAAGCGTACACGGCAGGCTGCAGGCTGGCGGGGCCTTTCTGTTGACCTCATCACCGCCACCCCAGAAGAACTCGTAGCTCACGGTCAGAACATCCAAGGTAAAGAGTGGGATATTGAGTTGGTTGTCAATGAGAGCATCGGTCCTGATGAGACATTGCAAGGCCAGATTGTCAAGGCTATCTGGTTGCGTTCGAGGATTGAGAAATCAAAACTGGCAGAGATTTGGTGGGCATCCAAGTCCATCTGTGCAGAACCAGGTGCTAAAGGTGTTGTAGGAATGAGTGCGATCCACAAGGGAAAGGCTCACTCGATGCAGATTCATTCGCACGTGGGATGTGGCGTATCGACGAACACCTCCGCCGTACTCAGGCTCCTCTTCGTAGCGCAGCCTCCACATCGCTCCGTAGTGCTCGGTCTCTCAGAATCAGTTCTGCACATTCCCAAGGACCTCCAGCTATTAGTACACGTCCGATCGCGACGTCGGTGAGAAGATCATCCACTGGCCTATATTCACCCCCGCCCCCCTTGCCGAAAATCGTCCTCCAGTGATCTTCGTCATATATTCAACTCAGTCCGTGCTAGATACTCAAGTCGCTCTAATATTTGTATATGAGTTGTCATCATCTCTCTCATCTGACTTCCCTCTCACTCAGCCTCTTCTTTAATTTGTTTCTTCTCTACCTCCTCTCTCCATGCTTGAATCAACGCCGCACCTAGTTCTTTACCAAGCGCAAGAGCAAGCGGGACAGGTACTGCATTGCCTATCTGCCGAATTTGCTGTAGAATGGTTATGACGAAGAGAGTGGACAGATCCAGCACCTTGACTCACGTCTTCATAGATCCCGGAACCCGTGTTCGGAGATTCGAAGATATAGTGGTCCGGGAATCCTTGAGCTCGTGCACATTCACGCACTGTCACCATTCGTTGTTGCTAGATAACCCATGAGTGTGAATCAGTATTCGACTCGCAAGTGTTGGTCTACGTGCGTTTGGATGTAATGGTTTAGCGTTCTTGGTCCCAGGCGTCAGTTGCGTTAATGTGCAAACAAAGTGGCCATCCAGTGCGAGACGACCGAAGAAAGCTACAAAAGTGGTCGTCATTGGATGACCATAGCTGATGAAAGGGTGGTCCTACATCGCTTTTGTTTTGTACCCTTTCTAAATCTCGGTTGGAGTTCTTGGGGTAGGTCTGAAGAATGTATGAATGCTACAATATCATGATCAGAAATCATTAGCTATCACCATTATGATCAGCACCTGGCTCCAGCGGTACAGTCGTCGTCCTATCCCATTTCATTGATTCAGATGCCAAAAAAAAATCAAAGAAAACACACGCTTCAACCAATCTATCCGAAAATCTTCTAGTATAGTGTCCATTCACTTTCTCATCCTCGCCCATTTCTTCCCTTAGCCACATCTGGAATCGGTTTTGTGGTTTCATCGCATACTTGACACCACCAGGATATCCAGGGTATTGAGAAAGTTCGTTGGAGCCCTGACCATTAAATGTAGCATGGAATGACGGAATGCCGAGTATATCTTGGCGGTAACGTGCTAGTCCTTTGTCTCCAATTGTCACAGGTATGATTTCGTGTGGGTTGATCCTCATGGTCGAAATTTCTTTAAGTCAATCAAATATATTGATGCTAAATGCGTATACTTACCAGTCGAATTTCGGCTGGGCAGGCTATCATCAGAATAATAATAACAACAATAAAGGAAATAAGCATACTAAATCACAAATAGCAGCATCGACCGTAATAGGCTTCAACGGCGCACATTGATGCGCTTTTCCATTCACAACACTCCTTGTCGGCGGCGGCAACTTATTCCCTATAGGCAACAATGGACTAATCGCTCCTTTCTTCCACGCATACACAGGCATAGGATGTTTCGGTAATGGCAGTCCTCTCTTCGCACCCCAAAATATAACTCGTTCTCTATTCTGCGGTGCCCCATATTGTCCTGCTTGTAATACTTTCCAATGAACTTGATAACCCAGTGCTGTGAGTGTCCTCATAATAAATTTAACGACGCCAGATTTAATTCCGCCTGAAAGAATACGACCAATTTGTTCGCTTAGGAGAGGATGGTTGAGTAGTCCGCGGACATTTTCAAGGAGGAAGTAGCGAGGTTCGTAGTGTTCGAGGTAGGAAAGCATGTTACAGGGCATTGTAGATCGGATGTCGTCTGCTTGCTAGAAGAGGTTGTCCCTAGTGAGAAGCTTAAACCAGGATAGGAAGACAATTTACCTTGTTATGGTTTGCACCACTGAATGACTGGCAGGGTGGGCCTGGGCGTATGATTTCGAAAAAATAGGAAAGAGGACATAACCATCTCGGCCTTACCTCCAAAAATAAAGTCAACTTCATCCTTTTCAGGCATGATTGGACACATTGTCTCCCCATCGTTGGAAAGTAATCGGCGAGGGTTTTTGCCTTGGTGCGTTTTAATGGCATGCTCGAGTAGAAGACTACTATCTTTGCAGTAGACTTTTGTTTGAGGGTGATTACGCCTAGAGTTATTACATATTCAGTCACTTCTTCAAGAGTTGTTGATTTACTTGTATGTCAGAGCAGCCGCTGGCGAATACTCCACCGCCCACTTTGTATCAACATACCCCGACATATCCATACCGGTTCCTAACCCACCAGCGCCTACCAGGAGGACAGATCAGCTCCACTCCAAGTGAGTCTGCAAACCCCTTACCGCTGAACAATTCCAACCCTCTCAGTTGTCCATTTTGTTTGAACAATTCTTGAGCGCGCACGATATCATCCCTCCGTGCTTCAAAACAAGTTTCGCAATGGTCTACATCTTCTTCGCCAATGGAAAAAAGTCCGTGCCTTGTGTCTCCCTTCTGGTTCAGATAAAAGTGATCGTCATGCTTGATCCACTCTTCAATTTCCGCACATTTTCGAAGGTAACGAACATAACACCGTCCATCAAGTCGCTCAAGGTCTATTTCGCCGGCCCGAACGGTCAAGAAGAGGCGGCGCTGGAGCAGCTACATCGACACATGAACAAGTTTCAAACATCCTGACCACGCACCTCATCAAAAATCAATGCTTTTGACGCCTGTGTATCATATTCCCGTGAGGCGTATACATAATCATCGTAACGGCCTAGAAAACGGACTTGAACTTTGATTCGGTCCCTTTCATCGTTGGTCAACTCGATGATCTGGCCAATCTCCAGCAAGTAGTCATTGTCATCGGTTGGCCGGATGTAGACGAAGTCATAGCGATGATAGGTGACATCGTGAAAGGAAAATCCATGATTAACCTTGCGAAACTCATGCGTAAAAATCTTTGTTCCCTCGATGGAACAGCAGTAACAAGGACAGAACCCAGGCATGGATTTTAATGCAAGACTATACCGCTCCTTTGTGGGTATATTAACGAATGCCGCATGTTCTTCATCGTAGATGAATCTATAGAGGTCCAAGCCACGCGTACATGAGGTAGTCCGCACTATGACTCACCCACAATGATAATCCTCTGAGTCGGGTACACGATTATCAAGAGGTTCTTTGTCTCCTGCCCCATAGAGCCAGGATACTTGGCATTTCTTGAAGATACTTGCTACTGGGTTTGTGGCGCAAGAATTGATAAGGAAAAGTGACTTGGAGTGTGCAGCTTCTTGAAGTATTGTCTTTGATCCGTGGACCATCCATTGTCCGTGAAAGAGCTTTTTGTCATCCATCTCGATGAAATGAAAGATAATACAGAACCTGCAGCTGGTTCAACAGCAACTAAGTGAAATTATAACTGCACACACCATAATTGGTTGCCATACTGATTTGGCGATTGAGCAGCAGAAGTCCTGTCGTTTTGCGCACGGACTCTATTTGAATCTTGACCTGGCATCACCATCACAACATCACCAACCTATGTTCCACCTAAGTAGTTGATATTGCCTTGAGAAAAAACCTACCCAGTACTCCACACCATCAATCTGGACGCTCTCGAAATAATTGTCGCGATATTTTGAAGGGGTGCCCCAGACGATTGATGTCGGGTCCTCGTAATGCTCTTTTTTTACGTCAGCGATAGCCTCGGCAACAGCTTGAGCTTCTTGAGGTTCACCAATGACGCGGAAGGGATTATTGAATAGTTGTTCCGCGACTTGGCTGACAATAGGAGTTATTACAGTAGCCTTGGCCTGTTTGAGGGCCTTTGTCTTGACTGTAGAAAGTGTGCAATTTGATTTTTCAACTTGCTCAGGCACGTTTATAAAATATCTCAGGAGTGGCGAGCGTTTCAGACTCAGATTACAATCCTCGCAGAGTGAAGAGATGAATGTCGCCATGAAGACTCTCTACGTGGCTGTTATCAGGTCAAGTAGTAGAGTGAAGCGAGGCCATACCACACCGTCTTCCTCAACATCAGCTTTTATTAGTCGGCGACCTAAAAGAGCTTTTGGAGAGATGATTGGATTTTTCCTAGGGAATGACAATTTGTCAAGCTTGTCGATAAATTCGTCGTAAGTCAGTCGTATATCTCGCATAGCTGCGGCTATTGCGAGATGGAGTATGTACACTTGAGTCCAAAATGGCATGAAATATTCCTCGTAGCGTCTCGAAGGTCTGCCCAGGATATACCAGGCTTTCTGAGTCTGGATATAGATATTTCTATGTGAATGTTATGAGCGCATAAGTTGGAGAGCAAATACTAGGACCCAGGAAGCACCTACCTGTCCATCCTCTTTGAATCTGGATAATCGTAGAATGTGACATTAACAAGGGTCGAAGTCTTGATTAAAGATGATGGCAATTCATTGCTAACATGACTGTTAATTGACATGCGGTCCAATTCCTCTTCATCGTCACTGTCTATCCTGAAGTCCTCATAATCCTCGTCGTCGTCGTCGTCGTCACTGTCAATCTTGTCATCTAGCCAGGGCGTCGCGGAACCCGTTGCGTAAAATTCTCCTGCTTCCATGCCATATTCGGGCCGCAGCTCCAGCAAACGACTTAGAGGAACCGGCTTGTCTGAGGCTTCATCGAAAAGAGTCACGTCATGCAATAGAAAAACAGGAACATCATTGTCCACCGATACCTCTTCTCCTGCAGATAGATCATCCTCGCAAACGTGTTCATCTGTGAAACATGCAACAGCTCAATTATTTGATCATCGAGACGCAGTGTAAACGTGCCTATGGTGAAATCATTTTCTTCCTCCAACGTGGCCACACTACTATTTTGTAAGAAGGGAGCAAGTGAAGGAGGTGGATTGTTTGTCTAACAGAGTGTAAGAGATGATTGTCATGAGATACTTGGACGTTTATCAATCAACAAGACGAAGGGACCTTATGGGGATGATGTATTTTGGGTCTCTTGGCCTGAGGACTCCGACATGGCGATAATGTGGTTGTGGAACGTTTGGAACGGGGAGGGGGCACAGTAATTTCAACGTAAACTTGGCGCCTTTTCATTAATTCGGTGCAGACAGAAGGAGACAAGAAATTTGAACACCGACTCATATCCCCATCAACTTCACCTTTTTCCCTTTCCAGCCATGGCTTCCCTCCCAGTCGTCGATCTTGGAGTCGACTACACGGTGGATAAAAGTATGATGATGAATGTAAATCGAACTCTGAAATCCTTATTGAAAATTTGGCCAGATAAAATTAAGGATTTTCTGTCCAAGTTCAAGGGACAGCAGGAGAAGGACCTCGAACAAAACTTTGCAGATATTGATATTCGCGATGATGAGGGCGCAGACAGCGATGAGTTGAGATCGCTCAGATACATGACTCAACTGGTACGCGTACATTCGCGCGTTTGACGCGTCCTTACGTGCTGACATCTTGCCAGCAAAAGATCGCAAATCGAGAGCAGCAAATGCTTGTGATTGAGCTAGAGGATATTTACTCGGTAATACTTGACAATTTGTGTCTTACGGTCCTAACCTTGACATGGCAGCATGAATCTACGGAAAACAGTCTCGTTGCCAAGATTCAGTTCAATACTCGCCGATATGTTCAGCTCTTCTGTGAAGTCGTCGATGAGCTTATGCCTCCACCAACCCGTGACATCTCCGACTATGACGAGGTCATCGATGTTATTCTACATCAACGACGACAGCGCAACGAACAAATCGAAGGTGGTCAGGAGAGATTTCCTGATCATCTTCTCAGAAGATAGTAAGTAAGCCTGGATCTTCCTTCCGCAGCGCTAACTCTTAACGCTTGGTCTTAGTAATCTCTACTTCAGGCCACTCAAAAAGGATGTTCCACTCGCGGTGCGAGATGTCAGAGGTTCTTACCTGGGCCGCCTTATCACTGTTCGCGGCATCGTCACTCGAGTATCAGAAGTCAAACCTCTCCTCCAGGTCAATGCTTACACATGCGATGTCTGTGGTTCAGAAACCTTTCAGGATATTGCTCAGAAGACTTTCAATCCTCTTGTTGACTGTCAGAACGAAAACGAATGTAAGAAAAACGGTATCCGTGGGTCTCTCCACATGCAAACGAGAGCGTGTCGATTCAGTCCTTTCCAGGAGGTCAAAATCCAGGAGATGGCAAGTAATTCTTCATTGCTGATGGGTTTAGACTAACATTGTAGCTAGGCGGACCAAGTCCCCGTCGGCCATATCCCCAGATCAATGACAATTCATGTTCACGGAAGCCTTAGCCGCTCAATGAATCCCGGCGACGTCGTACATATTGGTGGCATTTTCCTACCTATACCTTATACCGGTTTTCAAGCTATTCGCGCCGGACTCCTCACAGATACATATATCGAGGCTCACGATGTCCACCAACTCAAGAAACAGTACGGTGACATGCAAGTGACACCCGAAATTATTCGGAAGATCGAACAACTCAAACGTGATGGTAACATCTATAATAAATTTGCTATGAGCATCGCCCCTGAGATCTATGGGCATCTGGATGTCAAGAAGGCTCTTCTGCTTCTGCTTGTTGGGGGTGTCACCAAGCAGACTGGCGATGGCATGAAAATCAGGGGTGACATCAACATCTGTCTTATGGGTGATCCTGGCGTAGCCAAATCCCAATTGCTTAAGTACATATCCAAGATTGCACCTCGAGGTGTCTACACGACTGGTAAGGGTTCTTCGGGTGTCGGTCTTACTGCTGCCGTCATGCGAGACCCAGTTACCGACGAGATGGTCCTAGGTACGAATTTGTCTCTTCCCTATGGTCTCAAATTCACGAAGCCTCACAGAGGGTGGTGCACTGGTGCTAGCCGACAATGGTATCTGCTGTATTGATGAATTCGACAAGATGGAAGAATCTGACCGTACCGCCATCCACGAAGTCATGGAACAACAAACTATCTCGATTTCCAAGGCTGGCATCTCGACTACCCTCAATGCACGTACCTCCATTCTCGCTGCCGCCAACCCTCTTTATGGCAGATACAATACCAAAGTATCGCCTGTCGAGAACATCAATCTTCCAGCTGCCCTTCTCTCCCGTTTTGATTTACTCTTCCTGATTCTGGATAAACCTACGCGTGAAGAAGATGAACGTCTCGCTCAACACGTTACATACGTGCATATGAACAATCACCATCCTGATCTCGAGTTTGAGGTTATTGAACCCCACATCATGAGGTACTCGCGTTCAGGCTGACATTATCATTATCCAATTAATATCCTTCTGTAGGCATTACATTGCCATGGCACGTCAGCGTCGACCGGTTGTTTCACCTGAGATCTCCAGCTACATTGTTGACTCATACATTCGGTTGCGTAAGATGTCGAAAGAAGACGAACAAGCAAACAAATCCCACACTTATACCTCCGCGCGTACTCTCCTCGGTGTTCTCCGTCTAGCTCAAGCTCTCGCTCGTCTGCGCTTCGCAAACTCTGTTGAACATGGTGATATCGATGAGGCACTCCGTTTAATGGAATGCAGCAAAGAGAGCCTCCACGATGACAATGAGAAAGAATTTGAACCGGATAAGTCTGTTGTCAGTCAGATTTACCGGTTAATCAAGACTATGGGTGGTATGAGAGGAAGACGAAAGAGGCAGAAGAGGATGGGTAAAGGTCCGGCGGGTGAGAGGGACATGGATGTTGATTCGGATGAGGATGAAGACGATGAAACACTTTCCATGGTTGATGTCCGTGCCAGAGTGCTTAATGCTGGGTTTACGGAAGCACAATTTATGGAAACTATTCGTCAGGTAGGTTTGATTCTTTCCTCCTTGGTTACTCAGCACTCATAGTAAACAGTATGAAGATCTGGATATCTGGTTCTTAGTCAACAACGGAGCAAAGCTCCAGTTTAATACTATTCGCGCTTGAGACATTCATCTCCTGGTGTAATATATGTACAAGTAATCTTGCATTTGACCCGCGTTGCGGTATTTTTCGCTCTGCTGCTGCTGATTGTGGAATCCTGATGCCACTTATGATGGCTAGCTCGTAGACAATGAATCAGAGTGAATCTAAACCTTCTAAATACAGCGGTAGCCTTGTAGTGACCCTAATGATCACGATCCCAGAAAATAGACAGAGATATAAGTTCAAGAATTAAGTTATCTGTGCTGGTGATAATGTTCGTGTGTTAACAATTCCCTCATTCACTCGTCCCCCTCACTAAGCTATGGTCGGCTTCGTCTCCTCCCTTGCTTTATGAGCAGAATGACTATCCTCCTCCTCCTCACTATAATCCTCATCATAGTACTGTTCTTGACTAGATGCGACGCCACTCGCAGTTGCAGGGTCTTCATCATTCAAGAAGCCTGAATGGAAACCGATACCTTCCATCGACCTCCCAGGCAGCTGAGGCCCCGTTAACCCGGTATTTTCATCCGCATAATCCTCATCTTCTGAAACTTCACCGAACGCATCATACAACTCTCTCGTACGACCTGTACTTCCAGTAGCCTCTCCTTGACCACCCAATCCATTCATTGACATCTCATCTGGTCCAAGTCGCCCATACCCTGTGCGGCGGTGTTTGCGTCTACGCAGGTAGAAGAATACACCTGCGCCAAGACCGAACAATATGACAAGTGCCATAGCCCCAAAAAACCATTTTTGATTAGATTCAAGTTTGGATAAGTCAGGGAACCAGCCTTCATCTGGTGTAGAATCAATGGCAGTTGCAGATGGTGAAGATATGGGAGTAGCAAAAGCAGGTTTGGAATTTTCCCCTTCTTTCGTACCGTGATCACCTGGAAGATGACTAGTAGGTTTCGGATGTTGTCTAGTAGTTCCTGAAGCAAGAACTGGGCGCATGGGAGCCTCAATTGGTGGGAAGACGTTAACAGTATCAGTAACTTCGTAGTTACGCGTTTCGTCTGGGTCTATAGCTGAACCCCAGAACATCATACTCCACCCAAGGAAGGAACCATTATTCTTCTGAATTTCATTCTGGTCGGAGACATGAATCGTCCAATGACCTATCGGACTTTCGCCCCTACATAGAATATATTGAAACCAAGCGGAAATAGAGTCAAAGAAAGACCCACCAGTGCTTCACAGTCATGAAAGTCCACCCTGGGAAACCAGAAGTGTCGATATCGAATTGGCGTTTGCTAGCCAAGACACTCCTGACGCCGTTGGGGCTGATAAGTGCGACTTCTACATCTCCTCGCCGAGTGTGCTGAATCCAAACTTTGACGTTGATATGCTCGAGTTTTTCAAAATTGTTTTCACTTAATATCTGTTGCGTGATGGTGATCTTACTCTCAACGCCACTGGCACCGATGAACTGCCCTCCAGTATAGTTGCTTTCACTGAACATCTTTGCATCATTCAACTGGATAGTTTCCGTCGAGAGCCAGGTCTGCGGTTTGACGAGCGACCATGACTGGGCAGCCTTGACAAAGGCATAAGCATCGAGTGCTCCATAGCCGTACTTGTAGCTGTACATTCTGCCCGTGGCGGTCTTTTCCCAATCCGGATCATCTGGATTGACAATTCGTGCTGTTTCTACACAAAGATGTTGAATGTCACGCCAACCAAGATCAGGTCTGCACAGTGTAGCTTAGTCCACAATATCTTCAGAAGGATTTCTAACATGCCTAGCCTCTAATGCCAGGGCGAAAACACCGACAGCATTTGGTGCCGCTGCGGATGTACCACCATGTGTCGTGGCACATGAATTTTGGCCCTTATCAGTCGTCACCTGAAATAAGTGACATGTGAGAGAGAAACACGCAAATGTAGTAAAAATATCCGTACAATGTGCTGGCCGCTACCAGAACTGTAGGCCACAATCATATTGGCGGCGCAAGGCTCCGAATAGTATGGATGCATTCCCTTGTAGTCAATGGCAGCAACTGTGATCGAATAGATGCTATTAGTGTAGCCGTCGAAGTTACATTGGTCTCCTTGCGCAGCACCATTACCGCTGGCAAAAACGAAAATTGAGCCTTTTCCATTCCGCCCGTTGTTAATTCCATTCACGACAGCCTTTTTGATGAGATATCCCGGACCCTCCATGGATTGACCATTGTCAGGTGGTCCCCAACTGCAACTGTAAATGGAAACGTTGCTAAATCCATAGTTTAAAGCTGCTGCTTCATCCACGTCGGAGATAGGTCCAGATAGAATGCGAACTCCAGCAACCTTGGACTCATAAGCGATGCCTACACCACAGACATTATTCTTGAGCGCAGCCACTTGACCTGCGCACCTAGTTCCATGGTGATCATCAAAGTTTTTGGGTGTTGGAAGAAGTTCATGGTCATTGAAGTCGTATGAATCATCCGCATCCTTTCGGGAAGTAAGAAATAAGTACACTTATGGAAGTAGTTAAGCGCACAAAATTTGCTGCAAGATCCTCGCTTGTATAATCCAAGCCATCATCTACCAGTGAAGATATTATACCTTTCCCAGTAAGACCCATCTCCCAAACCGGCGTTGCATTCATGGAGTGCTCCGGAAATTCGTTATTCACAAGATGCCATTGTTGCTCAAAGAGCGGATCTTGGATGCCAAGCCGCGAAGCGACCTCACGGGATAAAGCGTAGTCATCGGGTCGCTTTGGCGGAGCACGTTTGATTCGTTGTCGTAATTCCTGCTTGGACAGATATTTGACGGAGGCAACTATTCGGCGTGTGTGATTTGCATCTTCGGATCGCATTGAAAAGGGTGAACTGGCTCGGGCTTGGAGTTGTCGGAATGCTTTGAGAACTGGGTCTTCAAACTCGCCTCTTTTTGAGGGACTGTGAGCTTGTTTGAGTGTTCGTACCAACCAGTGGTTTTTCAGTTCTCCTGCCTGTTCGACAAGTTCTACTCCGAGAGCCCGAAGTACATCATCCAGTGATGCAAGGGATGAGTGAGAATGATGTTCCACGACATAGTAATTGTGTGTATCATAAAAGCGTTTTGCGGGAGATGCAGAAAGCACAGTCTGCAGAAGAAGGAGAAATGCAGTCGGCCAAAGGAGACGCATGGAGAGCAGCTCAAGTCGCACAGCCACTCCTCCCCTGCCATATGCGGATTTTCTTGGCCATATGCGGATTTTCTTGACCGAGGTTTAAATTTATATTTTGAGAACAGATCGGAAAAACATAGAGGGAACTCATCTAACGAGGTGCCGCTTTCTGAAGCATGTCCCATGTCCCAGCGCATCTAGAAGCATGTTCACTTGTTCTGGAGCACCATTTTTGAGGCCCTACGTGTTAGAAGTGATCTTATCAGTCTTACAATAGTTTTGGGATCGTGCTTCACTTAGTTTGTACTGCTTGTGTTCTATGACTCTTAGTCATTTTACAGTTGTCCACAGGTGAGGTATTACCATACTACTTTCAAATGAGTCATTTACAGTTGTCCACAGTTCACTGGGTGACTCCTGTGTTATCAGATTAATTCCTAAGGCTACTAACCTCTTAGTCGTCACCTGCGCCTCATTTAACACTACGTCATCTCTGTATATGGTTTGGAGTATAATGGTCAGCAAGATTGATAGGCCTCCTCATACTTAGTTCCTCACTGACCTTAGGAGCTCGCACACTTTGTGTCCTCACTAGTGGATGTCCTCATTTACGCTGAAACTGTCCATCAAGCAACACACCTAATGATTTTCGCCTCTGGGCAGTCTTGCATTGATTGTATGGGTTTCGATTTGGCTATCAGCTGTTATATGCAAGTATATACTGGACCGTCAGTCATAGTGATTAGAAATTGACCGACTAACTTACTGATAGAATGGCTGACTACCCCCACAATAGATTCTGGCTAGACAGTCCTTGTACGAACACTTCTGAATACGTTGTCTCATACTTAATCAGGCTGATGAATAGTACATGCTATGAGATAAATGCACGCAGTGATCTCGAATCCGCAAATTAATACATTGTTCCCTTGAACTCTGGATGCACCTCCACTGCACACTTGTTTAAATGGTTTCACCATGTTGAGAAAGTTGTTAAGCACACTTAAAACAATGATGAATAATGTCCTGGCAGTAATAATTTAACAACTACAGAACCTTACAACTTGGAGAAGTAAGAATATACTAGTGTTGTAAGAAATAAAGACAGCAAGCAAAGCACAGTGTGAATATACTCTATTAAAAGAAGGACATGTGTGAGCAACATAGGCTGTGCATATATAATAGATAACACTTGAGTAATACATTGCAAGTGTGACAAGATATGACCATGGCAATGTGTTGTATGTTTCATTCTATCAGTAATGTAGATGAAGGTAATTGAGAAAAAGTCTTAGTAAATAGTCATATATAGAAGAAATATGTAAAGTGTAAATTCTTCCTCTAGATACTGTAGATTTGCTTTCTCAATATGCATCTTACTGTTGTGATGTCATAGTATGCTTGAACCCTTATATTTTATTTTGATTTGATTTGATTTTTATCTATTTTCTTTGATTTGATATCTCTTTTTCTTTTCTTTTCTTTTTCTTTTATTTCTT
>Ga0157363_1001086_pt1 | contig 22090 bp, 17 predicted proteins | sample AttsexASBM1_FD_111477 | JGI IMG/M metagenome (GOLD analysis project Ga0157363, IMG submission 111477) | Fungus gardens microbial communities from leaf cutter ant in Ribeirão Preto, State of São Paulo, Brazil - Atta sexdens ASBM1 | ecosystem: Host-associated > Fungi > Mycelium > Unclassified ... | reverse complement strand
TAAAATTTAAATTTTCTGCGTTTAAATTTTCCTTCAACATCGGCACGAACTTTCCGGACAACCCAATATTTGCTCGGCATTATGCGCGTAAACATAATGAAATAATAATGACTCACGATTTTCATCATCTAAACATCATCAGCCTATGTAAGTCATTTATAATGAAATTTCTCTATCAGTTTACTGGCGGTAAACTGGCGGAGTTTGCTGGTTTACATTAATTGACCTTATTATTACCACTGCCACCTGCATTAAAGACCATTCGCAACGGGCCAACGTTTTCGATCCGAAAGTACGAGCGGAATTTTCTCATGGTACCTTTCCGGAAGTATCCTACACCAACCTCGCAAATGCAATTTCATTAGTCTAATGGATTTCGATGCTCGAGACTGTAATCCGTTATTTTTTGCGTGCCGCTGTACGGAAAATTGGATAATTTATAGGTTTGAAGTAATGAAAGGGAATTTAACGTGCGGAGGAAAGATCTACGCTCGTGGAGCGATCTGAAAACTATAAAAATCGAGTCAGACTTTGTGTGAAAGTAGGAAAAATAGAAAGAAAAAAAAAGAGGAAAGGGGAAGAAGTGAACACACCGCGAACGGCAGAAACAACTGGATGGAATCCGGACTATTCAAGAACAACGCAATTACTCTATCACAATAGACCTGCGGACTAGTGCGGAGTTCTCTTGGCATGGCATCTTGTAGAATCGAACAAACTCGTGAGGTCGATGGAGGGACGTTTCCGATCCTTTTACCTTTCAATTAATCATTCGAGAATATTGGAGCTTTCCGAACGCTCTTTCCCATGCGCACTAACATATTACGAATTAATCTTAAATGAAAGGATGATTTTCCAGTTACGTATTACATAAAAATTCATATGAATGTTTTTAATATTTCTACTTATAACGGTATCTCTTACGTATACATGCATGTGTATATACATATATATGCATGTATTGGTTTATATTAACCATGTAATTTGGAATTTAATTGCGTTCTGGTGACGCTAACGTCGGCCGCAATCGCCTTTTACATATTTTACCGCTTTCGTTAATTAAACCCTGCGCGCGTGCGCACGCGGGCACTGCGAATAAAACGAAATCTGAAATGTAGATTTCGCCCACCCGCTGCTGTTATAACGCGCGCCAAGAGAAATAATTTACTTTTTCAACAGTTTCGCGTATGTCGCGTCCAAGCTAGTTATACTGCCTTTTCACACAGAATTTCACAGCTCGTAAACACGGGAACGGAGCCGGTGCACGTGGCTGTCGGTTAATTTAGGGCAGGTTCATGATGCAACGTTCTCTGAGTGCGTGCGTGCGTGCGTGCGTGAGTGCGTGGGATCGACCATAGCCGATCGTGTTCCACACACACACGTTATTTCAACGCTTGAATTTTTAGTACCGTTTCTGTGCCGCATTCACGAAAGTTAAAACTCCCCGGAAACACTGTATCTGGAAAACGATCGACGTGCGAGTCGTCAATGTTACGAATCATCGTGCGGTGTTTTGATTAGAATTAAAATCGGAGAGTTTAGCATAAAAGAAAAGCGACAAAATAGAATTTTATGCTCAGCAACTTCTAATTATAAAACTCTGTATTAGTAATAATACAGTGTTTCGTAAATGAAAGATTTTATCGAATCTATTTCATTTATTGATCAATGATTTATTTGATTCCCATTTGATTGCTTCAAAAGCAAGTACGTGGTTAATTATAATCAAGAATAATATTATAATTTAATAATAGTGCCATAAAAAAATAGAACAATTAGCTTCTTTTCCTCTTTGGGCTGTTCTCCTCTTAATTCGACCGCCAAACTTTCTTATGAATAAAGCTTATTAAGTCGATTGTATACAGTTTTGCAATAACGTGAATTAACGTAATGCATTATCGGATTTAGAATTACGCGCGATAGAGAGAAATCTGACAAACAGGCCGGTTCTGCGCTGATCGATCCTGCGTGTCCTGCTTAAGTGGAGGATGTCGTTTTAGTGAAACCACACAGAGGGTGATCAAACCCAACAGAGACTAACGGAAGGAAAATCCGTTACAGTACACGGTACGGTACATTATGTATAAGAGCTCGCAATAAGGAAATAAATTGCCCGCCTTCTTCAGCGAAAGGAAAAATAATTCTCTTCTCTTGCTTCTCCACTAACACGTAAATTACGGAAATTATATCAGCGATAAAACTAAAATTACGCTAATATTTAAATGTAGTATCATAACTAGCGGAATTTTCACACATCAAATATTTTCTTTCCTAAGTTTTTAATTCTCTCTCATAAAAAGTAGAATTTACGAAAAAAAGACTGACGGGGAGTGGAACTGCGCAATGAAATTAATGAGAGAGGGTATGGACGGAAAGGGACAAATTACTTTTCTGGCAGACGTTCCATTTCACGCACAATTTAACCGCGCGATCTCCGTAAAAGGCGCTTGCATGATTGCTTTGCTTGCAATATAGTTGAAAAGAAAACGATCAACAGCCGAGAACGGAATCAGGCAAGCGCATCCTCCGCTTTTACCTAATCACTTTTGTGATGGCTCGATTAATCTTTCTGATGAAATCTGAACTGTTACTCAAATCGAAAATGTTTGAATAAACGTCTTCTTTAAAGAAAATTGAAAAGATTGAGCGAGGAATATTCTTAAGCTCTACATCATTTTATTTTGCAATCAATTATAATCGCGTAATCGATATATATGTAAATTCCAATAAAACGATATAAGATATCTAAAAAATTATTTAGCGATAATTAAATAAAGATTAAAATTTTACATAAATATTTAAAATATTCCTATTTCTTTCTATACAAGGGGTTGAAATGATTGTCACGTAGCTAACGTAAATAAAAAAATGAATATAGCGATACAGATTGTCAAATTTCTAGCATCGATAGGATCATTACTTGTAACGATGAACATTTCCCTTCTGCTGTTTATTCAAAGTCGTCTACGAGAGAGTCGTTACTTTAAATAGGTCATTTGAAGGGTAGAACTCACGGCACAGATAAATCTAGTGTAAACTTTTAACTTGTGTAAATGATTACAATATTTCACAGATATTTCTTTCTATTGATTTGATGCAAAAGTCCGTAATTAATTTCTCGTTATATGTACTGTGTATTGACTGTTACATACGCAGATCTGAAGGCAGTGACGTGTCACTGTAGGAAGTGCTTTATCAAAGACTTCATAACGTAGTCGACGCGATTGTCTACTATATCGTATAAAGGAGCTTCTGAATGTCATTGTAAAATTGCAAACTATAGATGTGAAAGACAATATCAAAGTGTTATTTATTCTTGCTCTGAAATCAACAAATACGAAGAAGAGCGGCAGAGCGAAAAGATATTAGAAAGAAGGACGTTAGATTTTTCAATTTAGCTGACTGTGCATAAGACCAGCACTGGTTTATAATATTATCTTATCTTTGTGGATTGTGCTATTAGTCTGCGTTCCTGGCCGACAGTTTTCACTTTATCCCGACAGTTTTACTCGCGAGTTTATTTCTAGCAGCTAGATGAAAGCGCTCTGCAGTTTTTCCTTTGGTTACACATCGCGTCTCCATCGTGCTGTTGGCACGGCATTTAAATACTTGATTGCGTGCGCTTTTTTCCTAAACCCCTTCCTTTTCATCCTTTCTACTCAGTGCTCGCTGTAATGTCTATCTTTATTTTTGGCCATCGCGAGGATCAGAGACAAGATGTGCACAACGGTATAATGAAAATAAGCTAATTGCGCATGTTAAAAGCTTTTCCGGGTTAACAGTGATGAACTGCGTAACGAGTTTTGTGCCACAGCGTGCTTGAAGAGTTGGTTTGTGCGATAATTTTCAATTTATTTTCGTAGTGTAGCAATTGTTAAATTAGCAATTAGAGTAACATAGTACGGGAACAACAAGCTTACATACAACAATATAACAAAGAAATAATATTGTATTCATTTTTTCACAAATAAAATTTAATTGTGTTTATTATATTTTCAAAACATCTATATATGCTATTACACTGTTATAAAAGTGTCGACGCGTGTCTGCATTCGCTCAGTACGACGCGTATTACCATGTTGTTCCAATAATGCTTTTAGAGTAATTTAGAGTCACGTCCAAAGGATCGCATGTAGCTTGCTTTCTGGTCCGTTAAAAATTACGAGGAACAGTCGACACAGCGTGTCGACGTTTCAGCAGCGTTCCGTAGGGGTTTAACGGCTACCAGCAACGGGGCTCGTTCACGGTTTGCCGCCCCCGACGGCAGTGGTGGCTGCGGCGCGATGAGTCATAGGCTGGTCGTCATCCCTTTCACTTACTTTTTCAGCTATTCGACGTGATTACTGGTTGCGAGTACGCTGCGAATAGTATGAGTAGTCTCACTTAAAATTAAATATAACAATAAGGTACTTAAAGATACCACAATGAAAATGATATATTTTTGGAGCCAATATCAAAATGGTCGAATAGTGCAGATATTGCATTTAATGTAATATATCTACGTATTAAGGGGGCCAGGAGGTTTGGAGAATGAAAAAATCAACGATTTTTAGTGAATTTTTTGTGGAAAAATGATACAGTTATCAATTTTAGGTTTGGATCTCTATATTTTATTTATACTTTATACAATAAGTATGAATTTTTATTAATTAAAATGTGTTGAAATATTCGAGAGGCAACAATGGCGATAAATGTGTCCACATCGAGTTTTGTTAAATTGTTGACAGCCAGAATTAGTCGTCTGAAATAAAAAAATCAAATTGATTTATAATTAATAATGTTGAATGTATACGGTAAACCTAACAAAATTATTAAAAAATCGTGATTTATTAAAATTCCTCCTTTATAAAAAAAAAAAGATTCTTCTTTGATTCTTTCCATTATTTTTTTCATTAAGTTGCCAAAAAACTATTATTGTTTTGAAAAATTTATTATTTTTTTAGATTTACCGTATGGAGAAAATAGTTGTAATAAATATGTAAAAAGCGGCGATCAGTACGTTAAGCCATTTTCTCTTTATAATGTCAGCAAATTTGAAAAAACATGTTCCGAGGAAAATACGTTTAAAGTTTTGAGTTAGAATACTTATGTTTTTTTAGTATTTACAATAAATTTTTCTTATTCGGCGATTCCTAGGTATTTTTGCCGACGTTTTCTAACCAACTTCTTTATACGAAGTTACAAACGAATTTAAGGATTTTAACAGAATGACATAATACGATTAATCCTCTTGTTTGAAATGTTTGAACAGAAATGTAGAAAAAGACAGAAATACGGCAGATGTTTCTTTGTTCGAAGAAGTAACAATGTTCCGCGCGCTGCGGAAGATCGAAACTCAAACGTGTCTAATTTTTACCTATGCATCATTTCAGTAAACTGTTTCAATAACTCCATTATCTTATGTTATTATCTTATGTTATTTCTATAAACAGTTTTGGCATTATTTTCAAAACAATCAACTTTCCAAAAATGAAATTAAAAAAATCAATTTTTTGGACCCCCTCCAAACCATTTGGCCCCCTTAAATGCAATCCTAACTTCATTCTGTTAGAATCCTTATACTCGTTTATATACTTTGTGTAAGAAAATTGGAACTGGTTAGAAAACGTCAGTAAAAAGTATCCAATTGCTGTATTAAGAATTGCAAAAACTGCAGCAAAAGAGGTTTCCGTTTATTTCGCTTGCCAACAAGCGACAGACGTAAAGAATGGCTTCAATTAATTAGCAAAGAAACATTGCTGGAAAGGGCTGTAATCTGTGAGATATAATTTTTTATATGTATATTGTGAAGTTTTATTTTTCCTTATAATATAATACAGTCATATGTAAGTTTCGAATAACCGCGGAGTCAAAATGGTGGTAATTTATGATACTTTGTTATCTAGTGACTTTGGTCTCGCTAAGATGCTTGAGATAAACTCCTATCGGAGTGGGAGATTATTTCCTACATCATGCAGATTACTTTGGACAAAGCAACAGATCCTTAGGGAATCAAAGTAGAGATGTGAATATTTTAGCTTGATATACCTATTTTAATGTCATGCACGATCAAGGAATTGTTTTCTCTGTTTACGGACTTATCATTTGTTTTATTGATTTTGTAATATATAATTGTGTAATATTATTAATTCATTTATACTTACAATAGGAAAGCGACAAGAAGATAAAGATTCGCCATTTTGTAAATTAATCTTCCATGATTTTCTGACTTTGATGTAGATTTTACACCATTCTTTTAAAGTCTTTTTTAAAGTCGCGATAGCATTTATCTTTTATTTAGCATCTCATTGATACATCACAGATTATTAAGATTATAGATAAATACTTATAGGTTTCTCTAAAATCTTTGCTTCACATTAACAGTGGTCATACAAGAATCAAAAAAGATTGTTATGAACAAATAACCAATGCAAATCAATGCGAAATCGCTTGATCGGCAAATAATACGAACGTTGCGCAGCTGCGCGAGGGTGATTCGATAAAAATAATGCGCTAACGAAAATGTATTTCGACCGACAGAGATAAAAAAAAAGGGTAGAACGAGGTGTGATTTAAAATTTAAATGTATTCGTCGAATCCACGTTCGCGTAAAACAAGTCAATGGTCGTTTATTTCGCCGCCGAGCGACCGATAAAATTTCACAGTCGGACGAAACGAATCGATACGCTTATATTTACATCGACGAAGTGTTATTAAGAAGTAATTAGATTATAGCTGCATATTACACGTAACACCACAACGGCGTTTCGATATTGTAACTCGTGATCAAAATAGTCTCATTGTGAACGATTTTGTTCATTCACTGAGAAATGAACTATAAATAATATGTATCGATACTAAATAAAATAATATGCAAGAAAAGTTGATTTCGCTAAAAAAAGTACAATCGCATTGATATAATAATATCCTGTAAAAAATAATCGATATGATTGCATTTTTTTGAATTATAAATTACAATTATAAATATATACTTTTTTGAACATATTTTATCAAGAATTGATACAAAGGTATAAGAATTTTCTACAGAAAATTCTTTTATTTCATTAAAATTAATTGAAATGAGATCGAAATGCTGACTATTGACACATTTCTAGAAATTATTTGAAAGCGAAGAAGTAACAGTGATAATCGTTATTACAATAATTGTTGTAACAATCTTAACTCCATCTCCCCCGCATTTAACATCATAGTCTTAACGCCATTCACGTTCATATTCGCATGTTTTGTCCATGAATTTCCACGCGGTTGCCTGAAACGGATACCTAACGGATACCTCTGTTTCAGAAAGGACGTCCGACTTCCGGTACAGTTCCAACGAGCTATGGCCATGGAGGCGGAAGCTGCGAGGAAGGCTATATAGAGCCAAAGTGATTACGGCAGAAGGAGAAATACGAGCTTCCCGTTCCCTAAAAGAGGCCAGCGACGTCATTTCCACGAGTCCTGCTGCACTGCAGGTACGCAGTACACCCACTAATTATTAAATGCCGCTAATTATCTACAATCGTACATTGCTTCCATTTATCTCGGTGCTTTGTTTTATTACTATTGAATCTCGTACCTCTTGTAACGCTCAGAAATGTATATTGCTATACATATATGTATTTAAAATTACTCGTTAAATAAAATCAGCATTGTAACTAAACAGACCCGCAAAAATTCTTTTTTAATTACCGAAGAAAGAACAGTGAATATGATATAAAATTGAATGAAATGATAAGCTTAATTACCGCACTTTCATTCCGTAGATTCTTTTCTCAAAAATATTAAACAATTTTTGCTGTGCAAATTTTATGCATAGAACAAAATGAGAGGTTTTTTTATTTGACTATTTATTTTATTTACAGCACGACACGTGACGCGGTTAAACAAGAAGAATCCTCGTCCGTGGATTGGATGTTATAATTAGAAGATAATATGTGGAGAAAAAAATTCGTCATATTTTTATTTTTGCCGGCAGCTACGATATCCTGAACAACCTACAACAAGAAAAATTCAATGGTCGCATTTCTCCTACCGATTGAATTCTTGAATTCTTTTATTCTTTTATTCATCTCTGATTTGTGTACTCATTAGAAAACTGCACCGACAGAATCCTTGTGAAAGGATAAATATTAAGAATAATCTTTCTCTCTTTTATTAATTTACGACAGTTATTATTATAACAGAAAAAGAATACAATACTATTACTTTTGAAAGCAACGTAAAGAAAATGATCTGAAAAATATAGAAAGAGGAAAACAAAGAATTATATAGTGACTGTAATCATCTGTTATTTATTATTATATTTATGTACAATATTGCATTAACAAAATATGCAATATGGAACTTAGATATCTCATTTATTGTTAATCCAAAATTGCAAATAAATATAATATATAATAATTAACACAAACATGGCGTAAAGCAAGATTGAAAATATTGATGAATTAATCAGGCATCTGCTATGCTCTGTATGTACTATCGTTTTTTTTTAATCGGACGATACTGTTTGTATATATAACGATTTACCTTGCCCACTAAGGCAAATTAATTACTTTCAGTAGGTAGATTCCTAGATCCAATTCGCCGGAGATGGTCGCGTTAGATGGAGAGTCGATAAACACGTGCACCGATAAGATCACTTTCAAAGCGCGTCTTCATTTAACTAAACCCAAATCCTAGCTCGTGCAAATGGTTCCGCATCAGATATCGTATACGTATTTTCCCACATTGGGAAATAGTCCAGCCGGCTGGCTGGCCGGCGAGGGAGTTTACGATCGCCGCCATCGTGATTTGCATACGATCCGTCTACTATCTCTCTTTTCGCGTTTAGCGTTACTAAATACCGTGGAGTTCGCTTAAACTTCCTACATTCGTCGATCACTGTTTTATTATCTTTTGCTTGCCGCCGAACACTCCAGGCAGTCTGCGGTTTTTACGCTCGTCTGCATAAGTTTTTTTAAGACTGTTTACGTTTTTTCAGAAGTTTGAGACTGTATCTCCGATTAAAAGAAACAATTGAACTTCGAGAAAATCTTTAAACTAATGAAATCAAGTAACAACGTAAAGTTATGTTTGTGATATAAATATTAACAGAGCTCTTAATGAATTTAAATCTAATTAAATTTTTAATAGATATAATTTCTAAATTTGATGACACGTGTCATTATGTTTTCAATGATAAAAAGTCAAACTTGAATTTTTACGATTCATCGATGAAACAACAAATACCCTAATCAAAGTCTTAAAGATAAATTATCTCTTCTGTCAAAGCCTGGAAACACAATGCATCATCCATAGAATAAAAAGTTGAACGCTGTAGTTGGTCATAGTTTTATTATCCCATTTCATTCCGGATATTCGGGGCACAGTGGTTTTTTTATTCGCTCGAATGCTGACTTTTTCAAGATCGTGACACGATTCAGTGGCGTTTATTTGCTGAGGAAAACCGCGTGATGTCAAACCCTCGTCTCTTTTTCGCACTCTCTCTCTCTCTCTCTCTCTCTCTCCCCCTCTTTTTTTAAGTTACAACAGAACGTATAAATTCGAAGGATATGACGGTGCACAAAATCGACGACATGCAGTAGGAGGAAGCGCGCTCTCAGCGAGCGCGGTTTTGTCCGACATGCATTCGATTATGCTCGTAAAGGGGAATGCCATTATTCGCCAAACGCACAAAATTCGATTGCAAGAAGCGGAGCGCTTAAAAATGGAGAGAAATATTCTTCGTTTTTTTTCCCCTCTGTACGAATAGCATTCTTTGTCTCTCTCTCTTTTTCTTTTCTTTAATTCAATAATAATTATCGTAACCAAAATTTTATTTTTAATTTGTTCTTGTCAATTAAACAGAAAGAAAGAGAGAGAGAGAGAGAGAGAGAGAGAGAAAGAGAAAGAGAAAGAGAGAGAGAGAGAGAGAAAAACGTTACATTGTTATAATTGTTTCGTGAATATTCCAAAATCAGATAAAGATTAATTGCAGCCCATTGGTGCGTGCAAGCTTCGAATATGGCCTACTTCATAAATTCCTATGGAATTGTAATTTCCGAAACATTTCGATGCGTTTTCATTTAATAGTGCACATTCGAACAGATATTCTATATACATAGCGATCGCGTGCTCTTTTCCGGATTTGCTCGAGAGACGAACGAGAACATTGCCGCAGGTATAAGAATCTTTAATCGCGCGACAAAGACGAGAAAGAGGAACCTCGTGCATTATGCTAACGATCGTCGGCAAAACGAATGATTTACCCATGTAAAAAGGCAACGATGTCATATATTAAGAAAATTCTTCCTCTTTCTTCCGCCCTTCGCATTCGCGCATATTCATTCCGAAGAGAACGGCGGCGAATTCCACCGTCCCGAGTCGCATTCAATGAGACGAGTATTCAACAAACGCAATAATTTTGTTCCTAGTCGACCTGCCTCATACAACGATGACTTGCTGACTGGCCTTTTACCCAGCTAGTTTCCAGACCTACGAGGAATACCCGAGAGAACTAATTAAAAGAACAATGGAACCTGCAAATACACGCGCTTCTATGTCAAGTATACTTATAAAGCATGCTTTTTATGTATATCTGTTTACTCTTTTTTTTTAAAACAATTGTCACCCTTGGAACCAGCAAATCTCATTTCCCACACCGATATCGCTTCTCCGTTATCATTAATGTAGTTTCAAGATAATTAAAGAAATATAGAGCCGTTATTTCCTTTTTCTCTCTTTTTTATTTCAGAAAGCTTTGTTTTTCATGAAAATTTTTACGCATAATTATGATAGAAAATACATATATATATTGATAAACTTGAGTTTAACTTTTTCTTGTTGTCTTGTTTAAAAATCTCGTTAAATTATCTCTTTTTGTATGATTCAAGCATGTAACTTTGACTGATGATTAAATGAAAATTTACGTGAAGCTGAAAAATAAAGTTTCATCATAAACTTACATTCCCGTGGTCGGATTTATAAGGATTTATTAGGATTTATTCCGCAAATTTTTAATTAGTAATACAAAAGTTATTAACAACATGAAAAATAATAGTCTTCTCACACACATTTACACATTTATCCTCGTATCTGTCGAGAATGGTGCTGATCTCGTACATCAGATTTTGTGTGTTTAAACATCAGGAGCGAAAATGAGTTCTCGCGGATGGGAAGATAGAGATTACCGGGAAGTGGATCGAAAGCGATGGGAAAGAGGAAGAAACGGAATAGTGAACAGTCGAGTAGTGCAATAACGGGCGCATTACAGACACGACGCGACGATGTTTCTCGACGCGTCGCTTGCCAAGCCAGGCGACATAGCTAAGAACGTGCATTTCGCAAGAATGTGAAACGCGCTTGCCAGGCGGATGACTTCCGTGATAATGGTCCATCTCCGAAATCTCCGAGGCGACGAAAATGCGTTTTGGATCTCGCAATCCTAATCTCTCGCCGACTGTCGTAAACGCCGCGCCATTCTTATCGCGAGCGTTAAATCTCGCCGTTAAATTTCAGTTTCTGTAATGTTGTTTCGAATTCGCTGAGTGATGCGTCGCGATACACTTTACGAAGTACCGCTAAGTCGATACACTGTGCTTTAGGAACGGTACCAGGCAAAGTTCCAGAAGTTTACGCGACTTTAAACGAATTATACGACTTTCGTTACGTCCGATTACACGCGGATACGAAAACTCCGAATTGCATGTAACGCCTCTGTGGATTATCGTCGTGTCTGCGAAATGATTAAACGCATCTCGTGTAACACGTTATTACGTTCCTTCTGTAGTCAGCGTTGCGAGATTCCGAGCAATGTCAATACGTATATACGCGAAAATTGAATTAACGCAAACTCGAGAATAATCTCACGCGCGATAGCTAAGATACGTGAGTTGTTATAATTAAGGGATGATCACGTTCATCTCCTCCGGTTCAACCGTTACGGTTTAAAATCCCCTTCGTGGAAACGTGACCGGTGAAATAATGCGCGATTATCGTGACGCAATATTCAGTAACCTCGCTATCATTAGGTCACTAATCACTTTATTCGAATCTGTAATTAGTACTGAGTTACGTCTTCCGTTAATTCAAATGTAAGAAATATGAGAGAAGAAATTTTAAAGAGATAAATAAAGGAAAGAAGAATTCAAAAGAAAAAGAAAAATTTGTTCTTTCTTTGTCGAAATAGTTGACGATGTTTCAATTAAATCAACCACATAAAATACATCATTTTATTTTAGATTTTGTAATGTAATTTGTTTTGTATAAAATTGTAAAGCACCTTCCCTATACAACATAATTAGTTTCACTCTACTTCTCTCTATAATCTCTATATTCGCAAACATGGCTAATGGATCGATTGATTCCAACAACATTACACGTGTAACAATCAGGCGTAAGAATTCGGGGCCAGAAATGCCGGAATTCCGCTGGCAAAGGCGCGAAATGGTGCAGCGGCTGCCTAATCGCCTAATTAACCGTAGACGTATCGACGATTTATCCGAAGTTTCTGCGGCGTGCGGAGGAGAGGGAAGATATGATTAATGTTCTACTGGATCGAGAAAGAGAGAGAGAGAGAGAGAGAGAACGAAAGAGATAGGAAGGGAGGAGCTTCCCGGCTTCTCTTGTGCACCCAGAATCGCGCAACAATCTTTCTCTTCGCGTAACATTCTTACGTGTGGAGAAAATGCTTCTCCTATGCGAGGCCATAGGTTAGGAGGGAGAGAGAGAGAGAGAGAGAGAGAGAAAGACAGAGAGAGAGAGGGAGGGAGAGAGGGAGGGAGGGAGGAAAAGAGAGAGAGAAAGAGCTATCCTGCAAAATAATTTCTCGAAGGGATAGTCTGGAAATGGGTGAGTTATGTTGTCTGGAGTTTTATGTTTCCGCCGTCCGCTGCCGTCCGGGCCCACAGTTTCGAACTTCTTGGGCGGCATAAAGCGCAGAAGAAACGTGACCGGGGCTTTGTATGGAGTGCGAATAAACGACGGCATCGTGACCGACCTCGAGACGCCGCGCCGCGCCATCCTGTTACCCACGTGCTACATCCGCGTCACCGAGAGCAAATACACGACAATATATACTTTCTGCAACGATGACAACGGCAACGAAGATGACGACAATAGGGAAACTCTCGACCGTAATCGAGCGTTCGTTATTTGTTTACGGGAACCAAAGCGTTTCTCCCAGAAGATAGATCTCGTTCCGCGACATCGGATCGTTGCGATCGTTAGACCGCGTTCACATCGGCAAGAACTGTCGAGAGACCAAGTGGAATCTTTCTTCCACAGCAGATTACAGTTAAGCAATCTCTTTTACAAAAGACAGCTATCTATCTGAAAGGTCAATTTTTTTAATCTCATAAGAAACGATTAACAAGCAAATTTAACATCAACAAAAATATTGACATTTATTAATTATTTTGAGAATATAAATTTAGATTTAAACCGCGAATGTCAATTGCGTTTAATGAGCAAACTTTTTTATCAACTTTATCGCTTACCGATGTGCACACGGCTTTAAAGAGCAGAAAGCAATTACGAGGTGAACCGACACGGCACTGGTTAAAGCTGCGAAACTACACGGTGCAGGATAAAATGGATGGAGTGCCTGCACGCGTAGACAATGAGTAGTTGTAATGTTTAATCCTTTGCGGCATTCGATTAATATAAAGAAATCTAACTTTCTAATTATAAGTTCTCTGATCGTGATAACTATGCCTCACACACCACACACACACACACACACACACACACACACACACACGCACACACACGCACACACACACACACACTCATTCACTCACTCAATCGTCTAAGCTTCATTTAAGCTTTGAACATTAACTTCATTTTTGTATGAATAAATGACATATGAGAACTGAAATAATTTACACTACATATATCATTCACATAATTATTAATTTTGACATTTATGTCAATATAAATTAATGCTAAAGAATGATTTGGAGGAACTTACTCTTCGATTTCTTCAAGAAAATTTCCATAGGCTAATTTAAGATAAGAACTCATAGGCATGTTATTTGACGCGCGCATCACGTGTCATTAAGGAAATAACTAGATTATAGTAATTTGTCTTTGCATTATCAGTGAATTTGTGTTTTTAAAGGCCGATTTCACCAACACAATCAAGCTTAATAATAATGTGACCCGCCAACGCTAGAAAGAAATGAACTTTTTAACGTCATAGATTAATTTTGACCATAATTGATAGTCTCAGAATGCGGTTAGTTACCTAGTAACCTATAGTTAGGTTAGGTTAGGTTTGGCGCAATGCGGAAATGGCGGAATGCTCGTAATTGGTCGTTCAGCATAGACTTATAAAATAGATGGAGCGGAATTTAGAGCGAGATAAGCTGAAGACAACATTGAAGGACAGCTCTACTCCAGACATAGTTGTTTCTCTCTTTTACAATGAGCGGCGAGGGGCCAAAGCTTGATCATAACTCTCGAACGTCTATCTTCGTTGTTCTTGGCCACTTCCTAGCTTGCTGCGGTGATCAATCAATTCATCACTAGAAAAAAAGAGAACTCCTTATTTCTTTCTCTTTCTTTCAAGTTTTCATTCGTATTCGAGCTTCTCTCGTATGAATGCTTTGTCTATTTTATAAGTCTATGTTCTGCCGAGTCCATCATTTTCTGTTGCGCAAATTTATTTCTTTTGCAGATTTTGCCGATGCCTGCGTATGTGTGTGTACATGTACTACATATGTATATACTTATAAAAATTAAGCCTTGTTAATCTCTGGAATTAATGGAGAAAACTGTCTCCTACAAGCGCATGATTAATCAACCTGCTGAGGCGTGTTCGAATTCCCACCTGGGTGTTTTTCGGGTATAATATCATTCTTGTTTAACATTCAGTAAATGTGGCGACTTAAAGCACCACTAATAGAGTCGCCGGGGCATGCGCGTGATCCGCGCCGCCTCTGACGTTGACCGAGTGCACGCCCAGCGCGAGTCCCGCCGCCGCGAGAAGACCACGCAGTCTAGCAGCAACTCGTGCGCAAGAATAGTTCATCACGCATAGAAGTAGGGCTCTGCGAGAGATCTTCAGCATCTTCACTCAGAGTAAGCTTCGCAAAGGGCCTCTGTTCTGGATAGAACATTTTTTTGATGTGTAACCTCGCAAAGCGAGCTCTTCTCAAAAGGGCTTTTACAGCAAAGCGAGCTTGTCAAGGGCCTTTGCATATACTCACAGAGTGAGCTCGGGCCTTCGTGGAGAGCGAGCCCCATTCGGGCATCTGCGGCATTCTCTTCCTGGCTAGCTAAAAGGCTATAAGCTGCCACAGAAGCTGCAAGCGTGGGATCATTCCGATCCCTCGTGCACACCAGAGGAGCCACCGACGAAGAAGCCGTTCGATTCGGGGGTAACTCTCTTCCCGTGGAGGCTGATACCTCTCGAGCTCTCGCGAGAGAGTCCCATCAAGGACTCACGACGGAGACGACCTCGTCTTATAAGCAGACGAGCACGAGTTCCCTGTGGCCGTCGAAACCGTCATTATCGCTGCCGGAGAATCTGAAGATTGGCCGCCAATAAGCCAAGGACATCAGGACGAAGGAAGAGAAAGCAGCTCAACTCACGGTTGTCATGCCAACTCTTTGGGACAGACTCCGACACCGAAGACTCCGAAGAGGACTAGATACACACACACACACACACACACACACACACACACACTCGCCGCAAGGCGCCATAAAAGCTCTTATAAGTACTGACGAGTACATAGTGTAATAAAGAGAATTAATTTGTGGAACTTCCTTAAGCGACATCATCCAGTAAATAACAAGAATGGAGTGATACCTGGCACTCGGGTGGAATCTAAAATCTCTAAATCTCTCCTCTCTCGGGTATAAATCAAAATCAAAATGGATACACAAAATAAAAACAGAGCAATGTCCTTATATGTATGTGTGATTCCTGATCCACAGGAGTTTAATTTTCTATGTCCCATAGAGCGGAATTTATAGATACGCAATCAATGCGAATCAATGATAAACGTTATTCCAGTGAATCTAATGAAAGTGTTCTATGAGGGTTCTGTGATTGGTCAGCGCTCATTGCGCATTCCGGAAATTCCGCTTTCATTATATATCCCGAGCGATTGCAATTGTTTGAATAAACTTAGAAGAACTTGATCGGTTCAACCCTTATTGAGATCCGATAATCTCGATCTGGCGCAACTCGCCGGCTCGCGTAAAGTAACCAGTAACTGGTAGTAATAATAACTAGTAGTATCGCTGCGCATAACTTAGCGCCGAAACTACCAGTGTCTCCAAATAAAAAATAAAAGAGATATTAAATGACAGCGATACATATACATTAATAGAAAAAGAATAAACTTACGTACGAATAAACTTACAAAATCTTTAAGGAATATGTTGACGAGATCGCGGATATATAGATAATGAGAAATATAGACATTGATCCCAGTCAGAAATGATAATGAAATCGACATCGAATCGACGATTTCTGATTGGATATTGTAGTGATGAGCTACCTAGAATGTATGCACTACCAAAGATACACAAACCGGAATATTAGAATCGTTTCAACAATTGGTAGCTCTCTTTATAATTTATACACAACTAACTATACACATACACTAACTTAGTTAACTTATCACAACTTAACATAACATCATAATAGAAATAGTTCCGGTAGTCAATAGTTATATAAAAAATAGTTATATAAAAATTTCTAATTGGTCGAAAAACTAAACTTAAAGAAATCAAGATTAACGAGGATGAGAAGTTAGTTTCGTTGGATGTTACATCACTTTTTACCAATATCTCCATAGACATAGCAATAGATTGTATTTAAAGATTATGCGTTTTCTCCATGTCCAGATCCATTCTTGGAATGCCAACGTTTCGTGAACTTTGCAGTTGCACTTTATCAGGTCAAGCAGCAGCCTGATACTGAACTGTTCCTTCGGACCGTATCTTTTATATACGCTACTTGTTGGAGAGAGAAAAGAAGAGGATTGTGGGAGGGAAGGTGAGAGAAATTCAATAACTGGGAGGTTTTCCATAATTTATTTATGTTGCCATTATCTCTATTTAAATTGTTAGTGTTTTTGTATCTCTATGACTTCTTTATACTTTCTTGAAAAGTATGATATAATGTTGGTTAGTATTGTAATTGTGATCATTTTGTCAAACAGTATTTGATGTCCTGTTTCGATGTTGTGTTCTGATAATGCTGATTGTTTAGCCCGACATCACGTTGTTCTTCTTTTATCCGTAGGTTGATCATTCTCCCGATTTCTCCAATGTATACTTACCCGCAAGAACAAGATATTTTGTACTCCTGCAGAGCTGAGGTCTTTGATCTTTAGCATTTCTTAAGATTTGTCCTATCTTTTGGATGATTTAAAGATAATTCGGATATTGTGTTTGTTTAATATCCTATCAATCCGATTTGTTCCTTTGATATACAGGAGAATGAATGGGATCCTTTCATCTGATTGTGTATCAGCGACTGTTGTCTTGTTTGCACATTTTGATTGTTTTGATTATGTTTTTTTTGTCGTGTCTGTTTTTCTTTCTTAAGTTTTAGGTAGTTCAGTTCTGCTAGTTTTAGGTAATTCAGTTCTGTTTGTAGATGTTCTTTGTCAGAGAAAGTTGATGAAAGTTCTATCTACAAATAAATTGATTGCAGACTGTTTTTGTGCTGGCGATGTTGTGGGTGCGACTCGGCATATAGATATCTATCTATGTATATTGATTTTCTGTGTACTTGATGACCCAAGGTACCGTCTTTCTTAGAGACAAGAACATCTAGGAAGGGGAGTTTTCCGTTTTCCTCTGTGTCTATAGTGAAGATATATTTGGATGTTGATAAAAATAAGGAATTTACGAAGTTCGGCTCTGCCATGTTTCCATATCACGAATGTGTCGTCTACATAACGGAACCAAATTTCTGGTTTTTTAAGTATTTTTCTGAGGGCCTCTTTCTCAAAATGCTTTATGAAGATGTTGGCGCTTACAGAAAAAATAGGAGAGCCCATTGCATGTAACAGATTGTATTAATGATAATTGGTTATATATTACTAAAAAATGTGTTACCGAAAAAAGAATTTATATTAGAGTAAGGTTTATTTTAAATTTGATCTATTTCACGTTTGATAATAGCATGTATAAACAGAATTTTGGCATATCCATGGATTCTTCGTCGCCCATCATTGCTGGTGATGCAAAGATTAGAACGAAGCGCATTGGCACGGTTTAGTGATGCTCTCCCGTTTTATTGTCGTTGATGATATATGTATTACAATTCCGGTTACTAAGATAGAACTATGTTAGAGTGTTTTAATTCTTTCTATCCGAGATTACAACATATAGAAATCGGAGATAATATTGGGTTGTCCGGAAAGTTCATGCCGATGTTGAAGGAAAATTGAAACGCAGAAAATTTTAATTTAATAAATGTATACTAAAATTTAAATTTTAGTCAGCACGAACATTCCGGACAACCCAATACTTTGAATATTTTAGATATTACAATCATAAAGAATGATGATTCGTTGGAGTTTGATTGGTGGATCATGAACAAAGCTATTCTAGATATCTCAATTATTTTTCTAGCATCGCAAAAAAGAGGCATTATTATTGGATAGGGTTTTGATGCTATTGGATGATAAATGCCACATAAATAATCTAAAATATGTAATAAGTATTTTGCTAGAGAAACGACTATCCACTAGATTTTATTTTTGGTACGATTTATTAATGATAGGATTCAATACCATTTAAAGAAGAAAAAAATATGCTCACAGGAGCATCTAATATTGATAATTCAATAAAACAAATAACTTGGTTTATGGTATTATTCATACCACGGAAAAATTCCATAGATTTAATAGTAAGGACAAAAGTTTTTTTTTTACAGCACAAATAAATTAAAAAAATTTATTAAAGCTCAAAAAGATCCGTGCTCAAAATTCAATAAAAATAATGCAGTATATAAAATTAACTGTGGAGATTGTAATGCGTCTTATGTTGGTCAAACAGAAAGACAACTTAGACGAGAATTGCAGAATAACCATATATAAATTGGAAAACTTCCAATCATTCGGTAATAACCGAACATAAATTACAATTCAAACATAATTTTGATTGGGATAACATTTTAATTATGGATGAAGAACTGCTACAGTAAATGTATAATTTCTGAAATGATTAATATTAAAAAACAGAAAAATAGTTTAAATCTATAGACTGATATAAGTCTTCATAAATCATATTTATCAATAATAAATAATATATGACTTTACATCACCAACTATTGTCTTAATTTTGCGAATCTTTATTTAGTCTCTTGTAACGTTGACATGTGTTAGTCTGACCATCTCGTTTGTTAATTATGCGATTGACTCTTTTTAAGAATGTTATTGACACATCATTGGACACATGTTTTTAATATTATCATATTTTGTGACTTCTCCGAGTTTTATTTTGATTGACATTTATATAAATAATGGATTGTTCTCAATTTTTTCATATTATTCATAGATTCATGGAAATTTTAACATTCAGTCGAACAACTTGGGAACAATTTCTGTCAGTCAACGTACAATCCATCGGAGATGGTTAACTTAACTTACTGTTATTTTTATTTTTACTTGGTTTTTATTGTTTCACTACTGCGGGTTGCGACTGCGATTATAATAAATCTGAAGATGATTCGATCAAGAAGCCAAAACAAGATATTTTATTATTTTAAGACATTTTATATGTTATACCATTAAATATTTTTAGAATAATCGAGAATAAGTATTAGTATATTGATAGTGTGTTTATTAAAGTTTTATTATTTTTGATTCTTATATGTCCTTACTTTAATTTTTATTTAAGATGAAATTAATAAAAATTTGATTAATATACACATAATCTTTTCATGTTTTTAATAATATGTAATTTCATTAAACAATTATTTTCATGGTTCAACTTATTTTTCAAAAATGCATCATATGCCCACTTGCATCCTTGTAATTAATATAATCTCTTTCTTGTTTACAAGATATATCAAGGATTTATAAATACTCAATTATTAAGCCAGATGAACATGCAACGTTTTAGCATTTACCATTAGTCCATCTATAATTGTGTGAAGATTTATAATAATTTAAAGAAAAAAAGTCACATATACTAGCCCGATTCTACCCTACATCGAGACTTCGTACTAGATGATAGCAATATTTCTTTTACCGAATCGCAGTTTACGCTATTACATGATACTCCACATTAATATATATCAACTTATTTATATATATAAACTTATAATTTTCCCATCAAACGCTCGTCTACAATGTAACGTCAATGAAAAAAGATTTTGACATATAATGAACAACATTTGTTATTATTTTATGTATGCTTACATCGATTATTTTGTCAGATTTACCATGCAATAGTGATAAATGTATTTGTATCTTGCATACAACATCTAATAAATCATTAATATACTCCATTATTGTAAGACTCACTAACAGCTATCTGACTGACCTACTGACTTGGCTGACAGCGCGAGGGCTGTGCGAAATTTTATAGTAAAGATGTTCATTGGAACATAATACCATTCCAAGAAAAAGAACTTGGTCAAAAGTTTATACTTCAAGCAAAAAGTATATCAGCGATCAAATGATATCATGAATAAACTTCAGCATTTTTATCAGTTATAATCATATCAATAAGTTATATCAGCAGCCGAAAGTACAACGCCCCGGCTAAAAGTTTATTCCTTAACCGAAAAGTATATTACGCGTTCGAACGATTCCACGAATAAACTTCAGCATTTATCAGTTACAATTGGATCATCAGTTATAATTAGATCATCACAATAAATATCAGCGACAAATTGTACAATGCCTCGAGTAAAATCGTATATCTCAATCAAAAAGTATATGAGAAGATGTCGCGCTCGAAAGAATCCACCTCAGCATTTTTATCACTTGCAGCGCTTCGCGTACCATTGAAGCGCAATTAAACATGTATATCTATTGAACAATCAGATCAATATTTAACAGACATCAGATTAATATTTAGCAGCTAGAAACAATTATTGGACTGATATTTAACAGCTATAAACAGCTTACGAACAGTTATCAGACCGTTATCGGTCTATTTTCAACTCCATCTGTTATATATTTACTTAAATGTCTACTGGTTAGGATAGCGAAAATAAAAAACATATTAATGTGAGATAACATACATTCTATTTAAAAATCTTACAATTTTTCCTGGCGTCATAACTATCAGTTAAATAATTTAAATACATTTTGCAAAGCACAATTCTTTGCATGTTTCCCACATCGTATAATATTACAATCATCTAGATTAGTTAAAGATTCCATGTCTTCGTAAACTGCATCCAAGACCTCGATGTACATGTATTCTCGCTCATCGATAGAGTAGAAATGTTTCTCGTAAAAACTGATTATTAATCAGAATCTAGCTATTTTTTGCTAATTAGGCTATACTAGACATCAATTACTCAGTAATTGAATTATGTTTAGAAAAATCTTGTCAATAAGTAGTCTAAAATTTACTGAGTTAAATAGATAAGTAAATGCTCTGGTCAGTCACACAAAACTAGGCTTATCCCAGTTCTTATTTCATAATCAAAAACTAGTCAAAAATTAGTTAAAAATAGCTTTGATGAAATGATTATTATATAACATACTAATAGAGCACATTATGCTATTTAGTTTCTGGTCAACTAAAACTTAGCAAATTGTAAATAATAATTGATATATACCTGTTTATAACTAACAAAATTCAAATAGCAAAATAACATCAGAGACGTCTCTCTCTCTCTTTCTCTCTCTCTCTCTCTCTCTCTCTCTCTCTCTCTCATATTGACATATAAATTTCGGATAATTTCTGATAATTTCATTTTGATAATTTTTTTAGATATAATTTTATTAAATATTATTAGGTGTACAACTTGCTTCCGCCGTTTTCCTATAGATGGCTTTAGCGGTAAGTGGTGATCGAAATAAATAGATCATAGACACGTCATACAATAAACTTAGGCATCTGTCAACATAACCCCATAGAAACATTAGTCGATTTGTGTCTGCATCATAAAGTTATTCTCGATTGAAAATGTCAGTTT
>Ga0157363_1001085_pt1 | contig 22094 bp, 8 predicted proteins | sample AttsexASBM1_FD_111477 | JGI IMG/M metagenome (GOLD analysis project Ga0157363, IMG submission 111477) | Fungus gardens microbial communities from leaf cutter ant in Ribeirão Preto, State of São Paulo, Brazil - Atta sexdens ASBM1 | ecosystem: Host-associated > Fungi > Mycelium > Unclassified ... | reverse complement strand
GAAAAAAAAAAAAAAAAAAATATATATATATATATATATATATATATATATATATATATATATATATATATAATGATATTGAATTATTTAAGCATTAAAGATCATTATAGGCATTTAATTTCCAGTATTGATTGTGTTCTCACATAGTCTAAAATAATAATCTTATTGTTTCTATTACGATAAATTATTCGAATCTTCTTAATCTTAAAATTTGGCTTAAACATTTGGCGTTTCTTTCGACTTTAGATATTCAAAATTATTACCGCCCCACACATTCACTCGAATGATTTTTCACGCGGATGCAGACGTGTCTCCCCTTTATACGCAAGTTTACGCGCAATCCCGTCCCAGAGAGGCTTCGCAGAAACGGGATAGGAGGAGGCGACGGCGGTGGCACGGATTTCCAGCAGCTGGTCTAGAGGGTTGCCGGGGATGTAACGTTGTAATTTCAGATAAGCGTCTCCCAGGAGACACGCATTGTGCGCCGCTAGCCGCCTCCACCCTCCTCACTTCCTTCGGCGCGGAGCGCGTGTCACACGATGTTCACGCACACGCACGTAACAACGCACCACGCGCGCGTCACGTCCCCCTTGTTACCGTTCATTACGTGGCGAATCGCGATATCTCGCTAGGACACTACCCTTCGACATCGAGACATCGAGTGTCACGGCCTAACTTGTCGGCCATGTACAATCGTTACTCATGAATTAATCGTCACGTAGAATATTTCGAAATCATTGTATTTAATTTTCCATTTGTTACTCAATTATTGATTATTAATATTTCAAACATTTTTTAATTCACTTTTAGTGTAAATTAATACCTTTCAAGAATGCACCATTCTGTTCCTTGTTTAATTTCTAGTGGAATTTGTTCCAAGATTTAAATTCAACATTCTTATCTTCCAAGAGATAAAGCGAACAATTAATTCTCTGTTACCTACAGAAAATTGCAAGAGAGTTCATTAAAATTAAATGGATAAAACGTTATAACATTTAATTATTAATGGCCGATCGTAGGACTTTGCTCGCGGATCGTTCAATCGATTTAAACACCATCTCATATTTCTCATCATCTTCGAGTTTATGGGACTCGCCTAGTATAAGAGACTCCGTGATGTCCTCGCCCTAAACGAGTCGACGCGATAAAGGTGGGATAGAAAAAGAGGTAGAAAGGGAGGACAGTGACGGAGAAAATGACAAGCCGATGATCTTCCCCGGGGACGATGAAGCTGCATGGAACGTGCAGACGCCCACATGGGGACACGATAGAATGGATTCTTAATTAATCTTTGCATTTCCATTAGGATTTACGAAATTGCCCTCACCGACAGCTTACCAAATCAATTCCAAATAATTGTCCGGAGAATAAAATGCATTCGTGTACTCGTTCCATCATTAATGTTGCAGCTCAATTCATACGATGATATCTTTTTTTCATAGAATTAACAAGGCAAAAATGGTAATTAATAAAAGCATAAAGAGCTCTCTCATAATTAAAACTTACGTACATAATTATCCAATTAATATACATATATAGAAAATACGAATATATATATAGTATATATATTAATACTTTATTGCAGATTTCTAATTAATCTCATAATTTATTAGTTCGGCGTTTTTAAATAGTTTATACTAAGAAAATAATTGCAGAACATACGTGGAAGTTTGAAGTCTGGTGTCAGAGTGTCGCTGTTTGGCTTATCACTGCGCTGCCACGTAACGAAGCGTCACGGTGAACTACTCGAAAACACGCTATTTACTGTTTGGAAGGAAGACTATAAGTGCCCTTCGGTATCCGGTACCAATTGACGAACCACTTAACGGCGCGGTTTAACACCCGTAACGTTAGAACGATGTTTGACTTCTCAATATGTTTAGGTGGGCGGTGCGTGGGCGAGACCCACAAGCTTCTTACTTATGCATTCTGGTTAGCGCGCGGGGAGAAAATTAATGCCCACCATACGCCACTCCGACTGTATGGGATATACCGAAAACATCACAAGCTGCACTTGCCGATGCGATCGAGACTTTGCATTCGATTCCTTACGTGAGATTAATCTCCAAGTAGCGGTTACGTTGCAAGAAATCAATTTACATTTGCCTAAACAAATAAAGATCGACGATAAAACCCTACGATATACCATAATTCATAACTGTTGCGTATAATATTCTAAAATTTATTACCGCAAATATGATTTTCAGATAAGCTTCACCAATTATCAATTCTCCAGATTGTGATATTTTTATACATAATGTCGCTCCTTTATTTCAAAAATAATACAATTTAAAAATGGGTTTTGTAGAAAAGAGAAAAAACTATTTTTTAATTTGATGGAAAATTATTGACTAATCAAATCATATCGGCAAAAAGATTGTATAATCTTAGCGTGAACATTTTTGTCATTTTTATTTCACAATTTAAAAAAAATGTCTTTTTAAGTTAAGATTTTTTTTTTAAACTATCCTTTTTTTAAAACTATCCTTTTTAAGTTATGACATTTTGACGATTTTTTTATAAAGTTAAGATTACTTTTGATTGATAGAATAATGTTTACTTAAGTCATTCATGCTATTATAACTTGAAAATCACATTTTTTTAGTTGTGTCATTTTCGAAGTAAAGAAACGATTTAATCTTCAGAATTAATATTTCACGATCTAATTACTTTTAGGAAAACATTTAAACTTGAAGTGCGCGGACTTGTTTCTGTCAGCTCGAAGTGCTCGAGGTGTTTTGCAATCGTAAGCGCGAATTCGTTGAACTTCTGGTTAACCGCAGCCAGAACTTTTAAGACAGGCTAACTTGTGAAATGTTTTAAGTAAATTGCCAGTCGATTCGTTTGACTTTAAAATATCTTGATTGGGGCGTGACCGACCAGTCGTTTAATCAGAAAAATAATTAAGAAGCTTTTTATCGTCTTTCTTCGTTTCATCCAAAACTACTGCGCTTTATGAGGCGTGAATTATCTTATGATATTGCCCAATAAATTTCACCTTGTTGATCATATCAAAGTGCTTTCGGTACGTTAATATCGAACATACAAATTCATCCTGGAGAAGTGGAGAAATTCTTTTGTAGTCGTTTGCAAAAAATTTACACTTTGTATTTATCTTATTAAGATTAGCGCAAGAGAATATTTGATTCCGCTGAAAATATTTTTAAAAAGTCTTCAATCCTATCATGTCCTTTTCGTAAAATTATACATGAATAGCCCATTGACAAAAATTGTTGTCTACACTTTTTTTGTGACAACGAAAAACTTATATAAATGTTCTCATTCAAGCAATAAGATATTTTTTAAAATATTTTTAATAAAAATTTATTGTTTTCGATAACAAAACAAATATATTATACATTTTATAGTATTTTATAGGATTTGTTCAATGAGTTAAAAGAGTTAAAAAGAATTCATTTCGTTAAAAGAGTTAAAAGAAAATATCCAACTTTTTTATATTTTCGAATATATAAACTATTCATATATTCGTGTTTAGTCTTCCTATCATTTTATTTGTCTCATATTCTATAAGACTGAAAGCGTTTAATTAATGGATATATAAATTACATTTATTTATTCGACATTTTGCGTATTTGTTGCGTGTATAAATGCTTCGTGAATATTTAGTCAAAGATTTTTTCTTGTAAAAAAGCTTCCTTGAAACTAAAGTATGCATTACTTCATTATATTTAAAGGCATTCGACTCTTTTCTCTCTCTCTCTCTCTCTCTCTCTCTCTTTCTTTCTCTTTCTCTTTGCAATAAGTTACGGGCTACGGCTCGATGCACCTGCGCACAAGTGTGCAAAGTCGTAGGCGATCTCCACAAAGTGTGAAGCCACCACGGGGCCACCTATGAGGACCCTCTCTCATATTTTTCTTTACGCAATTCGCGCCAGCGGACTCCATGGAATGCGGTCGAAAGGGATTTTACTTTCCATTTTACCACGACGTTTATCGACACTTATTTAGGCAGACGATCGCGCTTATTCGAGATAAAGTTTCGCTGAGGCGTTTATACCTTTGCATATTCGCAAATAGTAAGTCGTAACAGCTGCTAATGAGTCGCGAATACACGCGCGTGTAATTTTACTTGGACTTTGTCGCGAAACGCCTCTGAGATTTAACGAAGTGGTTTAATAAGTAACCACCGGAGTATTTCCAAACGCACATTTTATATCTTTTTTATATACTGACTTACCATATGGTTTGTTGAAGAAACATCGCCTTTTGCTGCAGATTTTCGGAATCACTGAATAAAATGCGCAATGAAATGACGATCACGAAAGTCCCGATTGAGTCGATTTATTCACGTTAATATTATTCTCGCAAGTTGACCGCTGTTAGACCTAGGATAATTTCGATTTTACCACGAGATCACACTTGAAGTGGACCAGATCGAAAGCAGCTGCATGGGCGGGGAAAGCTGTCCATAAAGGGGGTGTTTTAGAATCCGATGGCGGGTGAAGACGAGTAGAGAAAGGGAAGAAGGGGAGGATGCTGGCGTTGGAGGGTAGCAAACAACTACCAAACGTGCCACCCTTCTTGTGCAATACGACCACTTCGGTGGCTCCCCGCGTTTCATCCTCGAGAGGAATTTGGCTTCAAATTAAAAGATCTCAGCCCGAGCCCGAATGAAATCTCATCGCACGAAGGGTAGATATGTTCGCGAACTGCGCTCCACTGTAATCTGTACACAGGGTGTCTGATATTTTTGTCAGTTGATAATATAAGAAATTTGAAAATGGTGATTGGAGAAAGTGTGTGTATTAGCACAAATAACAAGTATGTAAGATATTATTATCTATTCTAATGATAGCTTACTATAGAAAGTATAGAAAATATAATTTAATATAAAAAGAAAATGTGTCCTTTCAATTTATTCACATTTGATTCACGTTTACATCAATCGCACAAATAATTTGAGGTTTAGTAATGATAATGTTTTATTCAATATTATGACACTATCATCGAAGAATTAATATTTAAGATTGGGAAGAAATGCAGGAGGGTGTTTCGTACACCCTGTACATGAAATGGCACAACGGTAGAAAATATCATCCGTCCTCACGGGCTTAACGCTACCAATATCCCAAAATTAAAACGCGCCACCGGCTTCGCAAATCATTCGTGCGACAATATACCGCGAATAAAAGTAACAATGGCCCAACGATGAGAAAGAAGGCGGAAGGAAGGAAAGGAAAAGCGGCCACGTATACCTCGTACATACGTACATTACGCGTAGGTTGTCCACCGCCATCGACCTCTGAGTTGCTCTTTCTCTCCAGAGTTTGTTCTTCTCGTTGCATTACGTGACCATATATTTTGCGTGAATCAGCTATTCGAAGCCAAAAAAATGTTTTCTGCTACGTGCCGGCGTTATGAATCGGATTGTTGGCGCGTTGGCGTGCGCATTGATATAAGATTTTGAGAACTGTGTAAAGTGCTTTCAGTTTTAAATATTAAGACTTTTATAGTAACAATACAGTAACAATTATTTACGAATTAATGTGACTTTTTTTTTAGATGAAGGAAGGAATTGAAATAGAATTTACCAGAAAGGGCGAATTGCAATATCGGGAATTATAAAATGATAAATAGTCTCGCCAGTGTGATAACGAAATTTCGATTCGGCGATCTCTCGACCCTCGGATTCGACCGCCAAGGAGCTTAAGAATTTCAATCTGCGGTCAGAAGGGTGTCAGCGAAGGGTGGATAGAGACGACCCCCGTAGTACCGTGCCCCTTTAGGGTGCGACGTGATTTCATTGCAGCCCCTTTGCCGCAGAGATCAAGTTAAAAAATGATCCTTTGCGGTAAGAACCGTGCCAATTGTTTTCTCCATTGGGCGAAGGAGCTAATGGAGAGATCGATTTCATACAGTCGACTGACAATGAGACTGTCCAAAAGAATTAATATTTCTAAATACATACATATTTTTATTTCTAGACAAGAGAGATTGATTGATTGATTGAATCGCTATTTATTTGGTTCTCTGGGAGGGGTTCTTTGGTTCTCTGACCTCCTCAAGCGCAAGACCATAGGATATATTTAAATACAAGATTGTTGAACAAAAGAATAAAAAAATACAAAAATGTAAATAAACGTTTTTAGAAAGAATAAAAATAAAATACGATATAATATGCGCGCGCGCGCGTGTGTGTATGTGTGTGTGTAAAAGAAAAAATAAAAATATGAATAATTTATTAAATGATATATATAGTATATGTACAAATAGAATAAAACAAAAAACTAACTTACAACATTCTTACACAATCAAAATGTACAATTAAAATGAAATGAAAATCATTATTACAACTAAGATATAGCTTAAAGATAATGATGATAATGAATTGTCATTTATTTAAAGCGAGAGAAAAAGAGAGAGACATCATGCACAGTTAATACAATTGAACATTGTAAAGAGAAGAAATGGTGTAAAAAAAAAAGAAAATATATATACTTTGTGATATTAAAATTTTGTGATTTAAACTTCTTTTGAAGAAATATTAAGAAATATTTTCAAAATGTAATGGTCTATAATAGCTTAATACAAAATATAAAATTAAAGTACACACAGAATTAAATGTCCAACTTTATAAATAAAAATTTACGAATATTGCTTATTTCTTCTTTGTCTAATATTTAGGTAGCTATTAGCGCATCAGTAATCACCGTTATTTAGCGCGCGCGCGCGCGCGTGCACAATGCACCATGGTAATCCAGGAAAAGTAAGGACTCGGGAGGAAAGAGTGAACCTGGTCGAAATGATAGCAGTTATCGGAGGTAGCCAACTGGCCTGTTGCTCACTGACAAGCTGAATTTGCATTTCCCTTCTTCCATCTGTTGAATTACGGATTAATTCGTAAAAATAATTACAGCAAAGATGTTAGCATTTTAATACGATAATTACTTAGGTTTTTACGATTTATCATATCTTCCTCGAGTAACTATTTTCCATTTTTATATTATTTTTATATTATCTTGTACAAGTTTATCAAATTATTCTCAATTCGCATTAAAATATTACGATTTTCATCGGATTATAGAAAGACTCCCTTGACATTTCTTGCAAATTTTTAGCTTTTTCATTTGAACGCTTTCGTTTTTTAATTTTGAAAAAACCTTCAATAATTGATTTACTCTACCAGAAAATTTATAATATCAAAATTTATAATATCAAATAATACTCAATTTGAGTTGTTTTTAATCATCAAAACTCAATTGTTTTTAATCATTTCTATAGATTATCACTACTTATAATAATATGTCATTGATTAAACTAAAACAATAGAGTTAATTTAGTTCAAGAAAATTATTCAATTTAACTCAAATTTAGTTTATTATTTATTAAACACTATTCTTTGGGCCGCCTCTAATTTGGCTCATGTAGTGTTTTTTATTTAGTATTTGGAATGTAGAATCGTGTAGAAAAGGAATTATGTGCTGAGGGAATCATTCAAAGTTATAGTGAATCATTATTTTTCAGAGTGAAAATCGGAAAATCTATATATCCTCATATAAGCCATAAATTGAGTGAAAAATCTTATATGAAGATATACAGATTTTCGTTTTATCTCGAAAAAAATCTTGAAATGTATATTCTTACCTTGATCTCGAACTCGAAAATCTTGTCTTGTCTCAAAATTCTCGAAAATTTTGACAATTTAAACAAGAGCGGATCCAGATAATTATTCTGGGGGGGGGGGGCGATATGACAAAATGTAAATATTTATTTATTATCGATATTTTCGTTATTTTTACTTATTATTGATGTTATTATCGTTGATGTTATTTTTAATATTTTTTAATTATTTTATTATTTTATTATTTTATATTTATTATTGTTATTATTAATTACTATTACTATCATGAAATATAAATTATTTATGATATTCAGCTTTTTATCCTGGCTGAGGTAATATTTTTTGCAATAAGTTCTTTATCGAATTAATTTAGAGGGGAATTATTTCATATATAGGAATGTCCGAATGTTTCGGCGTCTTATATTTATATTATTAGCGTCTCAGATCAATCGTAGTTAATGTCCGAACATTTCGGCGCACAGTCATATCTGAGATAATTAAATTTAAAAATTAAAAATATATTGTATTAAATATATATTGTATTCCTAACATCTAACTTTGACGGATTACTGATGTTCTTTCTCATATTTATGTATATTATATTTTATTTTATTTTCAAACCAAATTTCAATTTTTCGTTTTCACATGCATTTCAAGGAAATATAAGAAAAGTAATATGATTGAAGAAAGTGTTCAATCATTGTGAGAAAGTAATTATAAGAGGATTTATAGATTTTCTAATTTTCACTAAAAAAATAACGATTTGCCATAATTTTGAATGATTGCCTCAGCACATAATTCCTTTTCTATGTAATTCTACATTCCAAATTCTAAATAAAAAACTCTACGCAGACGGCCCAAAGAATAATATCTGTTTAGAGCATATGTTAATATAGACGTGGTTTACTTTAAACCTGATCACAGAAATAGATTGATTATATTTTAATCATCATCGTCATCATCATCATCATATTCATGAAAGAAAACAATTCGAAGATTAAAATTAATTCGAAGGATTTGCCATTACTCCTTTAATATTTAATTGTGTATGACGAGCATGATTCGTGAATGATTCATCTTCGATATATAAAACGAGTACAGATTTTATTTTGAAGTTGCCGATTCAGCTGGAGGCTGCCGTAGTTTTGAAAATTCCAAATGAAATTCGCGCGATTCTCTAAACAATTCCAATAGCCACGGGCTGTAAATCGCGTGACCATCTAACCGCCGAATTCTTTTCTCCAGCGGCGTGAAAGCAATGACCGGAGTAGAGACGCTCGCGTGTCGCGCGAACACTTCTGTTTAACCATCCTTTCACACGTGAGTAAACAAATAGGCGAATAAAGAGTAGTCGCCGCATCGATGCGCGTGTCCGGCAAACGCGGACCGCCGAATTTTTAATGAGATACGAGACGCGAGAAAGTCTTATTATACTGTAAGCGCGCGTATTGTGTTGTGCATAATGCGTCACCACATGTAATCCCATTTTTATTCTTATGCACCATGATATCCATTAATTGTTCTCTCACGCTATATTTTCTATTGTGGTTTTTTAGTATAAAATATGTGACATTTTTTTTATTTTTATAGAGAGTTGGAGAGGTGTAAAGAGAGAGAGAGAGAGAGAGAGAGAGAGAGAGAGAGAGAGAGAGAGAGAGGAGGGGAATGAATGCTACCGGAATTGTCATTATTTTTTTTTATACTAGTAGAACGTTGTACTAACTTTATAGATCCGTATAAATTTTAATTGTGAAGTTAACACGCCATTTTATTAAATATAAAAAAAAATAATAACAGTCCCAGTAGCATTTTTCACAGTTCTTTATCAAAACATTCGTATTTTTTATATTATGAAAACAAAATGAAAATATATATGTTAATTTCGTGAATCTTGCACGACATTTCCCCTCTAAAGTACAAGAGAAAATTAAATTAATTATTTCCTTTTAGCTAAAATCTCATTAATTCTATTCGAGTTGTATGCAATATATGTAATTTGAAAACAAAATTCTATAACAATTATCAATTGTAATATATCTTAAATATAGAAGACAGCACGACACTTGAAGAAAAACTTGAAAATCAGAAATGTGTAAGGTGACTATTAGGATTATGTTCAAAAGTAAATGTTATATTTTTCCTTCTCTATTTCGATTATTTTTCTGATTAAGGATCGAATATTTGAAACTCAATTTCATTTGAACTGTTATACGTAGTTAGTTAATGAGTGTTCTGAATGAACATATTAACCATTGAAAGAAAAATGTTTCTCATTGAGTACTTCTATAGTAGAGCAAATATACAGAAACATAATCGTACATTCTGTAATAAAAATGGATCTAAAAAAATTTCAAGCGGAATTACATTTACAAGGAAAATCTCGCGAAATATCAAATTCTGATTTTATGAAATTTTATATGATTTTAATGAAATTTTTGTATACCTATATGTTACATAAATAGATGAATTTAGAAAATTTTAGAAAATATTAGTGCAGAAAAATGGTTTTAAGGGGTAAAATAACTTTTTATAGATAAAGCGGCTTTCTTTTAGCTTTTTCCATTATTTTAAAAACTATTCAAGATATTAAAAAATGTTTTATACAAAAGTTTTATAATTAAATTTCCTCTATTCATTCACGTTAATAATTTTTTTCAAAAAAATTTTTTTTAATTTTTGAATCCCTTTCCTTTGATAGTTAATGCGTGATATAAATTGACGAGTCTTAAATATTCAACTTTAATTAGAAAAGTGAAATGAAAGAGGGAAAATATAACAGTTTACGTTCAACACAATAATTCGTAATAGTTACTTTATACCTACATTTGCTTATTAATGTTATATTCCTTAATATCTGGCGTTTCAATTGAAAAGAAATTTGTTAAAGTATGTTGACATTTTTATACATATTTTATACACAATGTGGTATAAATTACGTGACTAAAACGGTTTAAAATGACATCGAAGAATTAAAATCCAAGATCGAATAAAAACTCTTTTCTCTTATTTGTGTCATTTCTTATATTATTCATTTTGTGATTTGGAAAGAAAAACAAAAAAATATTGTATACATTATTCACATCATTTTCATGTTAGCATGCAGTATTAACAAAAGCTGCTGCAATAAATTAATTGCCAATAGCGCCATCAATCGCGATCAATTGAAATCTCTCAACTCGAGCGTGGATAGCTCCGTATATCGTCGAAGAGGAAGAAATGCAGAACAGCTAAATGCTGAGAGCAAATTGAGAGTGCCATTTGTGAGTGCTCCCAACGCACCATGCTTCACATTCAGCCTTCTTCCTTCTTGCGAGGCGATCCACCTTAATTAATGAGTTTATCGGGAACTCTTGTGGGAGTCGGTCTTGTCGCGTAACCACCCTCGGGGACGGAAAAAGACTCGGGGGTGAGGGTATATACATAAGCGGATACCGTGCCGCTGCTGCCGTTGATGTCAGGGCCCGGAGGAGGGTTCTCTCTAGACGAGGCCACTCACTTCGTCACTCCCCGCCATTTTAATTTCGCGAAGAAACTTTCTAATTACGAACTTTTCTGATTAATCACAGTAATTAATTAGTAGCCCTCGCGGAAAAAGGGAAAATACGAACCTCCGGGATATAGATGTGCCCCCTTCTTCTCTTTCCTCCTCCTCCTTCTCTGTATCCTCCTTGCAGTTTGCGTTCGCGTTCTCCGAGTAACTTTTGGTTTAGTCTCTTCCCTCTTTCTCTCTCTTCTTCTCTTTAATTTTTATGCTTTTTCCCTCTTTCTTCGATCTGTCTTTCTTCTTCTTCTCTTTTTCTCTTTGACTTCTCTCGATTTTATTATGTCACTATTCTATTTCTTTCACATCTCTCTGATACATGTACGTTCTTCCTTTCTTTTTCACTCATTGAAATCTTCATAATTGAATCCTTAAGCTTGTCTCTCTTCGCCGTTTGCGCGACACGCATTTTATACTTAATTTGCGTCTCCCACGCGATTCTGCTCATTTTATCGAACCGTTGACTTTGATGGATTCATTCGAACACTTTATTCACTTTTGCTTTATTCGCGGCATCTTAAATCGTTAATTATAAGTGCGACGCGCGCGCAGAAGACTAGCACGCTAGAAGAGAGAATTATGAAAAGAGGGACCATCAGGAAAGCAGAGAAGAGGGGAGACAGCGATTAATGTCCGCCAAAGCGTACGTCGGGTCGGTGATTAATTTACGGAAACGCGCGTCTTATCTCGAAAGTTGCGCGACGCCGTGCGCTCTTTATTTTTAGCAAATTTCTCCGATTAACGGGTCTCAGCGCTTTTCGTTATCGTTCGCGAACTTGCGCCGGCGGGACCTCCTGGCGCCTCTCTCTTCGAGAGAAGAGGAGGACGAACTTCGAACATCGATTTACTTCTGTGAGTAACTCCCGATTACTTTCCTAATAAAAACGCAGCGCCAGGAAAATCCAATGATGGACGGCCGCTAATGCGGAAGGCGGAGCAGATTGTCCGAGACGCATAAATTAAGACGATCTTTAAAAGGAGCTCTTTTTATCATTATCAATATCAATATTTTTATGAGATAAATACGCGTATTTCAAGCAATTCAAAGTTGAAATGATAAATATCACAAAATATCATAAATTAAAATTTGTGATGAGTTTTAAAATATGCGAATGAATAACAGAACTAAATCCTTTGTTTCGTGTAAATAAAAAAAATGTTAATTCGGAACTTTAGATATTGATACTACAAATATTAGAGGATAAGAAAACAAATTGACTTTCGTTACGATTTTCTAAACTAAAAAAGTGTCCTCGGATTAATATATTTACAAGTATATCTATTCACAAGTATACCTAAAATTTGCAGCTGCACTCGCGCAATGCACTCAAGTTTGATTGACCTTAAACGCTTTTTCGACAATACACTGGTGTATAGCATATTCGGCTTTTTTCCAATATTTTTTCAATACTTTTTCCGTTGTTTATAACTTTTTTATTAATAGAGATACATACAGAAACATGTTTGAAACCGAATATTCCTTAATGTTTAGCTTTTTAATTGAAAAAAAGTTTAGAATATGTTCATTTTTGTGAAAGTTATAAACAATCAAATTGAATTGAGTATGCCATTAATTTATTGTTTCAGTATTAAGGTGTTTAAGAGTTAAAAGTTAGTCCGATGTCGAATATTCCTCCGCTTTTCTTCTTTCTAGTTAGTCCGTTCAAATTATACAAAATGATTTTTAAAAGAAAGGAAAATTAAGAATAGGAAAGAACGTAATTGCTATTTGTTTAAAAATTATTTAAAAGTCAGCGGCGAGTATTCCTTAGCTTTTCTTTTTTTCGTTTAATAAAACGTTTTGATTGGCTCAGTAGGACTTTGCTTCTCGATCATTACTAGCAAAGTTCGCGCGCCAGGTAGCCGATGACTCAACAATATAATAAAGTATAGTGTTCCGCGTAGACGGTTCGGCTATCTCGAGAACAAACAATTATTTCAATAAATATACCCGTGTGAGCGAACGCCCTAATGCAGATTCTCGCTTTCTTGGAGCTCATCCAAGAAGGATTAAATAATGATTCCTTACATTCAACCACGTAACACGACAGATTACGTTGCGAAATGCTACCTGGATGTTTATTAGCGGCGGCTATATGTACCTAATGCGGGCCGAGACCCCGCAACTGTAACTATATCTACATTCCGTGACTGGTTCTAATTCAGAAATTGCTGGTTTCTTAACAGTCGTGATGGCACGGTCAAATCCACTTTGATTTTATCGCACAGTCTGGGATGCATCAAGTAAGTCTCTGTATTATAATACAAGTATTATTTTCTATAATTTAAAAAAATTACAGAAATAAGAATGTAAATAATTTTTAAACTAATAGCAATTGCGATTGCTACCCATTTTACTTTTAATTTCCCTAGTCTTGATTTTTCTTTTTCTTAAAAATTGTCCTGTAATTTTGATGCTCCGAATTTTACTTCTTCAAAATTTCTCTGCTCAAATTCTTTAACTTCGACAGGAAGTCTCATTTATCGAAATTCAATCACTTGCACAACCAGAAACAGCCGACGATTTCTTCGAGCGTTGCTTCGGAGGACAAGTATCGCGGAATCTTACGTTCGAGTGTGGTGTATATTCACTTCTATATTTTTCTCCCTCTTCACCCGTTCATGGGATCATCCCCCGTCGCCGCCCTTCCGTTCTCCCCGGGTGTTGTACGATTGCCGAGTCATCGTGTAATGACGTGCCGGCTGTCAGATCTCGCGAGAGGCGAGGCGGCACGATTCGAGCCACGAAACGATCGGCATCGCCGGTCCGAAGAAGACGAAGAAAAGGATCGGACGGAGGCCGCGGATAAACGTGAGCGAGACGGAGATCTAGAAGAGGTGAACGCGAGTGAGACGACAAGATCGAAGGAGGCGAACCTCCTAAGGACTCAATATCTCGGACGTCATCTCCGAGGCAAACCGGACGCATCAGACGCAGCTTCTCGGAATTCTCGCGAGGACCTCGCATTTCGAGGCCGCAGAAGATCGATACAGTTATGTACGAGCGAAAGACGATCCGTTTTATCTGGCATTCTACCTCTCGGCTTGGATTGCACTCGATTAGCATTCGGTTTTCAATTTTCATTTTTATCTTGTCAGCTTTATACATTTCGTAAAATAACTGTACCCAATACAGTCCGTCTAAGCCATTTTTGAGCTCAACATTGAAAATTTGAAATAGTCAGTAGTGATTGTCAGGCTTAAAATAGAAAACAGTTTTAAAAATTAATTGAAAATAAGAGACATTTTCAATACTTACATGAGTACAAGGAAGATTTAATTATCCATGTAACTACAAACAGTAAATAGACCATATTGAGTGTAATTATTTTATATTATTTTATATTATTTGTAGTATCGCTATATTTGAAGTCATTCTCGAAAGGTCTTTAGATTTGGAATAAGATATACCTATAATCTACTGTAAGTTCTACTTCATAAATCTACTCTCTTTGTATCCTCTTGGCTCGTGCGGAGCACAAGAATATAAGATTTTCTTCTGATTTTTTATTCAGTCGACAATGTCCTCAACCATTCCATTCGGAATGTCTAAACACCTTTAAACCATTTTTTGCCACGTGGAGCGTTTCTAATTTAATCGGAGGCGTGTCCAAAGATCGGATTGTGGTATTTATGTCTACGAACGTATTGTACGCACGTCATCGCTATTACGGGTGATCGTTTCCAGAGGTCTCTTGGAGAGTACGTTTAGACTGTCAGATACGTCAATAAAATTAGAATAGGATTATGTGCTTCCAAGATCGCATACAGACAGTATAAGTGAGTAGAAGAATCAATTATTTATTTTCTTATAACTTCCATGTAATTTAATTTACTCGATTGTTTTTTCTTTGACCTATATTATATGTATACTTTAAAAAGAAACATATATATATATATAAACAATATAATATATTATAGGACCGTATATGTGACAACACAAATTATAGAAATCAAAGCCTTAAATGTTTAGCTAGCTCTTAATGCTTCTATGATTCTTATGTGAATTTATATACTATGTATGTAATCCCTAGAAATGTGCGCCGAAATGATTTTTCGCTAACTCTGCTAAACTACCTCAGTAATATTAAATTGACTAGCAATTTACAGCAATTTATATCAAGTCATGCAAAACAACGATTTATATATATATATATATATAAATTGGTTCAACCTGTTCTTCTAAACGCACATTTGTCACACTCCGATTCGAACATTAAAATTATATTTTAACTCTGACAATGAACTAAAACGACGTATTAATATAAATGTAATTAAATGACGTATTTAAATAAAATACTTTTTATTACCCACTCTAGACTTATAATCCTAACGATATACAACATCGTGATTTGTATAGATGCAATCCAACACAAAGTGAGTCGCTCAATCCGATGGCACGTACTTTTCTCGCGCCGATCGCTCACGAGAGGGTGTCATACGAACTCTCGAAAGCGAGTCCGGGATGAGAAAGAAAGAAAGAAAGAAAGAAAGAAAGAGAGACACAAATATAGATACGAACGGATCGCGTCCGAGGAGTCACGATAATTCGTGTGATCAAAGCGACCGACTCGGTGGTGTCTCCCGCGCTGGCATCTCTTCTCACCTTTAATAAAGCTATCTCGCATCTCTAATATCTTCTCGCGCCAACGCGCGAGAGGTAGACAAAGACGGATGAGGAACGTTGAGGTGGTGGAGAAGGAGGTGGAGGCGATGGCGAAGGAGAAGGAGGATCCGGACAGGACGGAGGAGGGAGCGGATCTCGAGGCTCTTTGCTCGCTGCCCCGACACCTTTCTACAACGAGGCCTTGTTCGCCAGGAGAAAAGACACGTCAGCCGACACCACGTACACACCTCGTCTCTTCGGGGCCATCGATACGACCAGAATTCTACTCTCTTTCTCTATCTCCGTCGATCTCTCTCCTTCCATCATAACAATTTTTATTTTCGTAGTCCATACTCTGGTACCATGCTGTCCTCTCGCGCTCTCTCTTTCTCGCGTCTTTCCGTTTCTCTCTGTGGCTGTTTCTCGGAGAGATACCAGCATACCGCTAGATGCAAGAGACTCACGAAGATATTACACTTACTATCTCGCAGCCACGCGGCGATGCTTATCGGCGACCGCCGTCAATTAAGCAATTATCGCCACCTCCGCCGATGCTAGGACTCCGCGTATGCTAGGTCATGCTGCCGCGTTGTTCCGCTTGTTTCACGAAGATACGCTTACATGCGCTACGATATAAACGTTAATGAACAACTTGGTGTTAATAGGAACGTGTTGTTTTCCTATCGGTCTTCGTCGTTTAATCAAAGCGCGAGGCATTACATGGCGTTTAACGTGCGGAACGACGATCCACGACATAGGGGTGGTCGCTACATTCCAAGACTCGAAAGCGCTGGAAAGTCGAATCAATCAACGAGAACGATGATAGCGGGGAATGCGATCCTTGCGGCGACGCTAAACGCAAATCCTTGATGAACCATAATGACGCTGGACATTGGAGACTCCCGCTATCTTCGCGGTCTAAGAAGATTCTTATCGATGTCCAGTGTCAATTGAGCGATTAGGTGACTATCGTACTCAATGCTGGCAGTCATAGAAAGAGCCTTTGATACTTCAACGTGCTTATAAAGTACTTGCTGTTCGATATATATAGTTAATTAAGCCTGGGAATTAATATTTATTTATTAAATGTGGCGATGTATTTTGAAAATTATTGCTTACAATAATGTGCATAATATCATCGATAACAATTTATATATGATATATTTATATAATTCAAACCGTAATAATTAAAATAAATCTTGACATAATTATTTAGCACTGTGCTGTTTTTCAATAGCACAACGACATAAAATAGCGCGAAAGGCATTAAATTATTCTGTACGGTTCTATATATGTTTACAATTCCCTTCCTCATGGCATATTCAATTTCTGATAACACCACCTCCTCGACCACGAGGAAAATCGTTTCATATCATCGCAAGATGGCTTCGCCTTGCATCGCATTTCGCTTCTCTTTCTCTTTACTCTCTTCTTCGTCTTTCTCTGTGCCTTACCTGCCACTGCAGGCAGCCACACCAGACCTATATACATGTAAACGAATTCACATAAATTTACTGACTTCCGCTCTGCATTCAGTAGCGCAGAACACGTCTCGAAGCATCGATATATTGGGACGATACTTCCGGCAATTTTCGAAATTCCTATCTACGATAAAGTCATTGGACTGGTATGATAAATATCATTTTGCCGTGCATCGGTCTTCTCTATTTGCTTATCGCTATATACCAAATTTAAATATCGCCATCTATGTAACTCAGTTTTCCAGAAAATATCAAGACATTTTCATAGAAAAATTTGCTTTCTTTATTGTTTTAAACTGCTTAATCAATCGCAAAATCAATATAACTAAAATATTCCTAAATATATTTTAATTTTAGGTTAATCCTTTTTTGTTAAGTTAGACTGCATGCTGTGGGGCACTTCAGGATAAAATATTTCGTCCACAAGCCAGGTATTCCAAAAATAAACCCCTGAGAAAATGCAATGACAAATCGTTAGCAATGAGATAGGGGATCAACGTTGAAGTTTCACGGAGGCATTCACAATAATTAATCGACAATAGAGCACTCTGGATTTCGTGGGTTCCTCCTGGGGTGCGTGAGGACCCCCACCGTGGTTCCGTCTTCTTCCGTTATTTATGTTCTAGAATCCGAAGAGACGGTGAGGTCTCGAAGCATCCCCCGCTTTATCTCTAAGAGACTATAATTTCGATGCTGCTACCGACTAATTAAACAATTATTTAGATATATTTTATAATTTTTTGCCATTATTATTTATTGTTTAAGAAAAGAAAGGGTACTTTCGAGAATAAAATATTGTATGAAAACTATCGAAAAATCAAAAATCAATCTGATCTATTTTACATAATTGTTTAAAAGCTTCAAGCTTAAATATCCAACAATTGCTTATTTTTTTTATCTTAAGTATATTTTTTACTCGATTTATAAAAAGTATTATATTTTATTTTGTTTTGTAAGGATTATTCGGAAATAAGATAAATTTATAAAATTATACAATTAGTACTTATATATATATGACATAAATGTGATTTATGGCGAAAGACACAGAGTTATCTAAATTCTCATATTTCTAGAAATTTTCTCTTAGTTATGTATACCGATCTACCAAAAAGAGAACAGCGCGCTTAAATGCTTTTAAGGACATGAATTATTCAAATGCCTGCACCTTACTGCAGATGCGATAATAATAATTGACGATGTTGAATAACGATAATTGTTCGCTATCTTATACATACATAGCTATAATAATAACAATTATTATGTGCCTTATATAAACACATGGAATTCTCATAATCCTCAATAATAAATGTGTATCATTCAAATTTTCATTTAAGAATATTCTTCATGATTTCGAGTCACATCTCAAAGAGTCACGTAACGTGTTTTCTCCAGCCACTGATACCTGTAACAGAAACATTTCAACAGATTTGTGAGATATACAGATTCAGCATAATCGTATAGCATACGAAAATAGCAAAAATTAAAGCTCAAAAAACATTGTCACACGAATATTAACTAAATATTGCAAACATAAAATAGAAAAAAAACTTTCGGAATAAAGATAAAAATGAATAACGATGTCTAAAGGATCTGACGAAAAATCTAAAAATATATTTTCAGAGAAATAATTTCACTATATAAAATTTAGATCGCGCGTTTGATTCGTTGCGTGACTACGCTCAGGCCGATCTTCCTCGGTGTTAACATAAACGCAACTACCGGAAGAGCGAGCTGAGTAAACGCGCCTGATCTGCATCGCAAGTGCGAGAACCGCAGTCGAGTTGTACGCCACGGTGGGTAGGTCGTATCCACGGCATTTCCTCCTCCCTCCCCCCTCTCTCTCTCTCTCTCTCTCTCTCTCTCTCTCTCTCTCTCTCTCTCTATGACCGTCACTGTACGGCGGTGGCGGTGGCAAGCATAACAGGGTGGACGTTTAACATATGAGTGGCTACCAGTGTTATTAATGCGGCAGTAGCGTCGTGCTCGGTTTCTTCTCGGCGAGAGCCCACGTACTGGGCCTTAGATCCCAGACGGCGTATGGCCGGGACTAGGGGCCACCCGCGGGTCCTACGGACGCACACAGGAGGAGAGAAGGAAAGGCCCCGGCCTCTGCCCGCCAGGCAGCAACGCGGGATGGGGTATGGTAACACGACACTCGGAAACCGCGGCACGACCGACGTCGTGCAACGGCCTCGAACCATCCCCAAAGGAGTTATGCCTTCCTGCCGGCACGCCGTCTAATTAATATGTGCTTAGCCCCGGAATGCTGCTCGTGTCTTTGGGAGCTACGCACGTTCACGCTTTCCGGAGGCGGCGGGAGGAAGGGAAGATCGGAACGCGTTTCTCGAATGTTGGTCTAGATGTGATATATGTAGTATCTTAAAGATATAGTAGTACTGATTTTGTACTTGCTAATAGGCGTGCACGAAAAAGTATTTTAATGTATTAGGTAACGCTATTAAGGAATTATGCGATTTTAAAATGAATGCGATAACGTATACAAAAAAATTAAAAAATGAAGTTGTGTGTATATAATTAAAATTGGATAAACTTCTCTCTCTCTCTCTCTCTCTTCAACGTTTTTTGACAAACGATGGCTCAGATATCAATGGATAGTAAATCAAATTAACTCTTCTATATTCATTTCTACTAATGTAGATTAACTTTAATCTTAGTTTAATTTAATTTCATCTATTTCTAAAATTAAAAAAAAAAGATAGAGAGTAAATTGAACCGAGATTAAAGTTAATCTACCTTGCTAGAAACATTAATAGCTTTAAGAAAGTTGAGTAAGAGACAACTTTTCTTTTCCGTGCGGAGTAAAAACTGAAATTTTATATTACTAAAATAATTCAACGCGATACTTCTTAAAATATATACTTATAATTTAAATTAAAAAAACAGATTGATAAAAATTACCATAAAATTGTATGTTGGAAACTTTTGGCAGCCACTGTATACATCTTAATATGTATTACTTAAAACGCTGCTTCTACCCAACGATTCATGCCCGAATCACGTGCAATTTACCAATCGGGCGCACGTGGGAAAAATTCGACGTGGGTGTGCCCACCTGTTCCATGTGTCCAGAAGAGGAAAGAAACAGCTTGCCTCCCTCGTATCCGCCTCGATCGCTCGCGCGAGTGGACATATAGGCAAATCTTTCGCGCTCGGTCAGGACATTAGGAGCTCTCTGGCGTCCGGAGGATTATAAATCCTTAATACAGATCGGCACGCGATGCCCGGCTCGTTAGGGTGATGCATGGTCGACTCTGGTGTCCCGTGGTGTACGGTAGCCGGTACCAATACGCGTGTACACCACCGTACCGCCGCGTGCACGCACACACGCGCGACATTCGGTTCCTACGGGAACAACTGACACCCACACGCATCGGTGGACGCCAGGTAATAATGAGAGATCGGAGATATGGCCTGATATTAATTGTGCGCATCGAATGTGGCCACGGCTGCTGCGGCTGGACCGCTGCATCCGCGCCGTAGAGGGAACAGGCTATCGCGCTACCGGCTTACACCGATCCTTCGACGTGATATGTGCGATATACGATACGGGAACGAGCATAGTGGACCTGACCTCCCGATCCTCTCGCCTCGGCGGCGGTCGTGAAGGAAAAACACGCGAAAAAGTTTCCTTGAAAAATTACTCATATATGATTCTGATATATCGTCATATCATAGAATATTTATCCAGTATCTATAACTATGATTTACATTTAGGCCACGGCATATCTGTAATAGGTGAACTTACTTATCCTGTAACTTCTGTAAATTAAACAAAAACACCTATTATATAAATCGGAGACGATTTAAACGCACGATATAAACATATATATATATATATATATATATAGCCTATATGTATATCTAAGGAATGCCTCAACTAAATGTTTTTCACAACTTTGATAATACTTATCTTTATTCTCGCCAATGTACAATAGATTATCTTGTCAACAAGGACCGAAAAAAAAGTTAACATGAATAAATACCTACGTTTAGTTCATAGGAATTATTTAATTCAAATATTTATATAATATATTGTATATTATATTTAAGTTAAATATATGTTAGTCATATCAATATATTATTTGTTTAAATGACAAATATTTGCTGACAGCCCATGATCTGCAATTAGTTAAATCAACTAACATTTTTTTTAGAAACAGTAACTTTTTTTCTGAGTGTAGAGCTTTCTCATCCATTTCTCGTGATAATGTTTATGTTTCTGAGCAGCACATTGAACATTTAAAAATTAAAAAGTTGTGCTTGTGCTTTCAGGGAGTAATCATGATTGTATAATATAATTACATAAGCATGCAAAGAGATATTGTTTGTCATTGTAAATTTTCATATTATTTTAAACTTGAAATTGACGGAATAGCACTACCTACAATTTATTCTTCATCTTTTTCTAAGGGAATCCTAAATTGTGTATTATCGATTAAACCATATAATTTTTGTATAACAATTATTTTCTTCTTCTCTTACTGATTTAAAAATCCTTTTCCAGGATTAAAGTATACGCATTGATACATGTCTATGAAGTGAAGCCCAATGCTGAGAATGACAAAAAATTTCGAAATTGAGATCTTTACCATTTCTTAATCTAATATAGCGTTCCAGAGCTATCATAACAACATTTGCTTCATATAAAAGCTGTGCAATCTGTACTTACGAAATAATCCATAATAGTAGTTTGCATGAAGCGTGGATTCTTAAAATTGGATTTGACGTCTAATTAAAACGTAATTGTTATACAAAAATTTATATGTATAGTGATATGCGCGAGTGAGATATTGATGTAGCAATGTGTCAATAACACGTAAATCATTTGTAAGTATTATTTTCAATATGTTACTAAGGATCCGT
>Ga0157363_1001084_pt1 | contig 22104 bp, 10 predicted proteins | sample AttsexASBM1_FD_111477 | JGI IMG/M metagenome (GOLD analysis project Ga0157363, IMG submission 111477) | Fungus gardens microbial communities from leaf cutter ant in Ribeirão Preto, State of São Paulo, Brazil - Atta sexdens ASBM1 | ecosystem: Host-associated > Fungi > Mycelium > Unclassified ... | reverse complement strand
TAATCTATTTCTATAAGGAACAATTATATTACTGCTTTTCTTATTTTGTAGATATATATTAAAAATTTAATTTGTTTTTTAAAAATTTAATTTTTATATATGCAAAGATAAACTTAAGATACTCTAATATATTTTAGTAATACATACATTCGGTAAGCCAACAGAAGTGATAATAATTTGTTCATTTCGATAAAAAGGTTCAAAGTGTTTATCAAAATATTCCCTCTCAATGCGCGATCGAGAATGCGGAGATGCCCACAATTCCACAGGATCTGTAGTAACTTTCATGTATTTTATTCCATGTCCCAAGCCAACAATCAGTAGGAAGCCAAGGAAAAGTATTAACCAAGGTCGAGAAGCGCAAACTGTAAAAGAATATTAGTCATTGTAGACAAATATGAAACAATATAATAATGTCATAATCTAATTTTATGTAAATTATATTATAAAATTTAAATTATATTACCTGTTCCCCATTTGCAGAAAAATTCTTGCAAAAATTTGTCAGTACCTGCTCCAAGTTTCTCAATGAAAGTGGACTGTTCTTGATCAAAGCCAGCTGGTAACTCATCGGAAGATATAACACCTATAAAAAAATATTTATATTAAGTATAATAAATTTACGGTTTATAAATATTCGATTAAGTACCATTGTGTAGCTTAAACAATCTTGAGTGCAAAAGTGCTGTAAATTATTAATATTCTATCATTTGTAATTATAATATTATAAATAGGCTGTTAGCTTCCAGCTAAGATACAGAACATTACATTGTGTTCTACTATGTAAGATATTTGTTGAACGTAATTTAATTTCACAGTGTAACATTTTTTGAAAAGTGTTGAAAAGTTAATATTAACATTATATTGTTTTACGCTCATATTCTGCTTTTAGTGTCGAGTAGTATAACACTGTGTCACAGTTGGAATATTTTGTGTAAGACAGTGTTATACTGTATCATCTGTGTATGTTGTTGGAAAACATTCATAGTAATGTTACAAGTAACCAATTGTTGCATAATTTGAACATAAAAACATTATTTATAAAAAACTTAAGATCTAAAAGTAGACTAAGTAGACTAAAAGATTTAAGGAATAATTCTCACACAAATTCAAAAACTTCGTGTCTAACATGACTTAGTTTCAAAGATATAGGGTGTCAAAATTGAAGAAAAAATTTTGTTTTTTTTTAAATTTCAAAAATCACTCGAATTACTATATTTTGATGAAATTACTTTGCATAATATATATTCAAGTTATTTTGAAGATGCTGTTTATAGTATCATAAAAATAACTTGAATAGTTTTCGAGATTTTTGAAAAAAATAAAATTTCTTGACACCTTATTTTTTTGAAAACTAAGCCATTTCTGTCCATATCGTTATATGAAGTTTTTGTCTTGAATTTGTATAAGGAATCATCTTTTAATATCTTTTAACGTACTTATACATATATACATTCTACATAGATATAGTTCTTTAATTGAAATTAACACAAAATTATAAGAAATCAAATTTTTTTAGATTACTAAAATTATTGATTTTGTTAACTTACAGGAAACGCTTGAAAAGTAATATGTGATTTAGAATAAATATGACTAAATGTTAAGATATAAAAAAATTCTCTTCAATAATATTAGATATTTCATTCCATTAATATTCTAGATACGATAAATAAAATGACCTATACATATCTTTTAAATTTTCATTATTTTTTAACTGTTTTCATAAGTCAAGTAAATTACCTGTTTGAATATAACATATTCTATATGAACACACAAAATTTAATTTTGCTTCACTTTTTTTCAAAATCATTCTTTAATATTATTGATGAGAAATTCTTTCTTGATTAAATTTATAAACAGAACATCTTATTTATTTTCTAATTAACTATTTAAAGCCTAGAACATATACATAACATATTGTAACATGCAAAACATAAAGTATTATAAAAAAAATATACAATTTAAAAACATAAAACAAAACATATAAAATATTTGCAACACAATTTTTGTGAGCAGAGAAATGATATTTGTAAACTACTTTTCCTATTTTTAAGAAATTTATGCTTTAGAAACTTGAAAATATTTTTTTATGTTGTGTTTATAACACTTATTCGTGAATATTGTATATAAATTATAAAATTATACAGCGTAATATATTAATTATCGGAACTCGTCAAGTTCATGCTTTTTTTATGTAATAGTAATTATATAAAATGCAAACTTTTCAAGCGTCAATCTTAAGCGTTAAAAGTTTTTAGTGCAATAGATAATTATCATAATTTGTCACGTAATATAAATATGCAGTATTGCATTGCAAAAGATATGTATAGCTTAGTGCTAAAAACACTTGATAAATCCAAGTGCAAATAATTGTGAAAATAAGTGAAAAATTTGTCTAATGCGCAATTGACATCCTGGCAGGTACGATCTGCAAGGGCTGAAAATAAAGCGAAAGACAAAAGCTGTAAAGCAATAAAAAAGCTATAATAGCAACAATGACGAACACATCGAAGATAGTAGAGCTTTAGAATCGAAAAAACCTACTAGAACGCTTAGACTGAAGTGGACTGTCTTCTTGATCAGCGGCGAGGGCAATACGAGCACCATCTCCTGAGTGGTGTAATCCGGCAGCTAGCCGTCTACCCACCTGTCTTCCTACCTCTTCTCCTCGTGCAACTATACATATGCGCACACCATACATACACAACCTATAGTCTGTACTTATTTTGTATGACATAAGTATTATATCTACTTATATAAGTAGAAAATCACATATGCTTCAAGTAGTTTATATGTTTCAAGTCATAACAGAATAAAAACTCATTCCACACACGAAAAGTTATTTTATCAGTAATTCACACTTATTCACACAATCTAAATAATATCAAATAAAACTCCATATACATTAGTTCATAAAATAACAAAAAGTTAGTGCAAATATTAACACTAACACTTCTAAGAAAAAAATTTAAAAATGTGCAATAAATATTTTTCACGAGCTGAAGTGAATGACACGCATTCATCATAAAAAATTATTTTTTTTTTAAACTATACTTAAATAATTAATACGTAATATCTTGTCAATTTTATATAACTCTGTGTGTGAATATGGCTATCTTTATATTAATTTATAAACCATATTGGTAAATTGTTTTAATATTTCTCACAAAAATAATGTTTGTTTTTTAGTAATATTTGTAAACAAAATATTAATATTTTAGCATTATTTTATGTTTTTCAAAGCTTTAAATAAAATAAGTGCAAAAAAAGACCTCACAAAAAAACAAAAAATAGCAATAAAATATAAGAATAAAATCTAAGAATTATTAGAATAAATTTTAATCACATAATCAATTCTTATCTCCACCCTTATTTTACGTATTCGCTTAGAGATGATTAATAATAATAATAACACAAATTAACTACATTAGTCACTAACATATTCAATAAATTTTTTAAAAATAATTATATGCAAAATATAATAAAAAAAAATAGCTTTAATTGAAAAAACACAATTTCCATTTTCATAATTTGTTATGTTTAGTAACAATTATATATATATATGTATATTTTCATACATTGATATAGATATACATATATATAAAATATACATATTGATCTTTATTATCTAAAATATCTTCGTTTCTTTGAAGAATAAAATCAAATATTCGATGAAATATTCAGTTCAAAAAGACATATTACAGTTGGGCTGCGTTCAGAAACATCATTCAAGTGCTCCCGTGTATCGTTTTATCCTTATTATTCCAATTTAAACGAGGATAATATGATGTACGGGAGTATCTGGGTGATGTTTCCGAACTCAATCTTGACAGGAATCTCAAATGTATTAAAGTCTAGGGCAATTATTTCGAGCATTTATTTATTACTAAACATCTGTACTATTAAGTACAGTGAATGTTGTTTTCAAGCATACTGAATCATTAAGTTGTTTATTGCTTTACTCATAGTAAAATATTCTTCAGTGATAAAATCTTACAATATTTTTTCTCTAAAAAAAAAAAATGTTAATGGATGTAAACACGTGAATTTTAGTTTCAATATTATTTGAAAATTGTATCATTTTACGTTGTCAAATTGGTTGTAATACTGTGTAAAAACATATACCGTAAAAAAACATATAAATCTAAAAAAAAAATATTTTGGAAAAAGTATTATCAACCAATAATATATATCAAACTGAATAATCATCTTTAGATATTTCTTCTATTTTTGAAAGTGTAATAGAGATATTTTAAATAATAAAAATTATAAAATCCCTTTATATATACATATATTTAAAGAATATAATTTCGATATGCATAAATCGAATTAATTTCTTACCTATACCTTTCCTATGGTTGAAACACATCATTAACAGAAGAAAAAGGCAGGAACCGCATACAAAAATAATTGTCATTATAACTTCGTAACCATCATAACCAAATATTGAAAATGGCATTGGTAATGGAGGCATCGGTGGTGGTGTTGGACAACTTTGTTCACAATCTACACAGCTGCAAGCTGGCGTGTTTTTCTATAAAAAAAAAGTTAGACATATAATAATCTTTTTAATTTTTTCCTATTATGTTATTTTATTTGTACCTGATAAAAAATTATTTATAGACATACTTTTTACATGATGACAGAGTGATCTGCCAAATAAAATATCTGAATAGAATTTGAAGTTAATAGCTTTCAAGTTAATAGACATTAAAAATGTATGTAATATAAAAATGTATGTAATTTCAATTGTTCTAAACATTTATAACTATATCTATATTATTTTAAAATTAAATTAAATAATTTTACATTTTAATATCAATTATAAGATATAAAAAAACAAAAATATTTTTCATTTAAAAATATCGTTTATGACTTTAAAAACTTTAAAAACAATAATGTTGAGAAAAAATTTTGCTATATTTATTTTTTTAATTTAAAAGATCTAATATTTTTTTATAAATGTAAAAAAAATTATATTTAAATATTCAAATTTTGGATTCTATGATATATATAAAAGTTATATTATTTATGCATATGTTTTATTAAATTTATTAAATGAAGGATCTATCCCATAGAGATTTAAAGTAAAAAAAATTAAATAAAACAGCTTGTTTAATCTTAACCAATGAATATTACATATACATATACTAATATAATTGACTTGTTTATTTTGACTACTTTACAATTAAATTCCAGAATGATAAAAAATATTAATATGCGTCCATCAGCAAAGATTCTAAATTAACGTTTATAAATATTTTTTACATATATTATATAACTGATTGTGAGAACTTGTTAGACTTATTTATCTTTTGATCGTTAAATCGTAGAATGATAAAAAATATAAAAATCATGCGTTAATAAAAATCTAATAACTTGCATTTTTGTTTTGTATCATTGTATATTTGAATAATTATAATCTATTCTCTTTTTTTATAACTAATTCGATGTAAGACATAAGGTAACAATTTTTTTAGAAAACTTATATTCACAATAAAAGTGATTTATCAATATTTAGCAGATTCTTATAAATGAAAAATTCACAGCAAATGAATGCATAGTTTGCTTATTTTTTTATGCTGTAATATATAGATGATATTTGAATTATATAGATTTTAAAAAGCATTTTCGCATATATTATTGTAGACATATAAAATGTATCATATAAAAATATATACATATATATATATATATATATATATATATATATTTATACATATACATTTTTAAAAATGTAATACTAACGTTCAATGCTTTGTTGCATGGTGTGATTGGAGGATCTAATGGCGTAAATGATCCGACAGGATTATCAGTATTTATATATGTAATTTGGAAAGGTATAAAAATATTATTCTCCGCATCACCCATAAAGTGAAACCATTTCAATGGAGTACATCTACTCGCTCCCCATTCTCCACACATTAAATCCAATGCTAACTGCCCCGTACTCGGCACTGACACCTTATTGCACGAGTTAAATGTTCCATCAAGATATTTGTTCGTTATATATATATTTATTCCATTAACATATTCTACACCTGAAAAGAAAATCAAAATAATAAAATACGTATCAAAATGTTGCAACTATAAGATATTAAGATTATTAGATATTAAAACTATAAGATATTAGTTTTAAACATTTTTTTTAATATATAAAGATAAAATATAATAATTACCATCTGCCACACCTTTCTCCGTAACGTTAATAAATTTGCTTTGGTTAATACCGCATGTGAAATCACAAAAATGCTTTACTAAATTATCTAAGCAACTAGGGCATCGTTTTAGGAAATTTGACGCAAGCTGAATATTTGAGTCTAATGTAGTAAGTTGTTTTGTATCACAACAAGTATTAATTCCTTTGCCTTCATCTACTAACAAATGTGGACAATGCTTAGCCAACAATTTCTGTCCTTCAGAATTTAATGGTTTTGCTGGCCCATCATAAATACAATTTTTTATGTGCATAGATGCATCCGTGTAACATTCTCCATACCATATGCAATGATCATTTTCTTCACTGACAACCTATTTATAAATAATAATATGTTCAGACCTTCTTTAAATAATTTATTATTTTGTGAAAAGCAAAACAACCGATAAAATTAGCTTTAATTCTTGTACATTGAGATATTTTTCTTATACATTACAATTACATATATCTACTGCCAATAATGTACTACTATGAATATATTAGATAGTATTTTACAACGGATTAAAATATTGTTGTTTAACGAAGTTTCGCAGACTGCGTTCACACAAGGCATATATAAAGATACATATATATTATACATAAGGCATTTCCTAATTGAGTTCTTCATGACCTACGTATTAAAGTCTGATAAGATTTATTTGAGTCAATGAGCTGAATTAATGATTTAATTCGCTTAATATAAAATACAATATTGAATGAAGAACTCCAACAAAGGAACGACGATTTGTTTCTTACCTCTCAAAAGATATTCCTATACATATAATGATGTATACATAACCAGTGAAAAATTAATAAAATATTAGAGTAAATTTAAAATTAATTTGAGATAATCAAATAATATTATCAACAATATTATTTAATTATCTCAAATTAATTTAAAATTTACACTAATAGTATATTTAATTTTCTAATAAATAAGGCATTAATTAACAAAGAAAGAATGTGATGCTATTTTTAATGGAAACAAAATTAACTAAATATTTCACACACGCATGCACGCACGCACACGAAGTAGTTATTTACAATAACATTTAAATTACTTAATAAATATAATAAAAGAAATTTAAAAAATTAGAGATTGTAATTTTTCAAATAGATAAAAATTAAGTGCACATAATGATATTTGTATAAAAATAAATATGTATTTATAGACATTTTTGTTAAACATTTATTAAACACAGAAATTATTAAAATTCTCAAATATTTTACAAATATTTCTTAAAATGTCGTTTATCTCATTAATTTAAATAATTTCTTGCTTTTGTATTTTAAATTAAAAAAAGAAAATATATAAAAAAAATATATATTTTAAAAACTCAATAAAATTAATAACTTTAGTTTCCGAGGAAAAATTTGTATGTGTGTGTAATTATATTTACTTTATAGAGAATTATTATATATATTCGCTTTATTTATCGATAAGAAATTTAATTAAATTATTTTAATATTTATTAGATTTACTATTTATTGTAAATCCTAGAAAAAATATTTATTCTCTTTTATTATATTATTTTAGATTTTATTTAAAACAAATATTTATTTAACTATAAAGAGAAAAAAAAAGAAATGAAAGAAATAATACTAGTTATGCACGAAAATAAAATAGTGCACTTGTTCATTACACGAGAAATGATGTTCGGTATCAGCTCTTCGCATGAGTCATTCATTTATAAGAAGTTATGTCACGCAATGGATTTTATACTTTGAATTATACTCTGCATAAGTCGACAGAATATTTTTTAACCGTCAATAAGTAATTCGATGAAACTTACAAAAAAACCTGTGTGATTTATAATCTTATCGATTTTAATAATGTAGTAAAAAATTGTGTTCACAGTTTAATTTGCATATTTTAAATATCATTGTTAGATAATTTGTTTTGCGTAATGCATGCGCATAGAAAAATTAATAATACATTTAATATGATATAATATTCGTTATATGTAGAATTACTGAAAAAAACTAGAAAAAGCTTTGAGTAAAAAAACTTTGAGTAAAAAAAACTCTAGTAAAATCAGCTTTTACTCCGATTATAAAAATTTTTTTACTCGTATATACATTTTCTTTGTAATATTTAACTCTACATTATTGTTCTAGATGTGAAAAAAAGTTTTTGCATTCATCTAAAAAATTTTTTATTCTGATAAAGATGATTATAAACAATCAAAACTGCAGAACAATGGTTAATTCTAAATAAGGTAAGTAAGCCACAAACATGCAATTAAATCCAGTTACGAAAAAATCAATCTATTGAATCAATCAATTTATTGAACTCTGCAACAACGCAAAAATGTTGACATAAAGTTATAAAGACACAAAATGATAAATATACTGAAATAACATCGATATTAAGTATTTTAACGATATATCTCAAGAAAAATGTATTTTATACTTTTTTCAAGATTTTGATATTTTTTTAAAAAACTGATATTTCACTCCGAAGAAAAAAACCTGTTTTTTAAATCTTTATTACATAAGTTTGTACATGTATTTCATCAATAATGACATACAGTTACACAAATCTCTAAATAAGTCTAGTCTTAAGTATACTAGTCTGATGTAAGAACTAAGAAGGAATCTCATTTAAGTGGAATACTAGTATTAACAATAGCCTTGTTTCTAATCACACTTTAGCTCTTTCCTGCCGTAATGCGAATTCAGACGCTGAGAAATCAGGATAACTCTATATGAGAATAATTTCTCCGTAGGCCTAATATACATAATATATTTATTGCTGTATTATATGTATATAATATTTATCTACAATGAATTTGTGTTTATTGTGCAAAGATTAACAAGTTGGACATGTTTCTCTCTTTAATAAATTTCTAAGATCTACTTTAGAAAATTCGTGAAATTCTGATTTTTTTTTAATAATAAAAAAAAAAGAAAAGAATTAAAATCTAAAATCTTTAAGCTTTTAAAAAGTATAAAACTGAGAAAATTAAAACTCTTTTTCTCGTTGTAAGATACAAAAAGTAACAAATAAAAAAAATGTTATTAAATTAAGTCTGCTCTTTCCTATATTAGTATAACTATTAGTATAACTATAGGCATGATTCATAGCAATGACTATTAATTTTGTTAATTCATTAAATCTGTAAACCGAATATATTTATACTTTTTACTTTTTCCTCAATAGTTTCATATGCTTTTAGTTTTTATATTATCTTTACCTATTATTAGTTTAGGCCCGATTTTTTATCAATGATAAATTAACTTCTAATCTCGATTCAATTTACTCAAGTATTGTATAATATTTCAAGTTTATCTTTTTTTATACTTGTGCCTGTTTCTATCAGAGGCTTTCCACGTCAAACCGAACATCTCTGAAATATTGTTATTTTTAATTTTTGTTTAATTTACTGATATTCTACAGATAAAAATGAGACACATGTTTCGCAAAAAAAAAAAATTTGAGATTCTTTTGTGAAATTATTCACGCTTGCAGAAAGTCATAAAAAATGTCGTGCAATCGAACATTCAAATTATTATATCATCGAAATCATTAATACAAAAAAAATGCAAAGATTTGCATTCAATTTTAAAGATCTTAAATTAACGTCTATTATAAGCTGGCACAGTCACTTCAGCACAATCGAACGCGACTTATACCACATTTTTTGCTATTTTTTGCTAATTATTTGCTCTCTTCCCGACTTTTTTGCTCCAGCTGATTCGCTGTCAGCAAAGTCACTTATGGCTGTGCTAGTTTAAGACTAAAATTAGCACAGCCATAAAGAAAACAAGCAGCAAATGAAAAATCAAATACATGCATATATTTTTGTAGAGCTACTTTTTCACATACGTATGCGAAACTGCACCGTCACAGAATTTTTTAACTATACATTCCATTTTGTAATTTTCGGGGTTACTTCATAATTGAAATGGGAATATATTTTTACAAAATTTTTTAATTGGTGAATTGATGATGAAAAATATTAATAAAAATTGTAAACAAATGGAAAATGATTTATTTATATGAAAATAATAATAAATTACAAATAACCCATATAACAATTTAAGATCTTTAAAATTAGTTTCTTGAATTTTTTTTGTATGACTAATGGTTTCGATGATGTATTAATTTGAATTCGCATAAACGACGTTTTTTATGAATTTCTGCAACTTACAAACGTGAACTTCACAAAAATAATCTCAAATTTTTTTCGCGAAACACGTGTCTCATATTTTTATCTGTAGAATATACCAGAAAATTAAAAAAAATTAAAAATAACGATGTTTTAAAAGTGTTCGGTTTGATGTAGAACGACTCATCAATGTAGATCAATTCTAATCTTAATTTAATTGATTTTCCATCTATTTTTAATTCTAAGAATTAGAAAAGGATACATTGTAAATCAAATATTCAGTACAATCGAATCGAGTCTTATATTTTAAACAAGGTGTAATTAAAAGAAACATAATTGTTAACATAATTTTGTATATTTTCTAAAAATAATTTAATAAATTTCTATAAAAATTAATTAAAGCAATTAAAATAAAAGAAATTGTGCTAAGAAAGGCTATAAACTAAATAAATAAATTTTAATGTACGTAATATGATACAATTGACATTAAATAAAACATAAAAGTAAAAACAAAGATAAAAATAAAGCAATTAAAATTTGTGGAATTTTGATTTTATAAAAAGAAAGAAAAAAAAGGGAATAAAAAAATTTAAAAATTATGAGTGTAAAAAACTGAAAAGAGAGAACATTCTCTTTTTCTCTCATTTAAAAATACAGGCAACACTATATAGACAAAAATAAGTCTTATTAAATACTTTTTACACCTTTTTTAAAACATCAGCATGATTCTCTTTAAATTAGTTTCATTAATTCATTAAATATCTATGTAGACTCATTATATTTATTTTATACTTTCTCTTTATTTTAATTTTCAAAGCATGCTTTTATATACGTATATACACAAGTATAATCATCTTACATTCTAAAAAAGAAAAGCTAAAGTTGAAAGAGACATAGTTATTAAATGATATAGAGATGCTATGTGCATGTATGTCGCAATATATAAATCGTTCTTTGTCCGATAGTAAATGGTTAATTATCATTAATGTCATTAAGCACTTAATTTTATGAACAAGTAATTACATCAACTTCTTTTATTCGTATTACATATCAGCGATGAGGATTCGAAAAGGAAAGAGAGATGGAATTAACTGATTAATATTACAAGATAAATCTAGAATATTTCTCTTGTCTGCAGAGTAATATGTCGATAGGATTTCTCTTTCGAGGACGTGACAGTTTCGAAAGCGAGTAGGTTAATTCGTGGAAATCTGTTCAAAAACATCTTCCCGACCTCGACCCAAACACGAAAAACATTGATGCGTATTTCAGAATGATAAATTTTTCTCGGATAGCGACCAGAGAGAATAAATTCAATTGAACGAACTCCTTGGAGACAGGAAAAGCAGCTATAGGCTTTCTCAGCGATCAGCCGAGATGACGTCACGCGACGCGTAAGCGTCGATTCTACTTTGTTGGGGTGTGGACAGTGTATAGACAGGTATGGAAAGATGTATATAGTGCGATCTATATACCATATGTGGAAGTACATGTGTGTGTGCTCGCGTTCACGAGCGCGAGCTGGGAGCGACGAAAGCCAAGAAAACGAGCGCGATGACGCACGCGCGTCGTGCGTGTAACACGAGCGTCGTAGAAAGGATGTGGCGTATATACACTTGAGACCGTTGTCCTTACATGCAAGATTACTTACCAGGCTCACGAAGCTGGACAAAGTCAACAGAAATAATAAGGGCCGAAGAATGTTACGTGTTACAGCTGCGCCTATCAAATTTTGATGAACGGCCATGCTTGCAGTTGTAGTCGTTACTCTAGTCCAGTGCATGGCGTTAATACGTTTTACACCGCCCGCTGAATTCGCTTTTCTCTGTTATCAAGCGCAATACACTTAACCTCAAGCTCGACTCGCTGCGTACACGTATCGCGATGCGATCATTGCACGCGGGACATTTCCTTCGGCAATGTTCGCGCAAGACGTCTCCTTGACTCAACTCGTCTTGTAATGGTTTAAGCTACACAAATGATTACGATCAACCTCACCGCTTGACAACCATCGACTGCTAGTTTAGTAGCGCCAGTACTCGTCGCGACTGTCGTCGGTCGCCGCCGTTACGAGCGCCACCCAGCGATGATCGGCTGTTATTAATCCGATGACCGTCGCGTCTCAAATTGATATAAATCACGCGCATAACTGCGTATCTTGTTACTTCTCAACACTTTTCAATGCGCTCAGATAAGACCTCCAGGATATGTATTATGGAATTATTCAAAATAGATTCGGAATTATTCAATTATTCTCTGAATTTCTATTTGTTTTCTAAGAAAGAAATAATTCCGAATAATTCTATATTCTATAGTATGTTCCTTCTGCGCTTGATATTTTGAAGCAAATTGTAAAATATTACACAATATCGTAGCATATTGTGAACTGATGACAATTTTAGAATAATTACACTTGTACGATAATTTGGTATAACGTAATAGTTTTGTTAGATTAAAATTTTTAAATGATATTTATCAAAAATTAAATAAATCTAATTTGAGATATTTTTTTATTTATTTTCTTTTAAGAATATGATTGAGATGTCGAGAGCGTATTGAAGAAACAAATCAGATAACCTTATCCGATTACTTTTCCAATACTCGATAAACATTTCCGGAAGATTAAATCATATATTTATATTTCTGTTTGACTTAAAAATTTTAAGTTAAATTGGGCTGAATATATAATTAATATTTCATGTTGCAACATTTCTACATTATTTAGGAATAATTTTGTATTTTGGGACACAATTATTTTTAAAATACATAATTTTTAAAATTCAAATAAAACTGAAATATTTTTCTCAATTATTGAATAATTTCTTTTCAAACTTTATTTGATATATAAGATGAATATGATTTGCTATATCGTTATTATTTTGACTATGTCAAAATTAATTGAACAGTTATCAATATTTTAAAAAAGATCAACGATTTTTGCATCCATTTCTATAAATATTACATTATAATATATCTGTGTAATTGCAAATTTACATTTTATTAAGCAAGCTTTTGCTATGTAACTTAATAAACGTTATTCAGTTATACAGTGGGATAGATACCATACAAACATCGCACAAGAAGCAAGCAATAATGTTCACAGTCTGATGTTTCGAGAAGTGTTCATATAGATTCATCACATGCTGATCGGTTACCTTGAGTCTTCGGCACAATGCCAAATTCCACGGCTACGCGAATCCGGTTCGCTCAGCACAATAATATGATACTATATTACGCTTTTATTGGCACAATAAAAAATGTACAAATTGAATATATATAGCAAAATCAATTGTAATTAAAGCTTTAGTTTTGAAAATCTTGCTAATATTAGTAAAATTTCTTTTCATTTATTTTATCCCTCATTTAGAGTCATAATATCAAAATAGTTTCTATTTTGAGAGAAGTAATAAAATATATATAATAGAGAGAGAAGTAATAAAATATATATAATAATATATGGCAAAGAAAGAAATTATCTTTTTTCTTCAAAGTGAAAAATAAAAAGATTAATAGAAATGTATATCAAATAATAAACAATGTTTTTTATCTTGAAAACTGTAAAAGCTTTATCTATATTTTTTCTTATCTATCCACTTCACAGTTTCCGCCGAGAACAGCAATGAATAATTATATATGTATAAGTGAATCATTATTTGTTCTTAGAAATGAAATAGGTTGAAACGAATTTCAAATCTGCCATGTAAGTGCTACATAATCTATAAGACTTTTAGCAACTTTCTACGACTTTTAAAAGTTGTTGAAAGTTGTTAAAAGAAATAAAAGAGAATGAATAGTAAATTTGAAATTTGTTTTTTAATCTAAAAAGATTCGTTTATAGAAATGCATTTATTTAAATACGAGGTTATCTGTACATCCGTTAGAGATAAATTTTCTTAAATATAATATAAAATTATCCAGTATATCTCCAGATAAATTTCTTAAATTTAACATTATCTGTTATGACTTAAGAAACGGAAAAATATTGATTATATGAAAAGAAACTGATTCGATATATAAAATAACATTTTTTATATGAATTTTATATTTCTGGAAAATTAAATTTGAAAATTAATATTGATAATTAATATTGATAATAAAAAGTGTATATATTAAGCCAGTAAAGTAAAAAAAAAGTTTTAGAGGCAAATTCTTGTTTGTAAAAAGGAATTTGTTATTATATGTAATTTTGATTTTTAATTTGTTATGCAAAAATATCCTTTTTTATAATATAAGCTAGATAATGTGAATCACCTCGTATATATGTATATAACGTATAATCGTGTTGGTAAAATATTCTTGAATCATAAACAATAAACGTTTCGTAGAATTGAATCATGAAGTAGGAATGCGTCGACCGTAATAAATCGATGTCTAAAGTACAATTAGAGAAAGATATTAAATATTGTTTCATTAAAATATTGTACTTAGTTATATTTAATCGAATTATCATATTATATAAATAGAATTATAAACAAAGGGAGAGTTTGTTGAGATACTTCAAATAAAGTTAAAATTTAGAAAGTGAATAAGAATTTATATTACTTCAGAAATTTTGAAATAAATTAAATTTATAAAAGATTAGTCTAAAATAATGTAAAATAATTTAAGAACTTTAAGCTATTTCAAGATTAACTTTAAAATAATTTTAGAAAATTCAAAGATTTTATTATTTTCATTTGCACCTCTGAAATTTTTAAGTAAAAGGCAGTATGCGATATCATTATCAAATGGAATCGCGATAGTACTGCATTTTCTCATAAATAAAATTTATAAGATCTATACAAGACAAAATAAAAAACGTAAGTACTATGAAGATTTCCATTCGCATTCTAATAAAATAATTTTGTTAACACAAGCTTACTTTCACAATTTTTAAGCTTCCTCTAATTTCTTTTAAATGTTTCTTACCTATAAGTTTTAAGATTATTTTAAGCCAAAATTGAAAATAAACTTTTCCACCAAATATACCTTTCATATTTCTTGAATTTTCTTTTAAATTTATTCTTTCTCTAATTTTTCAGATTTTCTCAAGTAAATTTTCCCAAAGGATTTGTTCCTTGTAACTAAACTAGTATATATATATATATATATATATATACATTTCATTTACTTATTGTATTTAAATGAAATAGATATACTTGAAATAGATATACTTGAAGTTTGGCAAAGAGATAGAAAATAATGCAGTTTGACGCAACGGTTAAGAGGCATGATTTTTTTAGTGCCTCATATACACATTCATCACAGGACTTAAATGCTGATGATTTATTATGTTACTAAAGATTTTTTAAACAAAATACTATATGACAATTGTTAAATCAAATTATCTAAAATGCTTATAACATTATAAAGTATATGAAAATACTAAATATTTTCATATCGATTTTATATACGACTACGATCAAATATCGGATAAGAAAAAGTATAAATATACCGCGTGCTCATGAATTTTATCTCTTTTCAAGAAATACATAATTTAAATGTTCATGAAAAAAATAGTAGGCATATCAATGCGCATACTATTATACGCTAGTGCCAGGCCAAGGCTGGTAGAATGATTCAGAAATTTGGAAAAAAGTTAATAAAAATAACATATAAAAAGCTTATGCATAAAAGACTGTACTTCCCAAACACAATGATTAAAATTATGATATAAGATATCTTTTTAAGTCTTTTAGACGCAAAAAAGTCTTATGACGCGATTTCAGACTCTTTTGTTTGGATAATTTTTGTTTATATATAAAAAGTACTTTGCTTATAATAGATATAGTTCATGTAAATATAGTATGTTATGATGAATGAGATATAAAAAGATATCAAATATTATAAAGGATTCATTTAATAAAAGAGACGTACGCGATATGTACGCGATATGCGCTTACAACAACACAATATATTGCCTATCGCATGATTTTATCGCTTGAAAAAAAAGTTATCAAAAATAGGAGGAATATTATATGGAGGAATATGTTTTACTTGCTTTATAAAGTTACCTATTATAATGAAAATATTAACTAATGAAGATTCACAATAATTATTTGTTGAAATTTTAACAAATTATATTACAATTAATTATGTGTATGTGTGATGGGATGTGAGGAAAATTCATTTATTTCAACATATATAATGGAAGAAGGAAAAATTTACATAATTTCTCACTTCTGGTGACTAAGGGACAGGAATTTGAGGGCCTCTTTCACCTTTTCTAGTTAAATTAATCGACGAAAATCAAAAAATCAATTCCGTAGAAGTACCAACAGCAATTTAATATATGAAAATGTCTTCTCTCTCTTCCTCTTATAAAATAAATTGTGTTTAATTTTCACGTATGTTGGTAATCATAATAATTGAGTTAATCATCGATTAGCGTTAATCTGAATTAGTAAAAAAGATTTTAGAGAGATAGATACTAAATACTAAATCAATATAGTTCCGAATAAGAATACGTTCACAATTAGAATCAATGTATCTATATAATAAATACATTTACTTATTTATAAAATAAATTTTACAAAATATGTATACATTATAAATCTCTAAAATTAATCGTATAAATATTTGAAGTTTGAATGTATACATTATAAATGTCTAAAATTAATCGTATAAATATTTGAAGTTTGAAATACTTTGCCAAAAATTTAAAAAATACAGTTTCAAAAAGAAAATTGAAACATTTTAAGTTATTTTAAGTGATAACAAAATTTAAAAAATTTTTTCTAATTAGCTTTTCGGGAATAATATTCTTTTTCTATACTCATTATTAAACTGCCTTTTTAAATACTTTTTGCTGCTATCATATTCCTTTATTTGCATATGTATTTTGTACTTGGCAGTTTAGAGAATTTGATGGTATGTTTTGATTTCTCAGTACTTTTACAGATTTGTATTGATGATGGTATTTGCTTGTCTTTAATATCTTTAAAATTTTTATCAAAAACATATGGTATAATTAGTTTTTCTTCAATAATAGAATTAAACACTGTATTTAAGGCTATTTTTCAAATTACATTGTATTGTATAAACTAATTACATTTTCAAATTATTCTACATTGAAGTTTTTATGTTCTATGTTTATATATTTTTCAAATTTCTCCTACTAACTTTATCTGCTAAAAAATTCTATGAAAAAAATTCTTATTTTTTTCACAGAATTTTTGTGAAAAAAAATAAATATATTAGAAATTTTTAATATAACACTGTATAAAATTGTTATTCCTATGCAAACTTATAATAAATGCTAATCAAGAATCATCTCTCATCTAAAAACTATCTCTCTAATTAGTCTAATCTTTTCGTTGATTTGTCAATAATTGCATTCGTTTTTGTACATAACTTTTATATTTACTATAATAAATTTATATTTTTAATCCTTTACGTAGATGAATAATGGAAAAAAAAGTTAAGAATGATTTCGATCAAATCTGATTATCTTAATCAGTTGTTAACTTCAACCGGCAGAATCGTTTAATAAAATCTCTAATATAGAGTTCATCGTTCTTAATTTTTTTCGATCAGTTATTAAACATAATTTCAATATATTATACATATATATTATACATAATATATTAAACATAATATTAATTATTTTAATTGTTTTATTCATGTTATTTAATAAAACGGTGCTGATTAATCGAAGTTTAATCGTCCTAAATGGCTTGTCATGTAACGCATAAATATTTGGATACAATTGTGTTACAAAATTTTGAATTTTCATTATTTTTCAGATTTTGATAAACATTTTCTCTAATTTACTAAAAATTATTTTTTAATAAAAATAACGAAAAAGAAATATCAACTTTGTCTTTCTGTACTATCTAATTCTTTTATTCATTCTAGCATCTGTATTTATTTCCATTGTACGTTCTCGTTTCATGATATATAATCCAGTCAGAAATGATAATGGAATTGATTGAATCGACGTCAAATCGATGTCGATTCCATTATTATTTCTAATTGGATAATACATATGTGCATAATTACCTAGTGCAAGTTTGCGTCTCTTATGCACCGGAAATAACATACACGTATATCGTACATTTATGCTAAACCGACTATGCAATTGTTTTGTTTACCTAGAGGCACTTAAATATTGGGTTGTCCGGAAAGTTCGTGCCGATGTTGAAGGAAAATTGAAACGCAGAAAATTTAGTATACATTTATTAAATTATATATTAGTCGGCACGAACTTTCCGGACAACTCAATAGTTTTAAGTTGTGAATTTTATGCATGAAAAATCAGGGTTGGCTAGTGTTAAGTTAAAAAGATAAAAATTAAAAAGTTAATTAATTTTAACTTAATTCAGTTACATTAGTTTTACAGTTACATTAGTTACATTAGGCTCTTATAATTTTTTAACTTTATTTAGTTGCATTGTATCCGTAACTATTAATTTTTTATTTAATTCTTTAGTTAAGTCTCAGACATAAAACGCGGCAATGATAATTTAAAATGAGGTGAAAATTGCAAAAGTAAGCAAATTTAGTAAGTATTAACCAATGAAATTATAAATATTCTAATTTGCTCACTTTTGTGATGTAATTTTCAAATTACATAATCGACTCCCAGATTTCAATCAGAAACTATGTATTTCGATGTATTCTAATTTCTGATAGATTGAAATCTATTATTCCTTATTATTATCGCTATTCCCTCGTATTGTGTCTGAAACTTTAATCATATCACAGGCCATTCATAGTCGAATTTTATATACTAAACTAATTAAACAGTATATATAAACAAAACATGTAAATAAAATATAGAGTATTTTCTAAATGAAGTATATATTTGTCATTTCTATTATTTGTAAGACTGGAATCCTAGAATCATGAATTAAAAAAAATAAAAAAAAACAAATTTAACTTTTCAATTATTTTTTTTATTAACTTAATTCAATTAATTTCATTATAAATTAAATTGTATCTTAACTAAGTTAAATTGTCAAAGTTGTCAACTTTAACTTAGTTTTAAAAAAAGTTACCCAACTACGCGGAAAATACGTTATAATGAGTTCTTAAATAATATAATACAGATTGTTAATATCGAATTATAATACAGTTATTCATTTGAAAAATTTTTTAACGAATCGACCGCAGTTACGTAACACTCTAGTTAATATTGCATTGTAAATAAATTTATTAGAGGCAAAGATGGAGTCCCTGCTGCTAATGTAAGTTCCATTTAAAATTTTGTTATAATTAACATTATCACTCACGAAAAGTTTTCAACTTGTTCTATGGGAGAAAGGAATATTGAAGTTGTGAAACAATTGAAAGTGAAACACGTGCGCGACCTTTTTGTTAACAATTGATTATTACGAGGTATAATATATCAAATATATCATTTTTTTTTTGTATAACCTTCAAGTCAAGTTTAATGTGATTTAATTAAAATTCATAATTAAAAATTACGTAACGAGTAGATTCCCTAATTAATTAATTCGTAAAATGCCATTCTTTTATTCTTTTAAGTAAACTTTTTTAAATAAGCTTAAAAACTATATTTTCACAGGGACATAATGAAATATATGTAAATTTTGTCAATATTTTTATATTTTTATTGAATACTTCAACAAGTGGATATTATATATATATATATATACATATATATACATATATATATGTAAGTCTGGGAAAAAATGTTTCATATATAAAAAAAAAAGAATTGACATATTTTATATAACATTTTTTCTCAGGAATTTTTAACAAAATATTACAGAATGTTGCTTTTGTAAAAAATTTTTGTGATTATCATTTAAAAATTTTAACACTTTCGTGGCGGATGTTTCAAATGCAAGAATTTTGCCTGTTAATAATTATATCATTGGCAGTTAAAGTCACACGCACGTGTCGCTTGCCGATAACCATTAGCAGCCAAAGTCACATATATACGTGACGCCCACCGTAAAAGTAGTATGCAGAAGTTCTTAAAGATATCTGCGAAGCAAGGAAAAAATGCTCGTGATAAATTTTCACGAGGATCAACGCAAGAGTTGCATCACTAGAATACGTATTCATGAAAAGAAATTTTTGAATCTATCTTAATACATTCAGAATATTTTCTATGAATTCAAGCTACTTATAGACTTTATGAGGACTCCAAATAAATCGGGAAATACATAAATGAATAGATCGCAAACAAAATGTGCAAAAAATTGCATACATCGTATATTATGTAAATGACTTGCAAATCATGAATGAGTAATACGTTAAATCGATTAAAACGATCACATTGTAATTAAATCTCATGATCATGAGCTTATTAGATGTAAGCGTTAATTTGCTCAAGAGATATAGTTGATTCTTGCACGCGATAACCATGCGTGAAGTCTTCCTGTTTTTTCCGTTTTTAGAAAATCCGATTTCATCATATTTGTTGTTAGGTTTTAAATTAAGGTTTCTAAAATACATTGAGACATTTTACATAACAGTCAGATAAATAACAATCAAACATATATTCTTTCAAACAATTGCCATATAATAATATTTATGTAACATAAACGACAATTTAACTCGGATGCTGATATAATATTATATATTCCTCTTCATCATAACATATATTATATGAATATATTATATATACGCATTTTTGTTACGTGTTATAGTTGTAACATCACAATCATATTTCACGATAATTTTTTTCAGTATCTCTGAATTCAGCTGATCACATTTCTATATTTTCGATTATCATGGACAGTTGTTCCTTTTATTTCTCTCATTCCATTCTTCCTCTTTTTTTCTTATTTTCTCTTTTTCTTTCACTTTCTTTTTCTATTTAGATTGATTTTATCCAACATCGTGTGTCACATACAGGCGATATATAGTTCCACATTGCACGCATTTTCTTATTCTTCAGATCCAGAATTAAAATCCAAAATTTATTTGGGTTCAACGATATCAAATCCCAATTTATTTCCTGTATCTGATTAACATCAAGGTTTAATTGTACATCACAAAAAAGAGCAATCAAAATTGAAATATAATATTGATATGTCAAAAGCATTTCACATGAACAATTATGTAAGAAAAACCACACTAAGAACCTTTTTACTTCTTGCCTTTTGTCAGCACATAATTGATATGAAATATTTAAAATTATAAAATAAACATCAAATATGGGATTATATCAGAGGAATATATCAAATATTCCTCGGCCTATCACATAATTATATATCAATATAACGATATCACATTAAACGACTCGCGCCGCTAAAACTAAAAATAATTGTTTTATTAATCGAAAAATATTAAAAATGTAAAGAACATGTTATTTTATTTATTCGTAATATTTGTTATTATTTCGACAATTATGCCCGTATTTATAATCAGACATTGTATTTAAGGAAGCCTTAAATATAAGACCTGATAAAGATTTAATGATTATTTTTAAATCATTGTTAAATAAAATGATTTAAATAATTGTACATTCTATAAAATAATTATGTATTCTTTAAAGTAATTATATACATATTCTCTAAAATAATATATATATTTTTTAATATATATATATATTTTTATATATATTTTTTAAAAATTTTAGCAAAAATAAATTTATATAAAATATTAAAGTAATTTTTAAATAACTCTCTTTTTATCTAAATTAGATAATATAATAAAGAATAATATTTAAAAAGTAATTGCAATTTTATTAGCGAAATACAATAAAATAATTAGACATAAAAATAAAAAAATAAATTAAAGATAAATGAAAGATATATTTACTTGCAAAAACGGACTACTAAATTTATTAGTAACTTTATTTTATGGGTGAGTATACTTACAGAAAGAAAAGAGGAAAAT